>ERZ795045.3458-NODE-3458-length-13815-cov-4.700218_pt1 | contig 13815 bp, 14 predicted proteins | sample MGYA00375129_ERZ795045 | MGnify/ENA primary metagenome ERZ795045 (study PRJEB30174, sample SAMN05720166) | activated sludge metagenome | isolation source: anaerobic digester from wastewater treatment plant | place: Japan | collected 2015-05-15 ... | reverse complement strand
AAGAATGGCAGAAATCGAGAAAAAAGGTAATGAAAGTTTTGATACAATGCTTGCAAGATTTAAACAGGAATGTGCACGTGAGGGCATAATTTCTGAAATTAAAAAGCATGAGTATTATTTCCCACCAAGCGTTAAGAAGAGAAGGAGATTCTCTAAAAAAATAAAGAGGTAATATCAAAAAAATGGAGAGCTCGCCTGCGTCGAGTAATCTAAGTTTTGCATCATTTATTCGGAAGCTATCAGGACAAAAATTATTAATCATAATAATTACCCTTGTTTTAATTTTCCTGATATTTTACTCATATTTTCTATCTAACAAAACATTTCTTAAAGAAGGCGAAATTGTTCCATATGATATTTATTCTCCCACAACTGTAAGATATATAAATGAAGAGGAAACTGAAAATCTCAGGAAACGTGCTGAGGAGCAGGTTCCACTGATCTACAAAAAGAATCCTTTTGTAAACGAAACTGTAATAAGTGATATTAACTATTTATTTAGCGTTGTAAAATCTGAACGGAATAACAAGATAAAGACAACTAACGAAAAGTGTGCAACTGTAGAAAAATTACTAACAAAAGCAGAGAATCCTCGTAAAATTGCTGAATTCTTGATTTCAACAGATGATAAAAATCTTCTTTTGGTTCAAAATCTTTCATTAGAATTAGCAAATGATCTTTTGAATAAAGGTGTTCAAGAAGAAGATATTAAGGAAATACCTGATAGAATAAAAGAATTAGTCTATAAAAAAAGTGACAGAGTAGAGATTGTTGAATCAGTTTCAGCAATCATAACAACAACAATTAGACCTAATTTTGTTGTAGATGAATTAGAAACAAAGAAGTTAAAGGAAGAGGCGCGTCAGAAAATTGTACCAGTAATAGATACAATCCTTCGCAATGAAAAAATAGCATCAAAAGGAGATAAAGTAACAAAAGATATACTTAAAAAACTTGAAGTTACTGGAATTCTCTCAACAAGCAGCCAAAAGAATTTTTGGATTATTTCTATTCTTTACCCCTTTTTAATTATGATTCTTACCCTTTTTTATATTTACAAATTTGGGGATGAGAAAATCATTTCTGATTCAAGATATTTTGTTATGTTAAATGCACTAATAGTATTATGCGTTGCTTTGGTTAGACTTTTTACACTTACTACTTATGTTATTTTCCCTGCACTTTTCTTATCAATACTTTTGGATGTATTTTATAAGAGTAAATTTGCAATTTTCTTTAATTCTTCTGTTATATTAATTTTGCTTTCTGTATTTGGATATGATATTCCAGTAATCATTGCTTACATTATTTCTGGAATTATCACTATAATGATTTTCGATAAATTTAGCACACCTTCTGAATTTTCTATAAAAGGATTATATTCTGCTATTAGTTTAAGCATATGTATGTTTATTTTCACGTCTTTATCAGAATTAAGTTATATTTATACCAATAAATTAAATATTTTAGGCGTTTCTTTGTTAAATGGATTGATTTCATGTTTTCTCGCGATGGGGGCAATTTTTGTTATAGAACATACATTAAGTTTGGTGACACCTTTGATGTTATTTGAGCTTTCTGACCCAAACTCTCCTCTTTTAAGAAAATTATTTGAAGAAGCACCTGGTACATACCAACATAGTGTATTTATCGCTAATCTTGCTTCACACGCTGCCTCTGCTATTGGTTGTAATTCTCTCTTAGCAAGAGTAGGATCATACTACCATGATATTGGAAAAATAGAAGATCCTCTCTCTTACACAGAAAATAGTTCCGGAGGCAATTTACTTGACAAAATGGATATAGAGGATGCAATTAAAAAAATTAAAGCACATGTCTATAATGGTGTAAAAATTGCAAACAAATATAAACTACCTGCAGAAATAAAACAATTTATTGTTGAGCATCATGGTACTTCAAAGATAAGTTTTCTTTATGAAAAAGCAAAAAAAATACATGGAGCAGAAATTGATGAATCACTATTCAGATACGACGGACCTAAACCTGAAACAAAAGAGACAGCTATAGTTATGCTTGCAGATGCTATTGAGGCATCTGTTAGATCTCTTAAAGATAAAAGCGCCGAAAAAATTGAAGAACTTGTCGATATGATATTGAAAAGCAGGCTAACAGATGGTCAATTTGATAATGCACCACTAACTTTAAAAGAATTATCTGAAATTCGACGCTCACTTATCTCTACGATTAATTCTTTACATCATTTAAGAGTTCCTTATCCAGAAATGGCTAAAAGTAAATAATGAAAATAGATCTCTTATTTAGCGATCGAAAAACAGAAAAGAATCTTAAAAAATCATTAATCCAGCTCATTAGAGAGATATTAATGGATCCAATTTTTGATTGCATACCAAATAATTCATACATTAGTGTAACTATTGTTGACAATGAAATAATTAAAGAACTTAACAAAGCCTATAGAAATATTGATAACCCCACAGATGTCTTATCTTTTCCTATTAAAGAAATGCTACCCAATGAATACATTTTAGGTGAAATTATTATCTCGCAAGAAATGGTAATAGAAAATGCAAAAAAATACGGATTAACAAGCAACATTGAGCTTTTAAAGCTAATCATACATAGCTTACTTCATTTAATAGATTATGACCACAAAACTCCCGAGGAAGAAAAAAAGATGAAATATCATGAAGATAGATTAATGGATCTTTTCATTGAAAAAGTTAAAGCAATTGATTTAAATAAGGAGTTGTTAAATTAATGGAATCGTCGTTTATTTATTACTTTTGGATTGTTATATTGATTTTGCTTTCAGCTTTTTTCTCTGCTTCAGAAGCTGCTCTTCTCTCTGTAAGTAGAATAAAACTTATGAACCTTGTAAATGAAAAATCTAAAATAGCTGAAAAAGTTTTGCACTTAAAAAGTGATGCAAGTAAATTTATAAGTGCTATTTTAGTTGGGAACAACATTGTAAACATTCTTGCTACCTCTCTTTTTACAAGATTACTTATAGAAAAAATTGGACCCACCGAAGGTGTAATATTAAGCACCATTATAACATCAATAGTAATTATAATATTCGGAGAAATGCTTCCTAAAAGCATCGGAGCTGCAGGTTCTCTTAAAATAAGTATGTTAGTATATTATCCTGTTACATTTTTTATTTATATATTCTATCCTATTGTCTATCTTTTAACCAAGCTTAGTCAATTTACTCTTAGATTGTTAGGTATAAAGAATAGTTTTGGAGATCTTATTACGACACAAGAAGAATTAGAAACAGTTATAAATGCTTCACATGAAGAAGGGCTCATAGAAGAAGAACAGAAAGAACTAATGAAAAGCGTATTTGAATTTCGGGATATTAGAGTATATGAGGTAATGGTTCCGAGAGTAGATATGGTTACTATTAATGTTGAAGGTGGCATATCTAAATTTATGGAAGTTGTAGGTGAAACAGGCTATTCGAGGATTCCAGTGTATGAAGATTCTATCGACAACATTATAGGTATCCTTTATTCTAAAGATGTTATGTCTAAAATTGGAAAGGGTGAGGATATTGAAAAGATAGAAATAAGAAAAATAATGCGTAAAGCAGAATTTGTACCAGATAGCAAAAAAGTTGAAGAGCTTTTTAGGGATATGCGTGAGAAAAAATTACACATGGTTATAGTTATTGATGAGTATGGAGGAGTTGCTGGTCTTATTACACTTGAAGATATCATTGAAGAGCTCGTTGGAGAAATTCAGGATGAGTATGACACCGAAGAACCATTCTTTAAATTAAATGAAGATGGTTCTTATGAAATAGCAGGAAGTTATCCCATAGATGATTTGAATGAACTTCTTCAAATAGACCTATCAAGTGAAGAGTATGATACAATTTCAGGCTTTATACTTTCATCTCTTGGCCATATACCTACTGTTAATGAAAAGCTTACATATGGAGACTATGTTTTTAGAATAGAGCAGATTAAGAACAGAAGAATAATTAAAGTTAGAGTAGAAAAGAATAAAGAAAGCAATGGAGAGGAATATAGTGAAAAAAATAATAATAGCTAATTGGAAAATGAACAAAACAATAAAAGAAGGATTATTATTTATAGAGTCTTTTTTAAACCTTAATCCCCCATTAGAAAAAATTGAAACAGTCATTTCTCCGTCATATGTGTTGATTTACCCAATTTATGAAGCTATTAAAGGATCATCCATTTATCTTTCAGCACAAAATCTTTTCTACGAAAAGGATGGTCCTTATACAGGTGAAGTATCAGGAGAAGTACTTAAAGAAGCAGGCTGTAAATATGTTTTAATAGGTCACTCAGAAAGAAGGAAACTTTTTTATGAAACACCTGAAGTAGTTTATAGAAAGTTTATTGCAGCTAAAAATTTTGATTTAATTCCTGTAATTTGTTTTGGAGAAGAATTAAATGAAAGAAAAAATGGAAAGACAATTTCAGTGATAGATAATCAGTTAAAGGAATATTATAATTATAAAAACTTGATTCTTGCCTATGAGCCTGTTTGGTCAATTGGAACAGGTATTATTCCTAAAGAACAAGAAATAGAAGAAGTTGGTAATTATGTTAAAGAAAGATTTAATAACGATGTTACTTTAATTTATGGTGGTAGTGTTGATAAATCAAATATAGATGAACTTTTAAATGTTAAGAATATAGATGGTTTTTTAGTCGGAAGAGCTTCTCTCGATCCATTAAATTTTTTTGAAATTATTAAAGCATTAGTTGTATAATGCAAGAAAAAGGCACTTTGTATGTTTGTCCCACTCCAATTGGAAATCTAAAAGATATTACCTTACGCACACTCGATGTATTCAGAGAAGTGAGCTATATTGCTTGCGAAGACAAAAGAAGAGCCCTAAAACTTTTAAACACTTACGATATAAAAAAACCTTTAATTTTGTATAATGAGCACACAAAAAATAAGGAAAACAGCACTTTAATATCATTATTACAATCTGGTAATGATGTTGCTCTGACTTGTGATGCTGGCATGCCTGGCATTGCAGATTCAGGTTATGAATTAATAAAATTATGTATAGACTCAGGAATTAAAGTAGTGACTTTGCCAGGCCCTTCAGCAATTTTAACTGCTATCGTTGGCTCTGGGCTAAAGGCGCAAAATTTTATATTTATAAATTTTTTACCGAGAAAAAAGGGACAAATTGTGAACCTCCTAACAAAACTTAAAGATTTAGGTTTCACAATCTGTGCTTTTGAATCACCATACAGGCTTTTAAAAACTCTTGAAATTATGTATAATTTTGATTCAAATATAAATTTATGCGTTTGCAGAGAAGTTTCAAAGATACATGAAGAGTTTGTGAGAGGAGATATAAATTTCGTTTATACATACTTTAAGCAAAAAAAAGAGATAAAAGGAGAAATAACATTAGTTTTTAAGTTTATGGAGGCAGATGAAAATGAGTAAAAGGTATAAAGAAAAATTCTATGTTACAACACCAATTTATTACATTAGCGGTGAACCTCACCTTGGTCATCTCTACACAACAGTAGCAGCTGATATCGTTTCAAGGTTTAAGAAGAATTCAAATTATGATGTATTATTTTCAACTGGTAGCGATGAAAATTCTCAAAAAATTATAAAAGCTAGCTCTAAGCTTAATATTAATCCAAAAGAATATGTCAATATAGAATCATTAAAATGGAAAACCTTTTTTGAGGATTTTCATATTGAGTTTGATAGATTTATTAGAACAACTGATCCAGACCATATAGAAGTGGTTCAGTATGTACTTAAAAAACTATATGATAAAGGTTATATTTACAAAGGAAAATATGAAGGCTGGTACTGCACTGAATGTGAGTCATTTTTACCAGAAACATTTGAGAAAGAAAACATCTGTCCTGAATGTGGTAGAGAAACTATTTGGGTTTCTGAAGATAATTATTTCTTTAAACTTAGTTCATTTAAAAAGCCATTAACTGATTTTTATGAGGCAAACCCTCATGCAATAGAGCCAGTTTCTCGCTATAATGAAATTATGAGTATGTTAAACGCTGAGTTAAAAGATGTATCTATTTCGAGAAGCTCTGTTCAATGGGGAATTAGAATACCTTTCTCTGAAAATCAAGTAACATATGTTTGGATTGATGCGTTACTAAATTATTTAACTGTTCCAGGCTATATTCAAAACAGAGAAAAATTTGCGAGGTTCTGGCCTGCTGATTTACAACTTATGTCTAAGGATATTATAAGATTCCATTGTATAATCTGGCCAGCATTACTTTTAGCATTGGATTTAGCACTACCAGTAAAAATATTTGTTCATGGTTGGTGGCTTACATCCGGCGAAAAGATGTCAAAATCCAAAGGTAATATAATTAACCCAAAAGATATTGTAAATGAACTTTCAAAAGAAGCTGGAATAGATAATAGAATGGCTGTCGATGCTTTAAGATTATTTATGTTCAGAGAATCAAATTTCGGAGAAGATGCAGTTTTTACTTACGAAAGATTTTACTCAAGATACAATTTTGATCTTGCAAATGATTTAGGCAATCTTGTAAATAGAGTTTATGCTATGACAAAAAAATACTTTGATGCAGTTATACCGAAACCTGCTCTATTTTCAGGTGAGTTTGAAGAAATGCTTAAAAGTAGCACAGCAAATTACTTAAAACATATGAATGAATATGCTTTCAAGGATGCTCTCGAAAGCATATGGACATTTATAAGTTACTCAAATAAGCTTATTGAAGACACTAAGCCATGGGAATTATTCAAAAATAATAAAATAGACCAATTAAGCAGTTTTTTGTATTCTCTTCTCGATGGAATAAGGATAATATCAATTATGCTTTCTCCTTTTATGCCTTCATTTTCAAGAGATATCTTACAGTCTCTTGGTGTAAAAGATAAAAGTATTGATTCATTAATTTTTGGAAAGTTAAATGGTGGAACTATAATTAGTGATACAGGAATAATATTCCCTCGGGTAAAAATATTTAAAGAAGAAGAAATTAAGAAACATGATGAACTTATCAGTTTAGATTATTTTAAAAAAGTTGATTTGAGAGTTGGAAAAGTAATTGAAGCAAATAGAATCGAAAAAAGTAAAAAGCTTATTCTTTTAAAAATTGATACAGGATCTAATCAAATCAAGCAAGTAGTGGCTGGAATCGGAAATACTTATCCACCTGAATCTTTAGTGGGTAAAAATGTAGTTTTTGTTAATAATCTTGAGCCTGCAAGCCTAATGGGATATACTTCTGAAGGAATGATTCTCGCAGCAGAAGGTAATGATAAACTATCAATAATAATTCCAGAAAAAGATATTGAGCCTGGATCAAAGATTAAATGATATGCCACTATATATAGATTCACATGCACATTTAAACCTCATAAATGAAAAAATTGATGATACTATATCAAAATGCAAAGAAGCGGGTGTTAACTATATAGTTAATGTTGGCTACGACTTAAGTTCTTCTGAATTTTCAATAAATCTCGCCAATAATCACAAACCTGTTTTTGGTTCAATAGGAATTCACCCTCATTATGTTGATTCTGTACAAATTAATGAAATCGAAAATATATTTAAAAGAATTATCTATAACAGAAAAATCATTGCTATAGGAGAAGTCGGATTAGATTATGTAAAAAGCACAACACCAAAAAGCAAACAGTTTGAATTATTAGATTATCAACTAAATTTAGTCCTAACTTATAATTTACCAGTCATTATTCATAACAGATCAGCTGACAATGATATTCTTTCAATTTTAGATAATTATAAAAATTTAAGAGGTGTTTTTCATTGCTTCAGTTCTAATAAGGAATTTGCAAAAAAAGTTTTAGATAAGGGATTTTATATTTCATTTACAGGAAACATCACATACCCCAATAGCCAACAATTGCAAGATGTAGTAAGCTGGGTACCACTCGATTCAATTTTACTTGAAACAGATTCACCATATCTTTCTCCACAAATCCTACGAGGAAAAGAGAACCACCCCGTAAATGTAAAACATATTTATGAAACAGTAGCTATTATTAAAAATATTGATATCGAGGAATTATCTCAATCAATTTTTAATAACTTTATTAACTTATTTCTAAAAGGTAAGGAGGAGGTTATTATTGATGGTTAAAGCTTATGAAATTGCATCCTTTTTGGATGATTTACTTAAAACTTCTGAAATAGAAGATTATTCCTACAATGGGTTGCAAGTAGATTCTACCGGTAATATCGAAAATATATATGGCGGTGTAGACGCTACAATGGAATTCTTTAATAAAGCAAACTTTCCTCGCAATTCACTTTACATTGTTCATCACGGAATTTTTTGGAAAAATAATGATCCAAGAATAATTAATGGTAATTACTCAAAAATAAATTTTCTGCTTAGCAATAATTCATCTCTTTATGCTTCTCATCTTCCACTTGATCTCAATAAGACATATGGCAATAACATTTCGTTACTTGAATTTTTGGGCGTAGAAAAAGATTCCATTATTCCTTTTGGTTTATATCATGGTATATCAATTGGTTTTCGTGGAGAATTTAAAAATCAAGTTACAATTGAAAATATTTCTAAAAGGCTTGAACCAATTGCCAAAAATAGAGTCTATACATTTCCTTTTGGTAAACAAGAAATCAAAACAATAGGAGTTGTATCAGGAGGAGGGTCATTTGCTTCATCGGAAGCAGTTAAATTGAATCTTGATTTGTTTTTAACCGGTGAAACTGACCATACTCTTTATACTTTTGCAAGCGATGCAAAGTTAAGCGTCATTTTTGCAACACATTATGCTACTGAAACATTCGGTGTTAAAAACTTGGGAAATCTTTTAAGTCAAAATTTCAATATAAACTTTACATTTATAGACTTAGAACCTATATTTTAATTAAGGATTTAAAAGAAATCTCTATTAAGGGAGGCTCCTTAAATGCTTAAGAAGACGAGTAGTGCATTATTAATAATCTTTTTATTTTTTTTCTGTATGCAAAATATATTTTCTGTCGATGTAGTATGCTATAAATATGACCTTAGTTTATCTGGATCTACTCCAGATATTATTTCTCCCCCCCTTGAAACTATTTGGAGAGAAACAGTCGGAGAAACAAAATCATATCCTATCATAATAGGGGATAAGCTTTATATAGGGACAACTTGGGCTTTGGTATGCTATAATGCTAAATGGGGAACAAAAATCTGGCAGTACATATCAAAAGATTTTTTACATTCTTCACCCGCATATTATGCAGGTTATGTATATTGTGGATACCAAAATAACTTATATTGCATCAATGCAAAAACTGGAGTATTAAAATGGAAGTTTGATACTGGAATTAATTCGGTTAATTCTTCCCCTATAGTTTTTTCAAATTCAGTTATATTTGCCTCCAACAATAGATTATATGCTTTAAATTACGAAAATGGAAAAATATTGTGGTCAATTGGTTTTGCTGCTAATATTGAATTTCCTGTTTCAGTAGTTTCAGACAAATTCTTTGTAATTTCTGGAGACAAACTTTACGGCTTTAACTATAAAACACATACTAAAATCTGGGAGTATCAATTTCCTTATAAAATTACACAATGCTTATCTGCAACAAGCGAAAATGTTTATGTTTCCTGCGGTAAAGAATTATATGCTATTCACTCAAAGACAGGTAAATTAAATTGGAAGCAATTCTTTGCTGGTAATGCTATGAATTCTCCAACTTACTTTGAAAATGATGTTTTTGCTTCCTTTGATCAGTATTTATATTGTCTTGATAGCAAAAATGGTAAGGTTAAATGGCAATTTGAAGCTGGTTTTTATATTGAATCAGTACCATCTGTATCAGAGAAGTATATTTGGATTGGTGCAGATGATTTTAATATTTATTGCGTAGATAGATTAACTGGCAAAAAGCTTTTTGAATCCATTGCCGGTAGCACATCATATTATGTAGTAATTGGCAATAACCAGATATTTTCTTTATCAGTTTATGGAGAGTTATTTGCTTTTGTGCCTAAAGCCTCAAAAGCAGAAACTAACGTTAAATTTGAATTATGGATTGGTAAAAAATATGCTCGTAAAAATGGCAAATTTCTAAGTATAGACGCGCAACCATTTATAGAAAATGGTCGAACCCTTGTACCAATACGAGTTATAGGAGAAGCTCTTGGAGCAACAGTAAACTGGTTCGAAAACGATAAAAAGGTTACATATGCTCTCGGTACAAAATTTATTGAGCTATGGATTGGAAACCCAATTGCCTATGTTTCTGGGAAGAAAGTCAAACTTGATACTCCTCCGAAGATAGTAAATAGTAGAGCATTTATTCCATTAAGGTTTGTTTCAGAAAACCTATCTGCAAGAGTAAACTGGGAACCTAGTGAAAAAAGAATAACAATCGAGTATCCATAATAAATAATATTTATAATTTTGCGAATAACAATATAACTCGTTTAACCCGTTAATAAATATAATAAACAACTCAAAAGTTTTCTAACTTAACAACTTTTGCATTATCTATTTCCCGCGAGTTCCTTTTTTTGTAGAAGATGCTCCTTTTCCTTCTTTACCTTTGCTCTGTCCAGTAGAGCCTTTGCTTTTACCTTTATCTTTCATTTATTTATCACCTCCTTTTCGATAAATTAAATTTCCGATTAATTATAATAAAATTTTTAAAAATGGTAACAATTATACAATGCAAACATGATCGCCAGTTTTAAGAAATGCCGCATTTGCTTCGTCGGTATCTATATGAAAGTCTAAAACAAAATCTTCCCTAACTCTTATTATTACGTTATGAAAAGTTAGTTCTCTTATTCCTTCTCCTTTTACTGAGACAATTTGGTTATTTTGAACATTAAATCTTTTAGCATCATCTGGTGACATATGAATATGTCTTGCAGCAATTATTACACCTTTTTCCAAGTTTATAATTCCATTTGGTCCAACCACTACTATACCTGGAGTTTGATCAATATTCCCAGATTCTCTAATAGGAGCTTTAATACCGAGTTTAAAGCAATCAGTTAAAGAAAGTTCAACTTGTGTTTCTTTTCTCACAGGACCGAGGATTCTTATATTTTCTATGGAACTTTTACAGGTAACGAGCGTCACAAATTCGTTTGCTGCAAATTGACCTTTCTGTGTGAGATCTTTATATTTTGTTAAATTATAACCTTTCCCAAACAAAATTTCTAAATGTTCACTTGTGACATGAATATGACGATTAGAAACTCCGACAGGAATTTGTAGTTTATTATTCATTTTCTAAAACTCCTTAATTTATATATTTAAAGCAAAATAGATTATCATTATAATTAGCGAAATATACATAAACCAATTTAATTCTGATTTTTTACCATTTGTTAGTCTCAAAAGATTTATTATTGAGTAACACCCAAAACCTACAAGTATTCCTAAAGCTGGATTCATAGATATAAAGCCAGTAATAACCATAATAATTGCTGGAAATAAATCACAAATAGTATCGTATTTTACTTTTTCGAGTGCAAACTTTAAAATTAATCCCCCTGAACCTATCAAAATAACTGAAATAGCAGCAGGAGATACAAAGAAGTTGGTATATGGGAAAAGCAGTGAAAAAAGTAGCATTAATAGACCGCAAAACACTGCTGTTAAACCTGTTTTACCTTTGTTTATAATTGGTACAGCTGATTCTGAAGAGTATGTATAATATGTTGTATTGGTTAATGTGCCTATTAAAGCTGAGAGACCATTTACTCTACTGAATTTTGAGAATTTGTCATTAATGTCAATATCTGCTTCATCTTTCCCATATTCTAATAATGAATTTGCAAAAAATAGGTTTGAGAAAAATAAAATTATGAAGAAAGAAAAGCTCAATTTAAGCAGTGCCGTAGAAGATAGTCTTGTTATTTCCCAGAATTTGCTGAAAGCTTGCAAATTTAAAAATGTTTTAAATGATGTAATCTTAGTAAAGAGTATTTCAAAGCCTTCAGGACGTAAAATATTCTCTATTGGTGAAAATCTTATGAAACTCGATACTGCACCTTTGGAAAGTCCAGATGACCAATTTATAGGGATAATAAAGCCCAGTATAGCAATAATTATAAAAGTGATAATGTAGGAGTATTTATTTTTGCTCATATAAAGAAAAACAAAAAGGCAAACACCAATAAGTGTTAGAAGTGGTACTGGTGATAAAATATTTCCAAGACTTAATGGAAAAGTAAAACTTATAGATGGAGCAATACCCCCCAGGGTAGTTGCAGGAGTAGGAACTTCTGTTTTTATAATTAAGCCTGAATTTATAAAACCAAAAAAAATTAGAAGCAAACCAAGAATTAACGGAAAAAAATTACTTAATGACTTAGGTATTAGTTTAAGAAGATTATTTTTTTTAAAGAAGATTGTAACAATTACAAATAAAAGTGAGCCAATAAACGCAGATACAAGTACATATTCAAGCTGATGCCCCAGATAAATATGCCCTGTAACAGCTATCATCAAGGAAAAAATTATATTTGGTACTATAGCAAATGGTAGATTAGTGAGAAACCCGCTTAAAATAGTAAGAAGCCCTGAAGTCACTCCAATTACTATTATTAATGCTGGTAAGACAAGGTTAAGTTCTCCGGGGGTAAAAGAATCTCTAAGTATATCAGCGGTAAATTTTATTAATATGTATGAGGACAGGAAAAGTATAAGACCTGCATATAACTCATTTTTAACTGAGCTACCTCGTTCTCTTAACTTAAAATAATTATTAATAAATGTTGGTTTAATCATTACTAATATTAACCTCCTCTATATAATGTTTGGCAACTTCTAAATAGTGAATAGCTGAAAGGTTTATCTGTTCAACCTCTTCTTTTGTAAGTTCTCTAACTACCCGCGCAGGAACACCCATAGCTAAGGAATTTTCTGGAATGAATTTATTTTCTGTTACAACAGCCCCAGCTGCTATTATAGAATTCTTAGAAATATGAGCACCATTTAGAATTATAGCTCCCATTCCAATTAAAACATTATCATCTATTTTACATGCATGGATTATTGCATTGTGACCTATGGTAACTCTATTACCTATAATTGCAGGAATATCTGCCTCTACATGAATTGTGACATTATCTTGAATATTTGTCTCTTCGCCAATTATTATGGGAGCAATATCAGCCCTTAATACTGCATTGAACCATATGCTGGAATTAAGAGATAGTTTAACATTTCCTATAATTCTCGCACCTTCTGCGATAAATATAGCCTCTTTTACTTTTGGTACTATTCCTTTATACGATATAATCTCCATATTTATTTCACCTATTTTATTTCTATTATTTCTTTTGGTAATTATACCTAATTTAGATAGCTTTACTAAATAGCTTTATGATTTTTTTGAAAATTTTTAATTTATACTTTAACATCTATTTGTATTTCTGCCACAATAATGCATGAAAATATTGTCTATAACCCCTTTGTGTGCCTCATATATAACTAACAATTCAATCTCTTTACCAAATAAATTTTGGATAAATTATTTTCGGAGGAAAGATAGAAAAGTTGAAACTCATATTTATCTCTGTCTTATTGCTCAAGCTGTAATAGGATACATTAGAAGAGAGCTTAAAGAAAAAGGTTGGCTTTCAAAAGTAAAAGAAAATACTCTTGTTTATTTCTTTGAAGAATTAAATAGTATTAGTATTGGTAAATTCAATATTAATAATAAAGAAGTATTTGCTGTTCATTAGATTAATCCTCTTAAGGATTTACTCCTACTTGCATTCAATATTAAACCATTTGACTACAAGAGAGACAAAAAGCTCTGTAGTATATAACTAAAAATAATCCCCTGATTTTATCAAG
>ERZ795045.3447-NODE-3447-length-13864-cov-4.119053_pt1 | contig 13864 bp, 13 predicted proteins | sample MGYA00375129_ERZ795045 | MGnify/ENA primary metagenome ERZ795045 (study PRJEB30174, sample SAMN05720166) | activated sludge metagenome | isolation source: anaerobic digester from wastewater treatment plant | place: Japan | collected 2015-05-15 ... | reverse complement strand
CTCTATCTCAAGCAAAACCGCTTTGAAACAAGGCATTATCACCTTAGCGCTTTAGCCGCCGGCCCGGCTTTGACCCGCAGCGACCTGATCCGCTGGCTGCCCCTGTTAAAATTGATAACCGTTTTTATGATCGTGATCGGGTTTATCGTTTACTTCTGCGGAAAGCTGCTCGGCGCCCTCATCGTCGCCACCGGGGGGCTGATTTTGGAAAGCGCAACCAGATGCAAAATCGGGTTCGGCAACCTCTATAAGCTGAGCGTTTATGCCCTCACCTTGCCGATGATTATGCAGACGGTGCTGACCCTGGTACGGATAAAGATACCGCTATTTTCCCTTTTTTATTACGGCATCGCCTTGCTTTACCTCTACCGGGCGCTCACCGCCACCGGTCAAGAAAATGCTGACAACCCGTAAGGGGAATGATAAAGGCAAGGGATTTACACCAATGCTGAAAAAAAGATTAACCCTATTTGTCATGATTGTTGCTGCTGCTGCAGTTATTTTTCTTTTCTTACTGATTGGCAACGAAGCCATTCAGATCTCGCGCTTTGATGTTGGCGTGGCCGGGCTTCCCGAAAACCATGCCGGGCTCAAAATTGTCCATATCAGCGATCTGCACGGCAAGGAATTTGGGCCAAACAACGGGCGGTTGGCCGGGGCGATTATACGCCTGGAACCGGACCTGGTTTTTGTTTCCGGCGACATGATTGATTCCCGAAAGAACGGCGCCGGCGCCTTGATTAACCTGCTCCGGGAGCTGGACGGCCGCTTCCCGGTCTACTGCTCCCTGGGCAACCACGAGCAAATAGTCAAGGAGTTGACCGGCCGGGAAAAATACAGGGCCTTCACAGAGCAGGTCCGGGCTGCCGGGGCGATCCTGCTGGACAACGAACGGGTCGAATATACCAAAGACGGCGTTATTTTCGGCATTTACGGTTTTACTGCGGCGCTCTACCATTACACCGGCAGTAATATCGCCTGGGAGGGAGCGGATCTGCAGCTTTCTTTTATCGTGTCAGCGCTGGGACGACCGCAAGAGGATGAAATCACAGTATTGCTGGCGCACAACCCCAAGTATTTTCAAGAATACGTGTCGTGGGGCGCTGATTTAGTCCTGGCCGGCCATATCCACGGAGGGGTCATCCGGCTGCCTGTTCTGGGCGGAGTTTTTTCGCCGGATCTATCTTTCTTTCCGCCATATTCAGCAGGCCTGTATCACTCCGGGAATACAACCATGCATGTCAGCCGCGGCCTCGGCAATTCGGTCATTCCCGTTCGTATTTTCAACAGGCCCGATCTGTCGCTAATTCAGCTCAAACCCGCACCCGCAAATTTAGAAAGGAAATGATGCAGCCAATGAATTTTGTCATGTCATACAGTTGCGGCAAAGACAGCGCCCTGGCCCTTTACCGCATGATCAGCAAAGGGCATAAACCTATAGGACTGCTGGTAATGGTAAACCAGGAGCAAAATCGCTCGTGGTTTCATGGTGTGAGCAGAGAACTGTTGGAAGCAGTCTCCCGGTCAATGAACATCCCTCTACTGGCCTGCTCCTGCAGAGGCGAAGATTATAATGCAGCCATGGAAGAAGGACTTCGCCACGCCAAAAAGCTTGGCGCTGCAGCCGCCGCTTTCGGCGATATCGACATCGAAGATCACCGGACCTGGTGCAGCGAGCGGAGCGCAGCGGCGGAACTTCAGCCCCTATTTCCTCTCTGGCGGGAAAGCCGCCTCGCCCTGACGCAAGAAGTGATTGACCGGGGCTTCAAGGCGATGATCAAGTGCGTGGAAAAAAGTAAAACCGATCCCAAACTGCTGGGCCAAACCCTTACCACCGCTCTAGTGGAACAAATTGTAGCCGGCGGAGCCGACGCTTGCGGCGAAAACGGCGAATATCACACCTTCGTTTACGACGGCCCCACTTTTTCCTACCCCCTACCCATTGAAATAGGCGCGGCACTCGATTTTGGCACCCATGCCGCCATCGACATCAAACTGGGGCCGGCCCTTGACTTTAGAGATACAACCAGGTATTGATTCTATTTCCACCAGATGGTTGACAGTGCCTAAAATCAGAACCTGGCCCCGGCATTAACCTCACTTATTTTCCACATACTAAACTTACAGCTAAAACCAGGCAAGGAGCGGTAGCGTTGTTGCGCGCGCGTTTTTCTTTATGGATCCTGCGGTTCAGCCTGCTGTTACGGTGCTCCCCGGCGCTGGCCCTGGAACCCTCGGACTTTAATTTTCCGGGGCTCTTCAGGACGCCACCGCAAGAAAGTATAAACCCGGCAGACCTGGAAACATTTCTGGATGATTTTTTTGCCCGGGAAATGGAGCGGCTGCAAATTCCCGGGGCTGTTTTTGCCCTGGTTGAAAATGGCGAGATTGTCATCACCAGGGGCTACGGTTATGCCGACCTGGAGAGCCAGGTCAGGGCGGATCCGGAGAAATCCCTCTTCCGGGTCGCTTCCATTTCCAAGCTGTTTACCGCCACCGCGGCGATGCAGCTTTACGAGCAGGGGCGGCTGGATCTGATGGAAGATGTGAATACTTACCTGGACGAATTTCAGCTGGAGACAAAATTCGCTCCCCCGGTGACCATGCATCACCTGCTGACCCATACCGCCGGCTTTGATGACCGTTCGGTCAACCTGGCCTTTGAAACTGAAGACGAGCTTCCCTCCCTGGAAGAATACCTCGCTGCCAACATGCCGCCGCGGGTCAGGCCGCCGGGAGAGGTGATCAGCTACTCCAACCACGGCCTGGCCCTGGCCGGCCTGGTAGTGGAAAAGATTTCCGGGCAGCCGTTTATTGACTACGTTCACCAGCATATCCTGGAGCCCCTGGGCATGGAGCGCAGCAGTTTTCTGCTCCCCCCGGACCTGGCCCCGGACCTGGCCACCGGTTACTTTTTCTCCGCTGGAATCAACCAGCCGCGCAACTTTGACTACCTCTATAACATCGCCCCCGCCGCTTCCTTAAACGCCACCGCCGCGGATATGGCCCGGTTTGCCATAGCCCACCTGCAGGAAGGCGCCATAAACGGCAGCCGCATTCTGAAGGCGCAAACAGCCCAAAAGATGCAGAGCCAGCAATTTGCTCACCACGATCAACTGGACGGCGTCTGCTACGGTTTTTTTGAAGAGTATATCAACGATCGCCGCTTCATTCATCACAGCGGCCTCTGGGGCGGGTTTGCCAGCCTCCTTTTTCTCTATCCCGAGGGCAACCTGGGCTTCTTTGTTTCCTTTAACAGCGACGCCGGCACCGAAGCCCACAGCAACTTAGCCGCAGCCTTTGCCGACGCTTTTTTGCCGGCAGAAGATGAAACGCCGGAAACAGAGGATCAGGAAAACAGGGAAGGGCAGGAAAACGAGAATGACGTTGAGGAGGAAAATGAAGAAGAGGTAGCAGCCATGACTGCCGGGGAAGGGTATGCCAGCCGGGCCGGCGCCTGTCTCGGCTGCTACCGGCCGGTCCGCTACTCGCGGCACAGCCTGGAAAAAATCAAGATTCTCACCGCCCAGTGCCGGGCTGCGGATCCTGGAGAGGGAAAGCTGGCCCTGCAATTTTCCGCCGCCGGGCAGAAACCGCTGCACTGGACCGAAGCGGAGCCGTTTTTATTCCGGAACGAAGACAGCGGGGCGGACCTCGCTTTCCGCCGGAATGAACAGGGCCGGGTCACCTATCTTTTTATTGGCCCCCTGGCCATGGAGAGAGTGGCCTGGTATGAAGAAGCCGCCTACCACCGCGCTGCGGCCATTGCCTTTCTGGCCTTGTTTACCTCCGCCTGGGCCGGCTGGCCCTTGCTGTGGGCTTACCGGCAACGGCGGAAAGGATTAGCCGGCCAGGGTCGCGGGCGCCGCATCGCCGCGGCGGCCACTTTGCTCAATACGGTATTTATGGTTGGGTACTATCACTATATTACCACCAGGCCCAATGCTTTTTTTTACGGGGTGCCGCCCGCGGTGGTGGCGCTGCTGATCCTGCCACTAATCGCGGCGGCGCTGGCGGCAGGTGCTGCCTGGATGGCCGCCCGGGCCTGGCAAAAGGGCTTCTGGTCCCTTGCCGGCCGGATTCACTATTCCCTGGTCTCCCTGGCCCTGATCCTGTTTATTCCCTTTCTGCATTACTGGAATCTGCTGGGCTTTCGCTTCTAAAAAGTCAGTTTTTAGAAGCAGCAGGAAAGGTTTAGGCCAGGGCACTATTTGTATTCAGAGTCCGGGCAAATTCTGCAATCCTGGTCTCATCAATACGGAAAACGTCTTGCTCCGCTTTGCTAACTTTTTTGGCTATAAAGCGATCCAGACCTTTCATCCGGCCAAAGATAAATTCGCCCCCGAAACAGCCCCTGGCGGAGGCCCGGGCGAGCAGCTCCGGCGGGAAAGAGCTGTGCAGTTGCTTTTCCGCTGCTTCTTCACTCATGCAGCAGATAAACAGCCCAACCTGTTTCTCTTTTAACTCATTTAAATGCTTCGTGCAAAAAGCGGTAACCTCTTTTTGTATCTTACCAATGTAAATGGAGCCGCCGATGACGACCCGGTCATAAGCAGATAGGTCGTCTACCCGGTCCCGCTTCAGGTTGCACAACTCCACCTCCCCGCCAAGCTTTTCCGCCAGCATGCCGGCGCATTTTTCGGTACAGCCGTATCTGGTGGCGTAAACAACTATTGTTTTCATTCCCGATACCTCCATCTGGTTTGCGTAAATTCCCGGAAACTCGAAACCCTTTCTTTCCTTTCACTTAATTGCCGCAGGCAAAGCCATTTCGTTTTACCGCCACGTTTTCGAACGAGCCCCCATGCGCTCTCTCAATAATTGGTTTCCGAGTCACTGTTTAGTGGCAGCTTGCATTGATTGTATTTTAACGCAGTCTTCTTACCGAATTCAAAACATTTTTTTACCAGTATGAACCTGGCTGATAAAAGACAGATGCATGATACAATTAAAGAAAATTTTTCTCCGGATATGCAAAATTTCACCCTGCCAGGTTGTATTTATAGCAGAGGGGTGTTGTCTTTGGATCAGTCGCGACTGGCCGATGATTTTATCAACCGGGTGGTGGAAAGCTATGCGGATACACTACTCAGGGTTTCTTTTGCTTACCTGAAAAATCGCAGCGATGCTGAAGACGTAGTACAAGAGGTATATCTCAAGCTAATGCAAAGGCGGCCGCTTTTTAAGAATCAGGATCACGAAAAAGCATGGTTGATCAGGGTAGCTGTCAACCTGTGCAAGAACCGTTTGAAAACAGCCTGGTTTAGAAAGACAATCCCCCTGGAAGAAAGTATCCCCACAGCCACCCCAGGTGAGAGCAGGGTTATGGAGGCCGTATTCACGCTGCCGCCGCAAGAGCGCGCCATCGTGCAACTGTTCTACTTTGAAGGGTACATGATCAAAGAAATTGCGGCCATTATCGGCCGGAAGGAATCGACCACCGGCTCCCTGCTTTACAGGGCCAGGCATAAATTAAAGACAATCTTGAAGGAGGAATTTGACCATGACTGAAAATCTCTACCGCTCGGCCATGGCTAAAGTAAAGGCAAGCCCTGAGTTTAAGGGAAAAATAAAGGGTTTAATGCGCAGGAAAGAGGCAGCCCCCGCCATTTTCAGAAGCCGGGGTAAAACCCTGGTGGCCGTGGCGGCATCGCTGGTTCTTGTCATAGGAGCAGCTGGATTATACCTGAGTCTGGGTCAAGAAAGCCCGGATGATTTAAACCATCCTCTACCGGGCAACCTCTCCGGAAGGGCCGTCGAAATACCGGCCCTGGATCTGCCGGACGAACCGGGTCTCGCCGCCGACATGATCGGGCTGGTTGTTTATAAAGGCAAGATCTATACCCAAACCGGAACAGAGATTGACTTCGCAGCAGCCACAAACCTCATGGACAAAAAAATTGGCATAACCAGGGGCAATATCGACGAATGGAGCAGCCAGGACGACTATGCCTTTGAGCTGGCTTCCACCATTGGCGGAGGCGAGGTTTATACGGTCAAGGGTTACGACAGCGACTTTCGCTTGCTGATTATGTTCGACTCGTGGGGTGATTTTTACGAGTGTTTAAACGGTATCACCGTATCCAGCGGCGAGGATGTTTTCGGCAAGCTAAAAATGGCCGATCGCGTTTCCCGCGCCGTCTATGTCAGCAGCGACAACTGGCAGACTGAAATTTATCCGCTTCAAGACAACGACCTGGTCAGCCGTTTTATTGAAGCGCTGAACCTGACTGTGCCTTATTCTACCGCAGTACTGGGCGACAGCTATTACCATGACAACACCGAGGAGTGGCGGATCATCCGCATCATCTTAGAAGACGGCAGCAAGGTCACTTTGAGGCTGCACCGGGACGGCTACATTTTATATGGATTTGCTGGCGTTGCGTTCAAGATGGAAAACGACCTCTTTGCCGAACTCTGGAACATGCTCGATTACAGTCAAGACCCCCGGCAGGGGCAGGGGGAAGAATCCAGGTCATAGAGTATTGACGGCACATACCTGTTAGTGTAAAGTCAAGACCTGACCCCATTTTGCTCCAGGTATGCTTTCAGTTCCGGGATGGTGATTTCCCCGAAGTGGAACACGGAGGCGGCCAGCAGGATGTCCGCTCCCGCTTCGACCGCCTCCAGGAAATGCTTCAGTGCGCCGGCGCCGCCGGAAGCCACTACCGGCACAGGCACGGCCGCCTTGATGCCGCGGATCAAAGGCAGATCGTAGCCGGTTTTCGCCCCGTCGCAGGACTTGCTGGTGGGCAGGATGATTCCCGCGCCGCGATCTGCGGCTTCCCTGGCCCACTCCACCGCATCCCGCCCCGTGGCCGTGCTGCCGCCGTCGATATAGACTTCGTAGCCCGAGGGTAAAGCCGCGTTCCGGTCAACGTCTATCGCCGCCACAATTTTATCACTGCCGCAAAGTTTTACCGCTGCATCGATCAGGCCGGGGTTTCGGAAAGCGGCGCTGCTGATGGAAACCCGATCCGCCCCCGCCGCCAGAACGGCTTCAACGTCGTCCAGGCTGCCGATCCCTCCGCCCACGGTAAAAGGCACCGTCACCACGGCAGCGACGCGGCGCACTGTCTCCAGCATCGTTTTCCGTCCCTCCACGGTGGCGGTGATATCAAGAAAGGCCAGTTCATCGGCCCCGGCGGCACAGTAGGCCCGGGCGCACTCTACCGGGTCTCCGGCATCCCGCAAGGCCACAAACTGCACCCCTTTAACCACCCGCCCGTCTTTGATATCCAGGCAGGGCATAATCGCGGCTTTTTTCATGGCGCATCTCCTCTTGCTTTACTTTATAACAGTTTTCGATAAGCGCGGTAAAAACCCTTGTTTTCATCACCGCCGGAAAGCGCACCCCCACAAAGAATGCCCATGAAAAGGATTAATTAACATTCAACCCGAATTACACTAGATAAATCTAGATGCACTGTCCCGAAAAGGAGCGATTGCCCATGACATCCTGCGCAGAGTGTGGCAGATTTGCCTGTAGCGGCGGAGTTAAAGATAACTGGCCGGCCGGGTGCCCCATGGAGGAAAACGGCGACATCCTGGAAAAAGCAAGGGAAGAATATCTTAAACCGGAGGTTTTGCAGATCGCCCAAAATGCGGCCCGGGTGGAGCAGGAAGGCTACTGCCGCTGGACCAGGGTGGAAGAGATCATGGTTTTCGCCCGCAAAGCCGGGTATAAAAAAATCGGCCTGGCTTTCTGTGTGGGGCTGCGCCGGGAAGCGGCCCTGTTTAACCGCATCCTTAATGACAACGGCTTTGAAACGGTGTCCGTGGCCTGTAAAACCGGTTCCGTGCCCAAGGAATTCCTGGGACTCACAGAAGAAGAGAAGCTGAAGCCGGGCCAGTTTGAGGCCATGTGCCACCCCGTGGCCCAGGCGGAGCTGCTCAACGAGCAGAATACGGACTTAAATGTCATCCTCGGCCTCTGCGTCGGCCACGACACCCTGTTTATCCGCTATGCCAAAGCCCCGGTAACCGTCCTGGCCGTGAAAGACAGGGTCCTGGCCCACAACCCCCTGGGGGCCCTTTACGCCCGCCACTATTTCCAGCGGCGCTACTGCATCGAGCGGAAACCGTAAAGCCGGGAAAAGTCTCGACTAGCAGAGAGTACGTTTTGACGGGGAGGTAAAAATGAAACTGGAAGGAAATTGCATGACCACTGCCATGGGCATTATGCCGCATCGCGATCTGGAGAAAGCGCTGCAGTTGGCCCTCTCCCTGGATATACCTTTCTGGCCGCAACTGCCCCGGCTCAGCTTCTATGAAGATATGTATGTACAGCTTTCGGAACATTTCCCGGGTATCTCCCTTGATCCCGAGCGGCGGCTGGTCCGGTTTTCACTGGAACAATTCTATATGGATCTGGAAGAGTACACGGCTCACTGGGATGATCAATCTTACTTCAGCCTCTCTCCCCGCTACTCCGCTGTATACCACCGTTTCCTGGAGCAGGATCTCTCCAGGTACAGATATATCCGCGGGCAGAGCATCGGCCCGGTCAGCTTCGGCTTAAAAATTCTGGATGCCGATCAGAAACCGATGATTTACTACGACGAGGTACGGGAGATCATTTTTGACTTTGTGGCGAAGAAGCTGCAGGCGCAGTATCGCGAACTTCAGGCCGTGCATGCCGCGCCCTTCGTCTGGGTAGACGAACCGGGTTTGGAGATGATCTTCATGGCCTTTACCGGCTATACCGGCGAAAAGGCGGCTGCAGATTACCGCACCTTCCTGCAAACTTTCCCCGGCCCTAAAGGCGTGCACCTGTGCGGCAATCCGGACTGGTCTTTCCTGCTGAACCTGGAGCTGGATATCCTCTCCATTGACGTCCTGGCCCGCGGCCACATCTTTACCCGCTACCGGGAAGAGATTAAAAACTTCCTGGACCGGGGCGGCATTATTTCCTGGGGGATCACCCCCACCCTGGCGGAAGAGTTCCGGCAGGAAAACGTGGACTCCATGGCCAGGCAACTGGAAAAATTATGGGCTTACCTGGGCGAGGGCGGCATCTCCCGGCGGCAGATCCTCAGGCAGGCCTGGCTGGCCCCGGCGCGCTGCTGCCTGCTTAACCCGGAAGAGGACGATACGGTGGAGCGATCTTTCCAGATGCTGCGGGCGCTATCCCGGCGTTTTCAGGCGGAGCTGTAACGCGCACTTGCCCCCACGACTCGGTCTGGCAAACCGGTAAGGGTTGCCAAAAATATTCAATCATGATATCATTATGATATCATGGTCCGGAAGGTGTGGCGCTCATGGCCGATATTTTAGTGCGAAACGTGCCCCCTGAAATTGTGGATATTCTGAAATGCAAAGCGGCCAGGCACAGGCGCTCCTTGCAACAGGAGCTGCTGCTTGTCCTTGAAGAAGCCGCTACCAGGGAAAGAATCGACCCTGTGGAGGCCGCTGCCCGGGTGAGAGAACAGTTGGCCGGATACGGCCGGAAATTCTCCGATAGCACTGCATTAATCAGGGAAGATCGCGAGCGATGAATGTCTACGTCGTGGACACCAGCGTCGCGATTAAATGGTATATACCCGAACCTCTTAGCGACCGGGTGGTTCAATACCTGAAGCAATTGCAGCAAGGCCGGGTGGAGTTTCTTTCTCCCGATCTGATCGTCACGGAAATGGGTAATATCCTTTGGAAGAAATTCCGCCGCGGAGAGCTGACCATGGATGAGGTAAGGTTAATCGCCGCCACCCTGGCTGATGCTCTTCCCGTGAAATTAACAGAGAGCAAGGTGCTGCTGCCCTCAGCTGTAGAGATCGCCACCGCATGCGGCCTTACCGTCTACGACAGCCTGTACCTGGCCCTGGCCGCAGCCCGGCAGGCAAAGCTGCTTACAGCCGACAGGCGCCTGGCCGAATCGGTGCAACCTACTTATCTGGCCCCACTAATAACACTGTTACATTAAAGAGTGGCAAAAACAACAGCTCTTGCACTGGTTGGAAAACGGGGTATTTCCCTCCCCCCTCGTGGGGAAGGGTAGGGTGGGGGGATTAAGGCAAGAGACAGGATGCAGGAAAAGAGGGAAAGCAGACTTTGGGAGAACTAAGGGAAGCCAGAGGCCAGGCAAAGGTTTGCAGAGGCTAAACGACACCAACAACTATAGAGGGCAGATTTATAGTAAATGGAGGTTTTTAATCTAACCTCCAACCTCTAACCTCTAACTTCTAAAAGCCCCCTTTCCCTGACCCTCTCCCGCCGGGGAGAGGGAACTGCTGTTACCACGCTGAATCTCGTAGTTACAGAAAACAGGCAAGGTATTCAAAGCTCCTTCCCCCTCTTGGGGGACGGTCGGGGATGGGGGCGAAGTGCATCAGCAGACAGTATTCAGCAGCCGGAAGGATCGCTAACGGCGGTCTTTACTCTGCTTTACTTCAGGCAGCATGACTCACCCACTGCTGAGATGGCATATTTCATCTTTCTTTTTCTCCATCCCCGGCAGGGGAGAGGGAACTGCCGCTGCCACGCCGTTTATTGAGGGAACGCGAGGGCGTTGATGAATTCTTCCTGGAAATCCTGCCGGGTGGAGAGCTCCACGTGTTCAACTTTTTCCGGCAGGGCAAAGGCCCGCTCCCGCACTGACCTGGAGATCAGGGCCATTTTGGCGCCGTCTCCGGCGGCATTGCCGATGGGAATAATTTTTTCCGGCGGCAGGCCGGGCAGCAGGCCCAAGGCCAGGGCGCTTTCCACGCTGATATAGTTGCCGAAAGCGCCGGCCAAAAGGACGTTGTCCACCTCGGCTTCGGTAATCCCCACCTGCCGCAGCAGCACTTTAAAGCCGGCAAAAATGGCCCCCTTGGCCAGTTGCAACTCCCGCAGGTCCGCCTGGGTTAAAACCACGTCTTTCCCCGTTGCCGACTGCTCCGCGTAAGCGAGCACTATCTCGAAGCCGCCCTGGCCGCGGCGCATTCTCTCTTTTAAGCGGGGCGGCAGTTTATGCCCCGCTGTTTCAGGGTTGATAAAGCGTCCGGAAGGCTCGATTACCCCGGCCCGAAGCAGCGCCGCCGCCGCGTCGATGAGCCCGGAGCCGCAGATACCGCGCGGTGCGGCCCCGCCGATTGTCTGCACTTTAATGTCGTCTGCCACCTGCACCGCTTCAATGGCGCCGTCTGCCGCGCGCATCCCGCAGCGGATCTGGGCGCCTTCGAAAGCCGGGCCCGCGGCGGTGGAGCAGGTGAGCAGGCGGCCCTTCGCCGCCAGCACCAGTTCGCCGTTGGTCCCGATATCCACTGCGAGGCAGTTGTCGCCGCGCCGGTCCAGGCCGGCCGCCAGGATCACGCCCACCGTATCCGAGCCTACATACCCGGCAATATTCGGCAGGAGCACCACCCGCCCGGAGGGGTTCATGGCGAGACCCAGCTCTGCCGCTTCAATCTCCAGCGCTTTTTGAAAAGCGGGGATGAAGGGGGCGGGGGCCAGGTAAGTTGGATCTATGCCCATGAAGAGGTGGCCCATGGTGGTGTTGCCCACGGCCACCGCCTCGTAAATTTCATTTTGGGCTACCCCCGATTTTTGCACAAGCTCCCGGATAATCCCGTTCAACGCTTCAATTACTTTCCGCTGCAGGGCAGCCAGGTTTTCCGCTCCCTTGGAAGCATAAGTGATCCGGGAGATAACATCGGCACCGTAAATATTTTGCGGGTTGGTCGCCGCAGCCACGGCCACAACGGCGCCGCTGCGCAGGTCCATCAGGGAGCCCATCAGGGTGGTGGTGCCGATATCAAAGGCCAGCCCGAACAGGCGTGCCGTGGTGTCTCCCGGCTCCACGGCCAGAAGCTGTTTTTCCGAGAGGACCGCCGTAACCTTAAAGTGCTCCTGGCGTAAGATACCCGGCAGGCCGGCGATGAGAGGCAAAGCGGCCTTAAGCGAGGGGCGCTGCAACTCCCTCAGCAATCGCTCCAGGTCCGGGGTTTGATCATCAATAGAGGGGCGCGGTAGTTTTAAGGCGATTTTTTCAATGCCCGGTTCCGGTTCAATATTGGCCGCAGCACCGGCGAGGGCGCTTTTACGGTCATAGGCGTCGCTGCTCAACTGCAGCTTCACCACGGTATCAGCAACAACTTTCCGCTGGCAGGCTAAAACCCAGCCTTCCGCCAGTTCGGCTTCGGTCAGCGCTTTTCTTTCGGAGGCGCCGGGCTCTCCCTGCAATCCTTCCAGTACTTTAACTTTGCACTTGCCGCAGGTCCCTTTGCCGCCGCAGTTTCCTTCCACCGGGACGCCGGCCAGGGCTGCGGCCTGGAGCAGGTCGGTTCCCGGCTGGACGGATATTTCTTTACCCAGGGGTAAAAATGTGACTTTTTTCATTATTTCTGCTCCTCCTCCGGCCGATGCTGCAATGGTAAAGGGCACGGCAGCCGTGCCCCTGTTTTGATATTTTTCAGTCAGTAATGTTAACCGGCTTCTTCAGAAGCGGTGCAGGCTGTTTCACCCAAGTTGTTTAACCGCGGCTGTGCATGCTCTGTGTCATCGATAATGCCCAGGCGGGAAAGGGTAACCTCGCAGCCCGGTTCAATAATCACGAACTGCTCATCCCAATCGCCCCGCAAGGCCCGGCAGAGTAAATCAAGGGTTCCTTCCACCACCGCATGCTCCAGGGCCAGCTCCCGGGCGATTTCTCCGGTCAGGGGCAGCAGCGCCTCCAGGTTGTAGGCGCCGGTTTCAATTACATTTAACTTTTTATAGTTGTGGAGCATCACATGATAGATCTGGCGGGTCCGCTCGGGGCCGTATTTTTTGACACAATAGTTGTACTCATTCCACAGGTTATTCTCGTGGCTCAGCCAGCCCCGGGTCAGAAAATAACCCATGGCTTCCCGGTTTAAGGCGTTGCGCCTTTCATTGCCGCCGAGAAGCAGCGAGATACAGTCATCCACCCGGGGGATTACCAGGCGGCTTTTATGGGAAACCAGGCCCAACAGGGAATTGCCGCAGTAGCCGAACAGCAGCAAAGTATAATCGACGTTGTCAATGCGGTCTATCTCTGACTGCAGGTGTTTCCTTAACTTATCCGGGTAATTGTGCATACCCGACTCGACCCAGTAAAGCGGTAAACGGGAACTGGTTTGTTGTGCAGCCAGCCTTACCTCATCGGCAATAGTTTCACAGGCAAGGGCAATTGCTTTCATGCATTGACCTCATTTCTGCATCAAATTGGCTATTCCTATCTTACCACCTGTAACTATGGCGGTCAACAAACGAGGTTTTTCAGTTTTTTGTAATCAAGCTCTTGCAGGCCCTTGGGATGCGTAAGGCGGTAAAGCATGCGTATGAACGGACGTTTTTGAATTATCCTAACTAGTGATTGGCTCAGAAAGGAAAGGGTGAGGATCCATGTTTGTGGTCATGTTCCGGACCCTGATTCTATTTTTTATGGTGATCATAGCCATGCGCCTTATGGGCAAGAGGCAGATTGGGCAGCTTCAGCCGTACGAACTGGCCGTATTGATCATGATTTCTGCCCTGGGGGCCATTCCCATGGAAGATATCAGCATTCCGCTATTTAACAGTATTATCCCCATCATCCTGCTTATATCTTTTCAGATCCTGGTCTCTTTTGCCGCACAGAAAAGCGAAAAACTCAGGGCTGCTGTTAGCGGGCGGCCCAGCATCCTGATTGAAAACGGTAAAATCATGGAATCGGAGCTGCGGGAACTGCATTTAAACATTAACGACCTGCTGGAGCAGTTGCGCATCTGCGGCTATCCCAACATTAATGATGTAGAGTTTGCCGTTTTTGAAACAAATGGAGAAATCACCGTCATTCCCAAATCCCAGAGCCGTCCCCTGCAACCGCGGGATCTGGGTGTGCCTACCAGCTATGAAGGTCTGCCTTATCCCCTCATTATCGACG
>ERZ795045.3431-NODE-3431-length-13929-cov-17.540219_pt1 | contig 13929 bp, 10 predicted proteins | sample MGYA00375129_ERZ795045 | MGnify/ENA primary metagenome ERZ795045 (study PRJEB30174, sample SAMN05720166) | activated sludge metagenome | isolation source: anaerobic digester from wastewater treatment plant | place: Japan | collected 2015-05-15 ... | reverse complement strand
GAATTCTATTTTAAGAAATTCTCTTGCTTCATCCTTATTGTAATCAATATAATTTAAGGGATATAAATATTTAATTCGTTTAAAGAATTTATAATAAATTTCTTTCCTTAAACCAACAATAGGCACTGTTTTAATTTTTACATCAGAATATTTTTTGATAATGTGTTTGTAAATCTTAAGATCTTTCAATACGTGATAACCCCAGGTTAAAGGTAAGATTCCTTCGGCTGAATAATTTCCGCCCGAAATAATATATTTTATTTTGTTTTTTGCTGCTGTTTCATATAAACTTGCTGCAATAGCAATGTCTGTAGGCATCTCAATATCAACAATTGAGGATTTTAGAAATGCTTTTTGAATTTCTCGAAATTCTTCCCAATTTAAAACATAAGAAATATAGTCAACTCCTAATTTTTTTACAATTCTTTTTACATTTGTAACTGCAATTTCAGAATTCCAACCATTATCCATGTGAACGGCAAGAGGCTTCAATCCCCATTTTACACATAAATAGAGTGTGTAGCAGCTATCAACACCACCACTAATACCGACAATACTATCATATTTTTTGTTTTTGGATTTTACTTTTTTTATCAGGTTATCTATATAATCTGTATTTTGTTTTTGAATTTTAATTTTTTCTAAAGTTTGTTCAAAATCTTTACAGTGATTACACCTTCCGTTTTCATCGAAAATTATGTCTTCGTCGGTGGTGTCCATTACACAATAATTGCAAATTTGATAATCTCTTTTCATGAATCAGATAAAATTTTTGTAAAATTAATTTTTTTTTTTTCAACTAATGCACTAATTTATGATAAATCAATTTAAGATTTCTAATTTTTCTTCTTTAGACGGATAGTTTATTAAAACTCCTCTGTGAATACCATGAAAAACAAACATACTACCTGCAGCAAGGCCGGTAATATTTGCTTGTTTAAAAGCTGTTTTTAAATGATTTAGATTACCAGCTCCGCCGAGGGCAACAATGGGAATAGATACTTCTGCCGAAATTGATTTTAACAATTCTATGTCGTAACCATTCATTTCACCGTCGTTGTCAACAGATTGAATAATTATTTCTCCAGCTCCCATATCTTCCATGATTTTTGCGTATTCAACCGGATTGTAAGAAGTATATTTTGAACCGTTAAGAATACAGACTTGTTTTCCGCCAAAAAACTTTTTCTTTACATCTATACATACAACAATTGTTGACGAACCGAAATGATCCACGGCTTGTTTAATAAAATTTGGATTTTCGGCGGCATAAGAACTAACAACAACCTTTTCGGCACCACAACTGATGATTTTTCGGATATCTTCTATGCTTCTAATGCCCCCACCAACTGCAAAAGGCATATTTGCTTCTTCGCCAACATCCTGCACAAAATCGAGTGATATTAACCTGTTCTCTCTGCTTGCTGTAATATCTAGAAACACTAGTTCGTCAGCTTTTAATTCATTGAAAATTTTTACTGCGTTGATGGGATCGCCAATATAAGTATAATCTTTAAATTTTCGAGATTTTACCAATCCTGAATTTTTAAGAAGGAGTACTGGTATTATTCTGGGTCTGAACATTTTAATAATTTTTTAATTTTAATATAAGCTACTAATGTACAAATATTTTTCAATTTCGACATGAATCCTTGAATTATTTTTTGACGCAGCCAATAATAAATGAATGGGTTTTGAGGTCGCCACAAATGCACGAAAGTGTTTCGAATTTATTTTTTTATTCACTTGAGTGTGTTTTTAATTAAATCTTAAGGAAGTTATTAAATATTAAATCTCCGTACTCATGACTTTTCTCGGGGTGGAACTGAACCCCGAAAATGTTTCCATTTTCAATTGCGGAAACAAATTTATATTCATATTCTGTTTCTGCTGAAATAATGCTTTCAACATTTGTTTTTAAATGATATGAATGTACAAAATAAAATTCATGATGTTCGGGTAGACCTTCAAATATCAAGGATTTTTTTGTAACTATAAGATTATTCCAACCTATATGGGGATTTTTATAACTATTATTTGTATGTTTGAATTTTACCACTTTGGCATCAAACCAGCCCAATCCAGTTATGTTTCCTTCTTCACTAAATTTTGTCATTATTTGCATACCAAGACAAATTCCCAAAACAGGAATCTTTTTATTAATAGCAAGTTCATTTAAAGTATCCGTAAGTTTTAAGTTTTTAATGTTTTGCATTGCCTTTCCAAAATGACCTACCCCGGGTAATATAATTTTATCGGCCTTTTTTATTTCATTATAATCTTCACTGATTTTTATATTATTGGAAAATCTTTTTAATCTTTTATAAACCGAAAAAAGATTACCCATCCGGTAATCTATGATAAAAATATTTCTACTCATCTGTTAGCTCTTTTATTAGTTCTGCTAATATTTTTGTTTGATTTTTTCTTGAATAAAATTCATAACCTTGGGAATGACAAACAATCTTTCCAGATTGATTAAACTCTGTTTTTATCTCTTTTAGTAATTCGAACAAATGTTGCTGATTAGAGGCCACTAATCCTGAATTGGTTTGATTGATAAGTTGTATTTGAGGGTAATCATTGTTTACAGAATCAGGTAAATGATAAAATTTCTCCTTTAAAAGTAACGATTCCGTATCGTTGGAAAAACAAAATAATATTTTTTTTCTAACTGCAAGGTAATCAAAAATTTTAGTACCTATGATATAATAATCATTAAAAAGCAATAGAATATCCGTCAAGACTAACTCTTTTAACAATTCGGTATTTGATTTTTTGGGAAAAACTTCAAGTGTTAGGTAATTGTTTTGAAAATTTTTAAAATACTCGTTTAATTCTTTTTCGTTATTAATCCCGTAGAATTTTAAAAAAATTGGGAAATGTTCCTTTTGAGAAAAACTGTTAATAACTGATAAGAATTGTTTCCATGGATGCCAATGGTATATAGTACCGGCATATGCAATAGTTAAAACTTTATTGCTAGGTTGGTTCGGATAATTGGTAGGAAGAGAAAACGAATCGTAACCGTTGTAAACTATTTTGAAATTTTGATTCTTTAGATTAGATTTTATTAAGTTAATAAGAAATTGTGATACGGTGGTAATTCGTGAAGCACGAGAAACTATCTTACGTTCTAAATACAAAAATATTTTCCGGATGAAATAAGAATTGTTGGTGTCTTGTGCCCAAGGGTCACGATAATCTGCAATCCAAGGTATATTATGTTTTTTACTTAAGATTGAAGCGTATCTAAACAAAATAAAAGGATCTCCGGTTGCAATTATACAATCAACTTTATTAGTTTTTAAAAATTCTTTTGCTGCCTTGTAAATAGAATATTTTGTACCAACAGGCAGGAACCATTGAACAAATTCGTACCAACCGGTGATTATTTTTCGCAGGAATTTAAAACGATTTTCACCGTATCTTAACATCAAACGATTGGCTAACGTGGGTTTGTATGGTGCTCTTATAATTATTCCTTTTTCAGATTCTTCGATAATTACATCATTGGATTCTCCGGGAGCTATGTAATCCAAATGGTTTCCGTATTTGTTTGCCCATTGGCGTGTTACTACTACAGGGAAAATTCCAAATTCATGCATGTATTTGTACCATGAATATGGTCTTAATCCCCCTACCGATACATAAGGCGGAAAGTCGTAAGCGAGGATGAGTAGTTTTTTCATTTTTTTTATTTTTTAACATCAGGGGAGTTAATGGGCATTAAATAATAAATAATTGCAAATCCTTAAACTCCATAATTTTTCTTAGCAATTTATTTATCTTCAAAAATTTCCAGAAGCACTTTTTCCTGATTCTCCCAGTTATATTCGAGAGCTGCTTTTTTACAATTTTCAACAAATACAGTTCTGTCCATACTCGCAATTTTATTTATTGCATCTGAAATAGATTTTACATCATTATTTGTTAAAATTCCAATATTATATTTTTCAAAAACCTTTTTATTTTCAAAAGAATTACTAGCAATAACTGGGATATTTGCATGAATGTACTGAAACAACTTATTTGGTGCAGCAAGTTCTTTACTTTTATTTATATTTTCCAGCAAATTAATTCCGCAATCTGCTCCTGCAGTATATTTTGCTAATTCGTTTTGTTGTATTTTTCCCAAAAATACAACTCTATCCTGAATATTAATTTTTTTGACAAGATCTTTAAGTTCATTTTCAAGTACTCCATAGCCTATTAAAATTAATACAATTCTTGTATCCGTATATCGCATAGCTTCCATGATCAACCTCAGCCCCCTACCTTCATTAAAAACTCCTTGGTAAAGCAACTTAAAACTGTCTTTATCAATATTATTTAATATATCACAGTAATTTATTTTTTCATTTATCATGCTCAAATAAGGACTATTCATTACTATTTTAATTCCATTATAATTGTATTTTTTTTCAAAATATTGTTTTAATCCTTCCCCTACCGTAATAAAATAATCAACATGTTTTAACATTCGTTTTTCTGCATAAGTTCCAAAAAATTTCATAATTTTTTTTAGAACCCTGAAAATAATGTTCTTAGGAAATTTTGATTGAAGAGGAAAAAACTGATTTATTGTTTCAATATAAATTTCGTGTGAATCATAAATTACTTTGCATCCTGATTTCTTTTTTATTTTTATAGCTGGTTTTAAGCATGGTAAATCGTTTGCATAAATAAAATCGTATTTAACATTTTGATTTAAAACTTCACGTAAAAAAAAATTATATTCATTATAGAATAAAGTATTTTTTATAATTTTTCTAAAATAATTCTGCGATAATTCCTTAGGAATTAACTTTACTTTTTCATTAAATCCTAAAACTTTGTTAGAAACATTCTCATTTGAAATGTAAAACAAGTCTATTTCATGAAACCTACTTATGGATTTTATCACATTAATTACTCTACTATCATTCTTAATTTCACCATTTAGCAACATGCAAATTTTTGCCATTATTTTAAAGAGTTTAAATCATATTTCTAGAAAAATTCCAAGAACTAATGTTTTCCAATTTAATGGAGCATCTAAGGATAAATATTTATATTTTACTCCAACATTTTTACATTCTTTTGCAAGAGTAATAAATTGTTGTGATTTCTCCCATTGTTTTTGTGGTGGTTGAAACCCAAGTTTATTTTTTCGCCAAACAATTTCTTGCGGAATCATATCTTTTAATCCGTGTCTTAACAATGCTTTGGTCCAACCTTCTTTTATTTTATAATCAGAAGGCAAACTGAAAACAAATTCGACTAATTCATGAAAAAGAAATGGTAACCTAACTTCCCTTGAGTGTGCCATAGAATTGCGATCGGCAAACCGCAACAGTTTATCTAACCCCGAAATGGTGGTAAAATAATCCAAAGCATCGTTTAGAGTATTAAACTGGATAAAGGGTGTTTTTTTATGCTTAAAACTTTTATAAAGAGAGTCGCTGATTTCTTTAGACTTATTCACGCCTATGTTTTTACTTTTAAAAGCACGCAAACTTTTAACCAAAGAGGGGTATTGTGTTTCCAATTTAAACCTTAAATCGATAGGGATTGGTTTTTCAACTATATTGTTTTCAAGATAGTATCGATATTCTTGTTTTAATCTTGAGTGTCCATATCGTAAAAAAATTTCTCTAAAAAAGGGCAAGAAAAAGTGGGTATATCCGGCTAACACTTCATCGGCACCCTGGCCATCTAGTAGTACTGTAACATTCTTTTCTTTGGCAAGTTTAAAAACTTCCCATTGAGCGTAGATACTGGCAGTACCAAAAGGCTCTTCCTGGTGATACAACAGTTTTTCGAAATTAGCTATAAGTCCCATGGCATCGGGCCAAGTCTCAAAGTGTTCGATGGAAGTTCCTTCCACTACCTTTTGCATAAAGTATCCTTCGTCCAAAATAGAGTCGTTGAATCGTGCAGAGAAACATTTCTGAGGAAAGGATGGATTTCGCACCTTGTGTAACATTAGGGCTACTGCCGACGAATCGAGCCCGCCGCTAAGTGAAGTTCCAACCGGAACGTCGGAACGTAACCTACGATTAACCGAAATTTCAAATAGTTCTCTGAATTTTAAACATGCTTCCTCGAAGCTTATATTAGTTTGTTTATTTTGAAAATTTATTTTCCAATATTGTTCTTGATATATTTTTTCCGAATTTTTTATTCTAAAATAATATCCAGGTTTTAATCTCTTTATATTTTTAAAAAATGTTCTTGATTTATCTTCAGGATCTTCATGTAATTCCATATTCAAAAATAAATAAATACTATAATCATCAGGGGTTTTATCAACTTCTGCTGCCCATAATGATTTCATTTCCGATCCAAAAACAAAAAAATCATTACCTTCAAAATAATGAAATGGTTTTTCGCCAAAACGATCTCTGGCACAAAACAACTCATGGGAATTTTTGTCATACAGAGCGAAGGCAAACATTCCGTCGAACTTTTGTAAACAATCAATACCCCAACAATCGTAAGCAGCCATAATTACCTCGGTGTCTGTTGCACTATAAAACCGATACCCTTTTGATTGAAGAATTTCGCGCAACTCAAGATAATTGTAGATTTCCCCATTGTAAGTTATTGTGTAACGATTCATATACTCCATTGGCTGATTGCCTGCAGGCGTAAGATCAATAATGGATAGCCTACGGTGACCTAAAAAAAGTTTTCCGTCGTCGAGTTCGGCAAAACCTTCCCCATCAGGCCCTCTATGATATATAACATCGGTCATTTTTTTTATGACCTCTGTTCCTACGTTTTGGCTGGTATGAAACCATATCCCTGCAATACCGCACATTTTACTGCTGTTTTATTGTGCTTATGAAAGAAAGATATTTTTCTCTATTGGCATCAAAAGTATAAAATTTACTAATTTTTAATCGTGCCATACTTCCCATTTGTTGTAAATTAATTTGGTTCTTCAAAATAAGGGTTAGTTTATATTCCCATTCATCCCAATCATAAACCAAAAGGGAATTTAACCCATCATCAACTATCTGTTTATTTATAGTAATGGCCGAGGCCACACTAACAATGCCTAATCCCATATATTGTAACAATTTAAAACCTCCTTTCCCTCTGCTCTTGGCATCATCAGTCAACGGCATTAATCCTATGTCAATACGGTACAGATTTTCCACCTCCGTTTCCAAAGACCATGGAACAAACTCTATTTCAAACTTTACATCTCTCTTGTACTCAGAACCACCTATAACCAAAAGCTTAAATGAATAGCGTTCGGCCAAGCTATTCAAAATGGGTAACAGTATATCTAAAAGCGGGTAATTATGTTCACCGCCAATCCATCCAAAGGTTATTTTATCTAGCTTAAGGGGATATTGCTTGGGAGGATAATGGTCGTAATCGACACAGGTAGGAATGACACAAATGTTTTCGGGAGGCAAGGTTGGATTTTCTTCAAGAACTCGTTGTTTTAGGTAATCGGAAGCAACTATGAACCTACGATAAAGCCTTAAACTGTTATTAAATTTATTGCCATCTTCGAGCAATAATTTTCCATACAGGCTTGTAATTTTTCTGGGATTATTTTTTGCTGCGGCAATATCATCGTCAAAATCCAAAATCACATTAAGGTGTATCTTTAATAAAAATTTCTCCATAAACAGGTTTCCGTAGTCATTAAAAAGCAGCAGTTCTCGTCTTACAATTACAGTTTCAAAATTACGAGCATATAGACATTGTTTAAATCTTTTGCGTATGGAATAGATAAAAAACCTACTTAAATTTTTGCCTTTTATGGCCTTGTCGAATTCGCTTTTTTCTTCAATTAGTGTAAGTACTTCACAATGAAAACCATTCTTATTTAATAACTCTGCCCATTTTTTTGCCCGATATTGGTATCCGCTATTATCAACAGGAAAAACTTCTAAAAATAAAATATTCTTTCTATAAAAATTTTTTCTAATGAATAATTTTCTTAGTACTAAAAATAATGAAATTAAAATTCTTACAAAAAGAATTGTAATTCCAATTGAAATAAAAGAAAAAATTTGGGATAACAAATTAAAAAACATATTATAAATCCTTTTTATCATTTCGTTGTAATAAATATAGTTTAATAAAAGCTTTAAATTCATTTAGTGTTCTTATGTAAAGAAAAGTCTTAAATAATTCAATAAAATATTTCGAATATTTTTTATTCTTATAAAGTTCAACACTATATATACCTTGCCATCTTAAAATTTGATTTGTAATCGTATTATAGTATTTTGGATAGAAATATTTCCGTAATTCTTTAAAAAAATTTATGTTACTTTTGAAAATTAAAAGATGATTACCACAACTTGAAATTCCACCTCCATGCTTTCTGTAGGCTGACATTATATCACTGAAATATTTTATTTTGCCTTGGTTTCCAATAAATGCTAAAAGTAATCTATCTCCACTAATTATTTCCGTTTTTGAAATTAATTCTTTCATTCCTTGTAAAATTTCTGCATCATTTCTAAAAACAATACTTGCAGTAGGAACAAACCATCCTTGTATGATTGATTCAAAATTGTGTTCGGAATCTATTTCTTTATTATGAAAATTCTTTATTCTTTTTGAATTTTTATCCACAATTATAGCATTATGAAAAACTGCGTAAAAGTCATGATTATTTTCTAAGAAATCTACCTGTTTTTTGAGTTTGAAGGGGTCTGTCCAAAAATCGTCGCCTTCGCAAAGAGCAATGTATTTGCCGGTGCAATGTTGTAAAGCAAAAATAAAATTTGGTATCATGCCTATGTTTTGAGGATGATGAAAACATTTTATTTTACCGTTATTTTTTGGATCTGAAATGTATTTATTAATGATGTTTAGAGTATTATCAGTAGAGTAATCGTCAGAAATTATTATTTCGTAATTAAAATTTGTTTTTTGCATAAAAAATCCTTCTATTGCCTCAGCAATAAATTTTTCATGGTTATAAGTTATACAACAGATGCTGATTAGTGGGTCATTCATTTTTTTGGTTTAATAGATTTAAGACTTTCTCCTTATTTCGATTTTTAATTTTTCTGGCAGGTATTCCAACGTAAACAGACCATGATTCAGTCGGTTTGTTTACTAACGACATTGCTCCAATTACAGAACCTTCATTTAAAGTTACATGAGGAAAAATGAGGCAGTGAGCTCCAACATAACAATACTTTTCTATTGTTACTGTACCATAAATAATGTTTCTCAATTCGTCTGGTACCATTACTCCTATAAGGTTTTCCCCCGCAAAATCGTCGGTCAAACTGTAAACTGTTGTTCTTGCAGAAATTCCCGAAAAATCCTTTATTACAATGCCACCCTTCCCATAAAGTGCAACGTACGCTGAAATATGTACATGGTTTTCAATCGTAATGTTACCCGATAAAATACAAAAATCATCAATCCTTACATTATTCCCGATAGAAATCTGTTCCGGATTATATATAGAAGCTTTTCGACTTATTAAAACATTTTCACCAACTGATTTTAGACCTAATTTCCGTATTTCATCTTTATTATAAAAAGAATTATCATTCATTGGATTTTGATATTTTGTTAAATAATATTTGACAAATTTTAAAAACATAGTCATTATCCAGCTCCGGATAAATCGGTAAACAAATTACCTGTTGAGCTACTTTTTCTGCCACCGGCAGGTTTGCCGGTGTAGCCGAATCTAAACCACTGTACACGGGAAACCGGCTGATAAGGGGGTAAAAATATCGGCGGGCAAAAATATTATTATCTTTTAATTTTTGATAAAGAGCATCACGACTTATGCCGTATTCAGCTTCATCTATAAAAATTGGGAAATAAGCATAATTATGTTTTACTTCAGGTAAATCTTCCATAAAACTAATACCTTTTATTCCTCTTAGATTTTCACGATAGAGATTTGCAATTTTTTGCCGTTTTTCAATATTATTTTCTAAATATTTTAATTGTAACAAACCCATTGCTGCCTGCACTTCATTCATTTTAGCATTTATTCCAGGTTCTTCAACAGTTGTTTCGCCTCTAAAACCAAAGTTTTTAAGGTTATCAATATGATGTTTCATTTCGAGTGAATGCGAAATTATAGCTCCACCTTCAAAAGTATTAAAAACCTTAGTCGCATGAAAACTCAATACTGAGACATCGCCGTAAAAAGCAATGCTTTTATCCTTATATTTGGCTCCCATGGTATGAGCAGCATCATAAATTACTTTAAGCCCCCTTCTTATAGCAATTTCTTGAATTTGTTCAACAAAACAAGGATACCCATAAACATGCACAGGTAAAATTGCTGTTGTTTTAGGACTTATTGCAGCTTCAATTCTGTCGGGATCCAGAGTAAATCGGTTTGGTTCTATGTCAATAAAAACAGGTTTAATATTGTTCCACCACAGGGCATGTGTGGTTGCTACAAAACTGAAAGGTGTTGTAATTACTTCGCCGGTAATTTTCAGAGCTTGCAAAGCAGTTAACAAAGCCAGAGTACCGTTTGCAAATAACGAAACATAAGGTACTCCAATAAATTTTGCCAATTCATCTTCCAATTGCTTATGAAAATTTCCGTTATTTGTTAAAACACCGGATTCCCATATAGTTTTCAAATATTCATTAAATTCATCAAGTGGAGGTAGAAATGGCCTTGTAACATATATCGGATTATTGTATTTCATTATTTTTTTTACAAAAATAAAAAATTATTTTTCATTATTTTTTGAAAATATTTTTTTTGATAAATCAATAAACTCTTTAAAAGCATCTAATTTTAAAATAAAACATAAACCTAAATAGAAAACTACCCCAATGAAAATTTGACTTATTACGAGAAATATTAACTTCATATCAGTAAAATAAGCTAATAACCAAACTATTAAAGCCATAAAAACCGAACAAATCAAATAAGGATAAATATCAGAAATTTGTTCTTTGATTGAATAATTAATTAATCTCAAAGAATAATATGCATTTAAAAAATATGCCAGAAAACTTGTAATTAAAATTCCAATAACCAAGCCGTTAACTCCAAATGGTAATCCGCCCAAAATTGCCAGAATGACCATTATTTTTTTTATTATTTCCAATTTAAAAAATATATCAGATCTGCCTTTAACATTGATAACATTTAGATTAATAGCATGAAGAGGAAACAATAATCCTGCAAAACAAAGCATTTGAAGATAAGGCACAGTAGGCAGCCATTTATCTGTTATTAAAAATACAATTAAAGGTTTAGCACAAGCCGCCAGACCGAGCATAATAGGAGCATTAAAAAGCATAACCATTCGAATCATTCTCCGGTAAGCATTTTTTAATCTTTCATTATCATTTTGTAGAGGAGAAAGCGAAGGAAAAGAAACTGTTTGTACTACAGAAGTTAAAGTCCTGGAAAATAATTTTTCATAACTATCTGCTCTTGAAAAAAAAGCCAATTGAGCAGGACTGAAAAATTTACCTATAATTAAAGGATAAAGATTATCGAAAATTGAACTTAAAACTCCGCTTGCAAAAAGTTTGCTTCCAAAATTCCACATCCCCCTAAAAGATTTTTTGCTGAAAATAAATAAAGGTATCCAGCGATTATACGAAATTACTAGTACAGCAGAGATTAAACGGCTAATAATTTGTTGAACAACCAGAGCCCAAACTTCAAATCCCCTGTATGCCAGGTATATACCAATAACACCTGAAATAAAAGTACTAATTATGCTTAAGATATTTATTGCTTTAAAATCCAGTTTTTTAGTTAATTGCACATTTTGAACCGCAACAAAAGCACTTATAAGAATATTTATTGACAAAAATCTTATTACTGTTGATAGATTTGAAGCATTAAAAAATTTTTCGATTAAAGGGGCAGTAAAAAAAATTATTGTGTAAATAAAAACAGACATACTTGTATTAAACCAAAAAACAGTGCTGTAGTCATTGGAATCAGCATCTAATTTTCTAATTAAAGCCGGAGCAAAACCTCCGTCAACAAAAACGGAAGTAACACCAATCACAACCATTGCCATTGCAATCAGACCATAAGATTCGGGGGCGATAATTCTTGCGAGAATAATCCCCATAGCAAATCCCATCGCTTGATTTGCTAAGCGTCCTGCTACGTTCCATAGAACTCCTTTAAAGGATTTTAATGATAATCCATCTTCCATTAAACATTTGTTTGTTTTTGGTTGACAAAAATATCTTTTTTGGCTGTTAAAAAAAATTTCTATTATTACAATGTATGCGTAATTTTTAAAAAAAGTTAATAATTAATTTGTTTTTTTCTTAGAATACTCAGTCCTCGTACAGCACTGTGGGTTCGACTACGCTCACCCACCGTCAATAAAATTCATTACATTCATAATGTTTAATTCTAACTTTTAGCTTTACTCTTTTGACTTCTTACTTATGAGATTCCTTTTGCAAAAATCTTTTTACTATAATGTGAGTTATAAAAAAATATATTGTATATTTGTTAAAATTATGTATCGAAATGAATACCAAAAAATTATTTATAATAATTTTCTCTATTATACCCTCATTTTTGTTTTCACAGATTCCACAAGATGAACTTATCCTGTGGCTTTCGGCTGATTCTGTTGAAATTATTGATGGTAAAGTAGCTCGCTGGTATGATCGTTCGGAAAATGATTATCAAATTTTGCAAAATTCTGCAACTGCACGCCCTACTTTTGCCATTGCATCAGAATTAAATAATCAACCTGTAATTGTTTTTAATGGTACTAATTCTTATTTAGATGGAGGAAATATCCTAAATTTAGGAACAAATAGTCATACGTTCTTTATTATATCAAAGAAAACAGGAAATAGCGGTTCTTTTTTTTCTAAATCAAGAGCTGCAACGGCGGAAGGGAGATATGGCTTTATTATTGAAAGCGGAAATTTATCTTTTTTTTATCATGATAATCAGCAAAGAAATGTGTCATTAAATTCATTCTCTAACAATAATTACAATTTATTTAGCATACTTAACAATAGACAAAATCAAAAAAATCAACTTTTCGTTAATTCAAATTTTGTAAAAGAAAATTCTTTAAATGCGGATTATGAATTTAATAACACTTTTAATTTTCTAATTGGAGCATATAATAACAGCTCCGGAGGGGTTCCTCCTTATTTCGCCTTATACCTTAACGGTGCTATTGCCGAAATAATTTTTTATAACAGATTACTTACAGAACAGGAACGATCAATAGTTGAAAACTACCTGATGGATAAATATACACCTGAATTAACATTGGGTCCCGACATTTATGTGGATTATGGTTTTTGTGATACAACAATTTCTATTCCTGCGGGATTTACAGATTTTCAATGGTCAAGCGGAGAAACAACTCAAAGCATTAGTGTAAATCAAAGCGGGCAATATTGGGCATCGGCAAAAGATTATTTTGGTAGAACTCATTATGATACAATAAATGTTTTTTTCCCTACAATTAACATTGAAAACTCTTATATAATTTGTGCAGGAGATTCTATATTAGTAAATCCTGGATTAACAGGAACTTATTTTTATGAATGGTCTGACGGAAGTACAGATTCGGAAAATTATCTTAAAAATGCAGGTAGCTATTGGATCAGAATTGAAGACACAAATTCCTGTTTTGATACCGTATTCTTCGATATTCAGATTGATAATTTCAAAAACTTAATTTCTCTTGGCAATGACACAACTTTATGTTCGGGAAATAAAATTCGCTTGATACAGGGAGAAGAATTATGCACGAGTTTTTTATGGGAGTCTAATGGTAACACCTTGTCCGAACAGGCAGTTTATGAAAGCGGATGGCAAAAATTAACAGTAACAAACGAAAATAATTGCACAGCAGTTGATTCAATATTTATTTCAATAGTCGGCACAGCTCCTGAACCTGACTTTATTACAGAAAATTTATGTTTCGGCAGTAATACATTATTTTTCGATAACAGTACTTCTAC
>ERZ795045.3428-NODE-3428-length-13963-cov-3.742738_pt1 | contig 13963 bp, 10 predicted proteins | sample MGYA00375129_ERZ795045 | MGnify/ENA primary metagenome ERZ795045 (study PRJEB30174, sample SAMN05720166) | activated sludge metagenome | isolation source: anaerobic digester from wastewater treatment plant | place: Japan | collected 2015-05-15 ... | reverse complement strand
CGTTGCCGGATCCGTGAGGGCATGACGGCACTCACGAAGGACTGGACGGCCGGCCACATGACCCCGCCCCCGATCCCCTCGAGGACGAGGGCGACGCCGGCCAGGATCTCGTCGCGGGCCATCGCGAGCAGGAGATTGCCCGCGATCATGCACACGATCGCGACGACGATGATCCGCCGGGCCCCGACCCGGTCGACCAGGTGCCCGGTCGGTCCCAGGATGAGCAGCCCGACGATCGCCGGGATCGACACGAGCAGCCCCACCCGGTCGAGCGGGAGCGCCCGCACCTCGTGGAGGTAGACGACGAGGAAGGGCAGCACGAGCCCTGCGCCGACGAAGTCGATGACGATCGTCGACAGCAGCCACTTGCCCTCGCGGGGCAGCTCGGTCCAGAAGTCGCGCAGGGCCGGACGGGCGGGCGACGAGTCCGGGACCATGTCCGAGGCCTGCCCTGTCCCGCTGCTCACGAGGGTCGAGTCTGCCAGCGCCCGCCGACAGGGTTCGACCGATTTCCAGCCCGCCCGGGCGCTCCGGTACCCTCCCCCACGGAGGCGTCGCATAGTGGCCTAGTGCGCACGATTGGAAATCGTGTTGGGGATGAAACCCCTCGCGGGTTCAAATCCCGCCGCCTCCGCCAGTTCCCACCGCTCGCGCAACCGTCCACCAGCGCCTGCGATCGACGCCGACGGACTGGAGCCGTTCGTCGCGCGCTCTGACGGTCCGTGCAGGCACACTGACGAAGAGACACCCACCAAGGGTGGCCGGACTGTCACGCGGAGGGAGGGACGATGTACGACACCCGAATGACGAGCGTGCTGACCGGCGCGACCGTCCCCCAGCTCGGGTTCTGGCGCACCCCCGGTGCCAAGGGAGTCCTGTTAGCCCCCTCAGGCTCCACGCCAGGTCGCAAGGCCGCCTACTCGTTCGAGGATCTCGTCGCCCTGCGCGTGTTCGTCAAGCTCCGCCAACGGACGAGCCTGCAGCGGATCCGGCGGGCGGTCGAACACCTGTCTGCTCATCGGCTCAAGGCGTCCCCGAAGGGTCGCACTATCGTCTGGCTCTCCCCGGAGGGCGACTACGTCGACGTGGTCGAGAATCCGGGACAGCCAGGTTTCCGAGTCGTCATGGAAGAGGTGTTTCGTGAGTTCACCACGGACGACGGCCGACGAGTTCCCAGCCTGACCGAGCCAGCGAAGGGGCTCGTCATCGATGAGGAAGTCCGCGGCGGCTACCCAGTCCTCGAAGGAACCCGGCTGCCGTTCGACGCGATCGCATCTCTCGCCTCTGACGGCCTCAACGACGACGAGATTGTCGCCCTCTACCCGTCCGCGACGCCGGCAGGGATCGCGGGGGCGAAGGAACTGGCCGGTCTGGTGACCCTTTCTGGGGCGTCGGCAGCGTGAGGGTGCTGCTGGACGAGTGCGTCCCGCAGCCCCTCCACGCCATCCTTGACCACCTCCTGCAACGTGGCCGGCGCTACACCATTACCGACCCCACAGTCGACCCGCCCAGCCCCTATTGGCGGTAGCCAGGTCATCCCTCGGCGGCCTTGGCGAGTCGGCGCTCGTATGCCGCGGCCTGGGCGGCATACACGGCCGCCAGTTCCGCTTCGCCAACCCCGTCGAGCGACAGCCCGAAGACGTCGCCGTAGACCTGCGCCAACTCCCCCGGCGACCCGAGGACGCGCTCGTGCCGACCGGCGCCGTCGATCCGCAGCAACCAGTTCCAGCGCAGCAGGTCGACTCCCTCGGCGTCGCGTCGCTGCACCGCGAGCGCCCGCACGAATGGCGAGGTCGGCGAGCTCGACAATTCGGTATGCCGCGTGGTCGCCTCCACGAGCGACACCGGCGCGAGGTCGAGGTCCATGCCGACGAAGGAATCGGCGACCGGATCGTGGTCGAAGCGCCAGCCGCAGGGGACGAGGTCCGAGGGCCGCACGGCATACCGGAAGGGGCCCTGCTGCGAGAATCCGGTCGCGAGCGGGACCGGCTCGTGCAGGGCGCTGCCCAGCCCGACGTCGACGAGCCATGGCCGCCCCTCCAGCTCGACGGTGAGCGCGAGGTGGTTGCCATTGGCCCCGACCGGTCCGGGATCGCGCGCACCCTGGACTCCCGCTCGGTGGTGCGCCACGGCATACCCCCAACGTTCGAGCAGCCAGCCGAAAGCACCGTTGAGGTGGAAGCAGTAGCCGCCGCGCCCGGCCAGCATCGCCGCGACGCTCGAGTCGGCGTCGGCAGGCACCGGTCGCCCGAGGACGTTGGGCAGCGTGTCGTAGGCGACCCGCTCGACATGCGCGCGGTGCAGGGCGACGAGGCTGTCGAGGTCCGCCGGCGCGCCCGCGAGGTCGCGCCGCCCGAGCCGACGCAGGTATGCCGCGACCCGATCGCCACGCCGCGCGTCCACGCTGCCATTAGACCAGCGGAGCGGGGGTGCCCGCCGCCGCGAGGGATGGGTTGTTGTCGCCATTTCACCGTTTGACGACACAAACCCATCCGTCGCGGGCGAGGGGGGCGGTGACACGGCGGCGACGAGGAGCCGGCCGCGAACCACGGGAAGGTCAACACCGGGTTGGACTTCGGTCAGGAAGATGTCAAGGAATGGTCCGGATCGAGTCAAGGATCTCCAGTTCCTCTTGACCACGATGTGAGACGGCGTCATCGTCGGCTCGACTCGGACATCGCGGACACCCTGCGCCGCCCATGTGGCCGGGTCGCCGCCCCCGACCGGGGCCGGCTGCCAGCCTCTCGAGGAGGAAACCGTGACACGCATGACCCGCGTCACCCTCGCCGCCGTGGTCGCGCTCGCGACCGCCGTCCCCGGCGCTGCCGCCGCCAGTGCCGCCAGTGCCGCCAGTGCCGCCGGTGGCGCCCAGAGCCGGGCGACCGGCATACCCGCCGCGCAGCGCCCCCAACCGCGCACCGTGACCTCCGAGCAGGCGCGAGCCGGGCAGATCGCCCAGGGCCTCGGACTCGACAGCCGCGAGGGGCTGGTCGTCACCGCGGTCCTCAACGACCCCGACGGCAGCAGTCACGTCCGTTACGCCCGCAGCTTCGCCGGACTGCGGGTGATCGGGGGCGACTTCGTTCTCCACCAGGACGCGGCGGGCATCCCGCGCTCCACCTCGTGGAACCGCGACGGCGCGGTCGCGGTGGCCTCGACCACCCCCACGCTCACCCTCGCGGCTGCACGCGGCAGCGTTCAACGGCAGCGCGGCACGGCCCCCCAACGGGGCGAGCTCGTCGTGTTCACCACCGAGCAGGGGCCGGTCCTCGCCTACGACATGGTGACCGAGGGCGTGCAGGCCGACGGCCAGACGCCCAGCCGGCTGCACTCCATCGTCGACGCGCGCTCGGGGGCGGTCCTGCAGTCCTGGGAGGACATCAAGGACGGCACCGGTGCCGGCATCTACGTGGGGACCGTAAGCATCGGCACGACCCTCGTCTCGGGCAGCTACCAGCTCAAGGATGCCGCCGGGAACTCGACGACCGACCTCAACGGGGCCACCTCCGGCACCGGCACCCTCTTCACCGACGCCGACGACATCTGGGGCAGCGGCACGACGTCCAGTCGCCAGTCGGCCGCGGTCGACGCCCAATACGGCGCGGAGAAGACCTTCGACTACTACAGCACCCAGCTCGGCCGGGCCGGCATCTGGAACAACGGCGTCGGAGCCCGCTCGCGGGTGCACTACGGGAGCAACTACGTCAACGCCTTCTGGGACGGCACCCAGATGACCTACGGCGACGGCTCGGGCAACACCCACCCGCTCACCGAGCTCGACGTCGCCGGGCACGAGATGAGCCACGGAGTCACCGAGAACACCGCGAACCTCACCTACTCCGGCGAGTCCGGCGGGCTCAACGAGGCCACCTCCGACATCTTCGGCACCGCCGTTGAGTGGTATGCCGCCAATCCGGTCGACGTCCCCGACTACCTCATCGGGGAGATGATCAACATCAACGGCAACGGAACCCCGTTGCGCTACATGGACAAGCCGAGCAAGGACGGGGCGAGCAGGGACTGCTGGTCCTCGACCCTGGGCAGCCTCAACGTCCACTACTCCTCGGGTCCGCTCAACCACTGGTACTACCTGGTCTCCGAGGGCTCCGGCGCGAAGACGATCAACGGGGTCGCCTACAACAGCACGACCTGCAACGGCTCCTCGATTACCGGCATCGGCCACCTCAAGGCGGAGAAGGTCTGGTACCGCGCGCTCTCGGTCTATCTCACCAGCAGCAGCAAGTACGCCGCCGCCCGCGAGGCCTCGATCAAGGCGGCCAAGGACCTCTACGGCGTCGGCTCGGCCGAGTGCACCGCCGTGGCCAACGGCTTCTCGGCGATCAACGTCGCCGCCGGGGCCGAGAACTGCGCCAACACCCCGCCCCCGCCGCCGACCGGCAACCTCCTGCTCAACCCCGGTTTCGAGTCCGGCGCCACGTCGTGGACCGGCACGACCGGCGTCATCACGAGCAGCACCTCCCGCCCCGCACACACCGGCTCGTGGAAGGCCTGGCTGGGCGGGAACGGGACAACCTCGAGCGAAAACGTCCAGCAGACGGTGTCCATCCCGGCGACCGCGACGGCGGCGACGCTGAGCTTCTGGCTGCGCATCGACACGTCCGAGACCGGCTCGGCGGTCTACGACCGGTTGCGGCCGCAGATCATCAGCGGCGGGACGACGACCACGTTGGCCACCTACAGCAACGTCGGCGCCAACGCCACCTGGTCGCTCAAGACCTTCGACGTGACGGCATACAAGGGCAAGACGATCACGGTGAAGTTCAACGAGACCGAGGACGTCTCGCTGCAGACCAGCTTCGTCGTCGACGACGTCACCCTCGCGACGAGCTGACCGGGCGGCTGGGCCGGGCGACGCTATCCGGTGCCGCCCGGCACGGCCGTGCACTCCGGGGTCCCCGCCGGATCGAGCAAGCGGTCGACGAGGGCGCCGAGCACCGGGTCGAGCAGTCGCGACGGGTCCCGACCGGGCAGCGCGATCAGCAGGACGAGCTCGTCCGGGTGGGTCGGGTCGGTGGGCTGCGCTGGCAGCGATCGGTCCGGATGCCCCTGCGCGATCCGGCCCGCCTCGACCACCTCGGCGGCCGCCGCCGTGAGCCGGCAGCCGCGCAGGGTGCCGCGGGTCGGCTCGATCCGCACGGACCCGTCGGCGAGGAAGGTCACCCGGTCGCGGAACCCCGCGACACCGCCCATCCGCGAGACGACGATCGGGTATGCCGTGCCCCCGGCAGCCGTGACCGTCGCGGGGGTCCGGGTCGCGGGCCCGGGCGAGCCGGGACCCACCGGTGCCGCGCCGCACGCGCCGAGGAACAGCACTCCGACGATCTCGAGCACGACGTGCCTGGCGAAGCGTTGGTCGGGCATGGCTAGCACCCTCCTGGGGGACACCGTCCCGTCCACGATCGGACGCTCGGGGGGTCCTTCCGGTTCCCCGAGCCACGGTCCATCGGGCCGCTCGACACACCGTCGCCGGCGCGTCCGCGCTCCCGCCCGCACTGACCGACGGCTGGCACGATGAGAGCCGTGGAGGGCCCTCGGCTGGCGCGACGACTCGGGCTCGGTGACGCCGTCGTCCTGGGCCTCGGCTCGATGATCGGAGCGGGTGTCTTCGCCGCCTTCACTCCGGCGGCGGCCGCAGCCGGCGCCGGGCTGTTGGTCGGTCTCGGCCTCGCCGCGCTCGTCGCCTGGGCGAATGCGACCTCCTCGGCGCAGCTCGCGGCGCAGTATCCCGAGTCGGGCGGCGCCTACGTCTACGGGCGCGAACGCCTCGGGGACGCCTGGGGTTTCGCGGCCGGCTGGTGCTTCGTGGTCGGCAAGACCGCCTCGTGTGCGGCGATGGCCCTCACCGCGGCCACCTACGCCTTGGGCGGGGAGGCCCGTGCCGCCCAGGCGCTCGCGATGGTGATCGTCGCAGCCATGAGCTGGGTTATCCTGCGCGGGATCAGCAAGACCGCCCGGCTCGCCCGGGTGTTGCTGGCCGTCACCCTGGTGGCTCTCCTCGGCACCCTCGTCGTGGTGGTCGTCGCCAATCGTTCCTGGCAGTCCCCCGTCGCAGGCGCGAGCGACGGCGGCGTCACGGCATACGGGGTGCTGCAGGCGGCGGGGCTGCTCTTCTTCGCGTTCGCGGGCTACGCGCGGATCGCGACGCTCGGCGAGGAGGTCCGCGACCCGGCCAGGGTCATCCCCCTCGCGATCACCCGGGCGCTCGGCCTCGTCGTCGTCCTCTACGGCCTGGTCGCCCTCGTGCTGCTCGCGACGATCGGCCCGGCGGGGATCGCCGCCGACCCGTTGCCGCTGCAGGCCGCCGCGGAACGCGCCGGGGTCGCCTGGGTGTCGGTCCTCCTGCGCGCCGGCGCGACCGTCGCCGCGATGGGCTCACTGCTCGGGCTCCTCGCGGGCGTGGGTCGCACCACCTTCGCGATGGCCAGGCACGGCGACCTGCCCCGCGCGCTCGCCGTCGTCGACGCTCGTACTCAGGTCCCCGCGACCGCGCAGCTGGTGATCGCCGCTGCCGTCCTCGCCCTGGGGCTGCTCACCGACCTGCGCCACGCGATCGGCTTCTCGTCCTTCGGGGTACTGCTCTACTACGCGATCGCCAACGCCGCGGCCTGGACCCAGGAGCCCGCACATCGCCGCTGGCCCCGTTTGGTGCAGGCCGGAGGTCTTGTCGGCTGCCTCGTGCTCGCGGCGACGTTGCCCTGGGGTTCGGTGCTCGCCGGGCTGGTCGTCGTCGCGGCCGGCCTCGTGGGCCGGCGTTTGCTCACGGGCCGCTGAGCCGCTCGACCGCCTCCATCCACCGCGAGGGATGGGTTGTTGTCACCATCCGACCGCTTGACGACACAAACCCATCCCTCGCGGAAGGGAGTCGGCCTGCGGAAGGGACCTGCGGAAGCACTCCGCCGCGCGGCCGCCTCAGCGGCGGGAGGTGCCGAAGATCGAGCGGGTGATCTGGCGGCCGATGGCCGTGCCCATCGAGCGCAACATCGACTTGGCGAACGGGGAGTTGATCGCCTGCTCGACGACCGTCGGCTCCTCCCGCTGGCGTCGGGCGGCCTCGCGCTCGGCGTCGGCCTGCGCCTTGGCGGCGGCCTTGGCCTGCGTCTCGGCGGCCTTGGCGGCGTCGGCGTCGGCCTTGGCCTGCGCGGCCTGGGCTTGGGCCGCAGCAGCAGCGGCCGCGGTCGCCTGCTGAGCCGCGGTGAGCTTCTCGAAGGCGGACTCGCGATCGAGCGCGGTCCCGTACTTCGCCTGCAACGACGAGGCCGCGACAGTCTGGCTCACCAGCGCCGGATCCGAGGGGGCCATGAGCGACTGGGGCGCCCGCATCCGCGTCCACGCGACCGGCGTGGGGGCGCCGCGTTCGGACAGCACGGTGACGACGGCCTCGCCGATGCCGAGCGAGGTGAGCAGCGAGGCCAGGTCGTAGCCGCTCTTCGGATAGGTCGACACCGCGGCCTTGAGCGCCTTGGCGTCGTCGGGGGTGAAGGCACGCAGGGCGTGCTGGACCCGATTGGACAGCTGGGCGAGTACGTCGGCGGGGACGTCCTTGGGCGACTGGGTGACGAAGAAGATGCCGACGCCCTTGGACCGGATGAGCCGCACCGTCTGCTCGATGGCCTGCTGGAAGTCCTTGCTCGCCCCGTCGAAGAGCAGGTGGGCCTCGTCGAAGAAGAAGACGAGCTTGGGCTTGTCGAGGTCGCCGACCTCGGGCAGGTCGTGGAAGAGGTCGGCGAGCAGCCACATGAGGAAGGTCGAGAACAGCGCCGGCCGGTCCTGGACCGCGGGCAGTTCGAGCACCGACACGAGGCCGCGCCCGTCGGGAGCGGTCCGCAGCAGGTCGGCGGTATCGAACTCGGGCAGCCCGAAGAAGACGTCGGCGCCCTGGTCGGCGAAGGTGATCAGCTCGCGCAGGATGACCCCGGCCGTCGCCGAGGAGAGCCCACCGAGGTTCTTGAGGTCGTCCTTGCCCTCGTCGCTCGTGAGGTGCTGCACGACCGCGCGGAGGTCCTTGAGGTCGTCGAGCCACAGCCCCGCCTGGTCGGCGTAGTGGAAGACGAGCCCGAGCGAGGACTCCTGGGTGTCGTTGAGCCCGAGGACCTTGGCCAGCAGGGTCGGCCCGAACGCCGAGATGGAGGCACGCACCGGGATCCCCGTGCCCTGCCCGCCGAGGGCGTAGAACTCCACGGGATATGCCGTGCCGACCCATTCCTCGCCGATCTCGGCCGCCCGCTTGGCGATCTTCTCGTTGCTCACCCCGGGCGTGGCGAGCCCGGACAGGTCGCCCTTGATGTCGGCGAGGAAGACCGGCACTCCCCCGGCCGAAAGCTGCTCGGCCATGAGCTGGAGGGTCTTGGTCTTGCCGGTTCCGGTCGCGCCGGCGACGAGGCCGTGCCGGTTGATCACCCCGAGCGGGATCTGCACCTGCGCCTGCGGGTATGCCGTGTTGTCGGCCACCGCGGCCCCGAAGTCGAGCGCCGGCCCGGAGAAGGCGTAGCCGGCCTGGATCTGCTGGATGAGCTCGGGTGCGTCGGTCACGCTCGCACTCTAGACGCCCGCCCCACCCTGGACCGCGGAAGGCAAGCCTGGACGGCATACCCCGGGGGTGTGCCAGGGGGTTGCCTAGACTGGCGAAGTGATCTTCAAGGCGATCGGGGAGCACCGGCCCTATCCCGACCACGGGTTGGTGACGACCCGCGACTGGTCCGAGGTGCCACCGCGGCAGGTGCGCCTGTCCGAGCTCGTGACGACCAAACGCACCCTCGACCTCGCCCAGTTGCTCGCCGACGATTCGACCTTCTACGGCGACCTGTTCGCCCACGTCGTCCAGTGGCGTGGCACCCTCTACCTCGAGCAGGGTCTGCACCGGGCGTTGCGTGCGGCGTTGCAGCAGCGGGCCCAGCTACACGCCCGCGTGCTCGTGCTCGACTAGGCTCGACGCGCGCCACCTTCCACGAGCCCGGAGGTATGCCGGTGAGCATCACCGTCGAGTCGGCATCGGTTGCCCGCGCGCGCAAACGCAAGCGCACCGCCATCACGCTGCTCGTCGTCGCCGCCATCCTCGCGGGGTCCTTCTACTACGCCGCGTCCTACTGGAACCGGCCCGCCCGTACGAACGCCACGTGCACCCCGACGCTCAACCCGACCGGACCGGTGAGTCCGCGCCAGGTGACCCTCAACGTCTACAACGCGACCAACCGCAGCGGTCTGGCCGCCTCCGTGGGCAAGCTGGTCAAGGAGCGCGGCTTCGTCCTGGGCACGGTGGCCAACGACCCGGCGAAGAAGCAGATCAAGGGTCCGGCCGAGGTCCGTTTCGGGCCCGCGGGCGAGCGCGCCGCCCCCCTCGTCCAGGCGCTCGTCGCCGGGGCGGTCCCGGTGAAGGACACGAGGGCCGACGCCTCGGTCGACCTCGTCCTCGGCGACGCCTACACGCAGTTGGCACCGGCCCCGACGAACTCGACCCAGCCGGCCACCGACGACGGCTGCTGAGCCGCCGCCCGGTTCCAGCGCCGGGAATGGTCAGCCTCCGGTCGGCTCGGTGAGCGCTCGCAGGATCACCGGCAACATCCGGTGGGCGAGGGAGTCCCGGGCATTGAGATCTTCACCGGCGAGGATCGCCGCCCGAGCCGAGGCCTCGAAGAGCGCCTCGAGGGTGTCGAGCGCGTCGTCCGGTGCGACGAGCAGCCGCAGTCCGGCGGCCCGCACGCCCTGCTCGAGGAAGGGCACGAAGCGATCCCGGAATGCCCTCCGAGCAGCGCGGTAGGGCGAGGCGAGCGCGGGATCGCGCACGGCGAGGAGGGACAACTCGGCCCGCAGCGAGTAGGCCTGGTCGGCGAAGAGTGCGAGCTCGAAGACCCGCTCGACGACGTGGACGAGCGGGTCGGGCAACGCGGTGGCGGCGGCGACGGCCGTGCTCATCCGGTCGAGGAGCACCGCCTCCTCGCGGTCGAGCAGGGCCAGGACGAGCTCGGTCTTGGTCGCGAAGTTGGAGTAGAAGGCGCCGCGCGTGAACCCCGCGCGCTCGCACACCTCCTCGACGCTGGCCCCGGCGAAGCCGCGTGCGGCGAAGACCTCGGCGGCCGCGTCGAGCAGCCGCTCCCGGGTGACGCTGCGGCTGCGCTTCGGGGGTTCGTGGGTCGTGGTCATGACGCTGTCCAGGGTAGTCGTGACCGCCGTGACGCGGCATACAGTGGGCAAAGTTGAATACATCGGTGTATTGGATGCATCATCGTATCTGATACAAGAGTGCATCCGAACGACCAGTGACCCAGGGAGATCCAGCGTGTCCGCCGCCCTCTATGCCCTCGGCCAATGGGCCGTCCGGCGCCGCCGCCTCGTGCTCGTCGGTTGGGCCGTCCTGCTCGTCGCGCTCGGCGTGGCGGCCGGGCTGCTCCACCGCTCGACCGCCGACGTCTTCAGCATCCCCGGCACCCAGTCGCAGCAGGCGATGGACGCGCTCGCCGCCCGCTTCCCCCAGTTCGCCGGTGCCGGCGGCCAGGTCGTCGTCACCGCCCCGCAGGGCACGACGGTCAACGACCCCGCCGTCCGCGCGCGCATCGAGGCCCTCGCCGCACGGTATGCCGCCCTCCCGCACGTGAGCACGGTGGCCAGCCCCTTCGACACGCACGTGAGCGGGGCCGTGTCCGACGACGCCCGCGTGGCGATCGTCTCGGTCCAGCTCGACGTCGACTCCGGGGAGGTCACCGAGGCGATCCGTGGCCCCCTCGTCGAACTCGCCCGGACCTCGACCGCCGAGGGGCTCACCGCCTCGGTCGGCGGCTCGATGTTCTCCCCCACCACCCCGGAGATCGGCGCCGCCGAAGGCATCGGGGTGCTCCTCGCCCTCGCGGTGCTCGCCCTCACCTTCGGCTCGGCGGTCGCCGCGGGCATCCCCATGCTCACCTCGCTCGTCGGGGTGGGGGCCTCGATGGCCCTCATCCTCGGCGCGACCCGATTCGCCGATGTCACGTCGACGGCACCCTTCCTCGCCCTCATGATCGGGCTCGCAGTGGGGATCGACTACGCCCTGTTCGTCCTGTCCCGACACCGCGACCTGCTCGCCGAGGGGTTGCCCCCCGACGAGGCGGCCGCCCAGGCCACCGGCACGGCCGGTTCCGCCGTGGTCTTCGCCGGCTCGACGGTGGCCGTCGCGCTGCTCGCCCTCGGGATCGCCCAGATCCCCTTCCTCACCCAGATGGGCATCGCCGCGTCGCTCGCCGTCGCGCTCGCCGTCCTCGTCGCCCTCACCCTGCTCCCGGCGATCCTCGGGGCGGCCGGGACCCGGCTCACCCCGCGGCGGGTCGGCGCGGAACACCACGCGCGACGGCATACGAGCTGGGCGGCCGGCTGGGTGCGGGCGGTGACCCGGGTGCCCGCGATCACCGCGCTGCTCGTCGTCGCAGGACTGGCCGTGGCTGCCCTGCCCGCCCGCGACCTCGCGCTCTCGCTCCCCGGCAACGGCTCGTCCGCGCCCAGCTCGACCCAACGTCAGGCCTACGACACGGTCGCCGCGGCCTTCGGGCCCGGCGCCAACGCCCCGCTCGTCGTCACCCTCGACATCGTCGCGACGACCGACCCGCTCGGAGTGGTCGCCGACGTGCGCTCGATGGTCGAGGCCACCCCCGGGATCGTCCGGGTCACGGTCGCGACCCCCAACCAGGGTGCGGACACGGGCGTGATCGTCGCGATCCCCGCCGGTTCCGCCGACTCCCAGGTGACCAAGGACGCCCTCGACGGCGTCCGCGCCCTCGCCCCCGAGGTGCAGCGCCGCCACGGAATCGCGCTCGCCGTCACCGGCCACACGGCCGCCCAGGTCGACATCTCCGACCGCCTCGCGGGAGCTCTGCTCCCCTTCGGCGTCGTCGTCGTCGGGCTCTCGCTCCTCCTGCTCGCGCTGGTCTTCCGCTCGGTGCTCGTCCCGCTCACGGCGGCCATCGGCTACCTGCTGTCCCTCGGAGCCGCCTTCGGGGCGGTCGTCGCGGTCACCCAGTGGGGCTGGCTCTCCGGGCCGCTCGGGGTCACCCAGACCGGACCGGTCATCGCGTTCATGCCGATCATCCTCATGGGCGTGCTCTTCGGCCTGGCCATGGACTACGAGGTCTTTCTCGTCTCGAGCATGCGCGCCCGATGGGTCCACGAGGGCGACGCCCGCGCGGCGGTCCGCTCGGGCTTCGTCGACGCCGCCCGGGTGGTCACCGCGGCCGCGGTCATCATGGTCGCCGTCTTCGCCGGCTTCGTCCCGCACGGGGCTCTCTACATCAAGCCGATCGCACTCGGCCTGGCCGTCGGCGTCGCCGTAGACGCCTTCGTCGTGCGGATGACCCTCGTGCCCGCGGTCATGCACCTGCTCGGGGAGGGTGCCTGGTGGCTGCCCCGGTGGCTCGACCGGGCCCTGCCCTCCCTCGACGTCGAGGGCGAAAGCCTGGCCCGTCGCCTCGCCGCGGACCAGGCCCGGGCCACACGGCCACCCGAGGCGATCACCGCCCGCGGCCTCACCCTGCCGGACGGGCCCGGCGGGGTCGGCGACAACGACCCCGGACTCGACCTCGTCGTCCCGCCCGGCAGCGTCCTGGTCGTCCACGGCCCGCCGAGCAGCGGGAAGACCGCCCTCCTGCTCGCGCTCTCCGGCAGGTTGGCAGGCATCCGCGGCCGGGCCGAGGTCGCCGGCCTGCTCCTGCCCGACCAGGCTGGCGCAGTCCGACGGGTCGCCGCACTCGCCGAGACCCCGGGGATCAACGAGCTCGACCCCCTCCTCACCGTCGAGGACCACCTCGTCGAGCGGCTCGCGAGCACGACCTGGCATCCGTGGGTCTCGGCCGCGGCACGTGCCCAGGCGGCCAGCCGGTTCGGCACCCTCGTGCAGACCGCCGTGCAGGCCGTTCCCGACGCACACGCCACCCGTCGGTCGACACGCACGAAGGTCGGCCGTCTCTCCCCTCTCGAACGCTGGCTCCTCGGCGTCACCCTCGCGCTCCTCGACGAACCGGCCGTCCTGCTCGTCGACGACGTCGACGGTCTGCGCGGACGGGCCGACGTCGATGCCGCGTGGGCGGTCCTGCGCTCGCTCGCGGGCTCGGCCACCCGGCATACCCCCTCGTTGACCGTCGTCGCGAGTTGCCGCGACGTGCGCGAGGCGACTTCCCGGCTCGCGGGGGCGCCCGTCGTCCTCGTCGGGCTCGGTGCCACCACCGACGGTGCCGGCGTCGAGCGCACCGAACTCCTGTCCGTCCACCACGACGAGGACCCCCTCGCCGACCTCAACGAGAGCGTCCGCTGATGTCGCTGCCCACCGTGCCCACCGCAGAACTGCGCCGCTTCACCGGCAGCCCGCGTGCGCTCCTCGCGCTGCTCGCGGTCATCCTCGTCCCGCTCGTCTACGGGGGCCTCTACACGTGGGCCAACCAGAGCCCGCAGACGCGCCTGGACCAGGTGACGGCTGCGGTCGTCAACCTCGACGAGCCGGTCACCCTCACCCAGGCCGACGGGTCATCCCAACTCGTCCCGCTCGGCCGCTCGGTCGTCGGCAAGCTCACCGGGTCGGACTCCTCGGCCAACTTCCACTGGGTCCTCACCGACGCCCCCGACGCGGCATCCGGGCTCGTCGAGGGCCGGTATGCCGCGGTCCTCACCATCCCCGCCGACTTCTCCCGGTCCGCGACCTCGACGAGCGGACCGCCCGCGGACGCGAAGGCCGCGCGGCTCGTCGTCCGAACCGACGACTCGGTCAACTACCTCGACGGAGCGATCGCCACGTCCATCGCCACGACCGCCTCGGCCGAGACCGCCCGCACGATCACCGAGGGTTACCTGCGCGCGCTGTATGCCGGCTACGGCACCATGCACTCCTCGCTCGGCGACGCCGCATCGGGCGCGGGCAAGCTCGCCTCCGGAGCCGACGAACTCCGTGCCGGCGCCGACAAGGCAGCGGCAGGTGCGGGCTCGCTCGCGGGCG
>ERZ795045.3415-NODE-3415-length-14001-cov-6.072135_pt1 | contig 14001 bp, 10 predicted proteins | sample MGYA00375129_ERZ795045 | MGnify/ENA primary metagenome ERZ795045 (study PRJEB30174, sample SAMN05720166) | activated sludge metagenome | isolation source: anaerobic digester from wastewater treatment plant | place: Japan | collected 2015-05-15 ... | reverse complement strand
GGAAGATCTCCCCGATGAAGTCGAACATCATGCCGCCAAAGAAGCCGCCGATCCCTCCGCCGATCATGCCGTGCTTCATCTTGCGAGGCGACCAGGAGGGCACCCCCTGCGCGACCCCGATCGCCAGTCCGACAAGCGCCCACCCCACGGCCCGCGCCACAACGCCCTGCAGGAAGCCAAAGAGGCTGACCGTCAGCGCTCCGCCCGCCGGCTGGGGCTGCAAGCGCGCATAGACTACCTGGCCAAAATAGAGGCCGATGAGCCCGCCGCCCAGGCCGACGACCGCGCCAATCACGACCGACCGCCAGAACTGCCGGCGCGATCCCGTCGCCAGACCTTCCACCGCGCCAATCGCCGCGCTGATCGCGCTGCCCATGATCGCGCCGAAGATCGCGAGCGACCACCAGGCGGCGGCGTCCGCCACCAGGCGCTGCGTGTCGCTGGTCAGGAACTCGATCGGCTCCATGATCGCCCACGCGACAAAGCCGCCGGCCGCCCCGGCCATTGCCTCCAACAGTATCTTCAGCCTGGAGTTCATTGCCCTCCCATGGCACCCGCGGGCGCCATTCCGCATGCATCCCTACGCCTCGAAACGGATCCGCGTGCTCCCGACCTGGATCTCATCCCCCAGTTGGAGAAGCCGCTCCGTCACGCGCTGCCCATTCACGAATGTGCCGTTGGAGCTCCCCTCATCGCGGATCAGATAGCCGCCGTCCTGCGGGACCACGCTGGCATGACGGCGCGACACCGTGTTGTCCTGCAAAAGAGAGAGGTCGGCCTCCGCGGACCGCCCAATCACGGCCGGCGCGTCCGTCAAGGTGACGGTACCTCCCAGTGCCGGGCCCTGCACCACCACCAATCGCGGGGCCCCGCTATCGATAGGGGCCGTAGGAGGAGCCATCCCGGCCGCATCCGGCGAGGCCGTCACGGAGCACGCGCACGCCCCCGTCGCCGGATCTTTCTGCTGGCCGCAGTAAGGGCACGCTCCCTCCGGCACCTGGACGGGTGGCGGCGCTGGCTTCTCCGCCGCGTCGCCGGCTGGCTCGGCAGGCGGGATCTGCACACCCAGGCGCCCCAGCGCCTGCTCTGCCGTCACGCCCTTCTCACGGAGCATGCGGTAGCCGCCATAGGCGATCCCCGCGAGGATGAGCAGCGCCACCAGGCTCTGGAGGCCCCCCGCGCCGGATGCTGGCTGCTGCTCCTCGTCACTCGCGGCCTCGCCCTCTTTCGCGGGCGAAGCCTCTTTCTGCTTTGATGAAGCCTCTGATGCTGAGTCCTCGCCCTCTTTCGCGCCTGCGGCCTCTCCGCCAGATTCACCCTCGGTCGAAGCAGCCGGCGTGCCGTCGGGGGTGGCCTTCGCGAGTTCCACCGAGAACGCGCCGGGCGCGTGATCCGCCTTGACTTCAATATCCTGCGCCAGCGTCGAACCATCCGCGAAGGTGACCTTGACGTTGGTGCGACCGAAAGGAACGCGCTCGAACTCCACCACGCCGTCGCGCCCCGGCAGGATGGGCCGGGTCTGCCCCTGCCCCTTGCTATCCGTCAGGGTGACGGCGCCGCCGCTGGCAGGCTTCCCATCCTCGCCCACGGCGCACACCCGGAAGGTGTTCACCGCCGTGATGTCGCTCTCGGCCAGGGTGATCTCCTTGGTCTCGCCCGCCTTCACCTCGACTGCTCGGGTGCCGACGTTCCCCGTCTTCTCATCGAGGATCACCACCACGGGATCGGTGAACTTGCTCCCCAGCGGGGCGAGGTCAACCGCTGCCTTTGTGCCCGAGACCTTCACGGGAGGCGTCGCCTGCGCGGCGCCCTTGCCATCTTTGTATTCGAGCCAAACAGTATACTCGCCTGAGGGCATCCCGACCACCAGAGTGCCGGCGGCCCAGGCGACACGCGCTGGAACCCCAAGGAGCAGGAGCATCGTGAAGAGTATGGCTGGGCGAACAGTGCGTAGTATTTTCACGTGCGGAACCCTCTCCGTGAAAGCCGGCGCGATCACCACCGAATCGATACCGCCGGTGGTACACGCCCTGCTCTCAGGCGCGCAGCAGCGGCAGGCAGGCGATCTTGAACATCTCCCGCCAGGATACCGGGGCCACCCAGCTCCTCCGTGGCGATATCGCCCGCCAGACCGTGGAGATACACCCCCAACACGGCCGCCAGGGTCACAGGGAGCCCCTGGGCCACGAGCCCGGCAATCGCGCCGGTGAGCACATCACCCATGCCTGCCGAGGCCATCGCGGCGTTGCCGGTCGAATTGATAAAGACGGGGCCCTTCGGGTCGGCGATCACCGTTCCGGCCCCCTTGAGCACGGTGACGACTCCGAAGCGGCGCGCGGCTTCTTCGGCTGCGGCAATGCGGTCGGCCTGAATCTCCGCAACCGTCTGGCCCAACAGCCGGCTCAGCTCTCCCGGGTGAGGGGTGATCACCGCCGGCGCTTGCAGCTGGCCAAACACCTCGGGACAATCGGCTAGGGCGTTCAGCGCATCGGCATCGAGGACAAGAGGCGCTTTCACCCCGGGCAGCCACTCCAACACCGCCCGTGCCGTCTCCGGATGCCGGCCCAGGCCCGGACCGACGGCGACACACTCGGACGCGTCCGCCACCTCCACCAGCTGGCGCAGGCCCTCCGACGCAAAGGAGCGCGCCTCGGTTTCGGCGACCGGCAGCGTGATCGCCTCGGTCGCTTTGGTCTCCAAAATATCGTTCAGGCTATTGGGAACGGCCAAACGCACCAGCCCGCCGCCCGCGCGCAGCACCGAAAGTGCCACCAGTGTGGCTGCGCCCGTCATGCCGGCCGAGCCACCAACGACGAGCACACTGCCGGCCGATCCCTTGTGTGCCCAGGCATCCCGCCTTGGGAGCAACGCCTGGGCCGCCTCCGCATCTACCAGCGAGACGCCAATCCTCTCCGCGGCGATAGCTTCCGCCGGGATCCCGATTGGCGCCAGCACCACTCTGCCCGCGAGCGCCGCGCCCGGGTAGAGCGCGAGCCCTCGCTTCATCACACCGAAAGTGACCGTTGCATGGGCACGCACGCAACGCCCGCACGGCACGCCCGTACCCGCATTCAGACCGGAAGGGATATCTACCGCGATGGCTGGCACATTGGAGCGATTGAGCAGGTCGATGAGGTCGCCCACCAAACCCGTCACCTCGCCGCGCGTACCCGTGCCCAGGAGGGCATCAATTGCGAGATCGGCCTCCGCGAGGAGCTCGGCCACTTCATCGGCAGCGCGCACCTGCGTGATCGGCACGCCCAGATTCGTCGCGATCCGCGCCTGGACCTCCGCGTCGCCAGAAAACTCCTCACGCGGCGCAGCCAAGACGACGCGCACGCGCGCACCCTGGCGGTGCAGGTGCCGGGCGACCACCAGGCCATCTCCCCCGTTGTTGCCCTTCCCACAGAAGATAACGATGGTGCGCCCTACCACATCGCCAAGCGTTTCTCGAGCGATGGCGACGACTGCCAGGCCGGCGTTCTCCATCAGCACGAGGGAGGGGATCCCTATCTCCTCGATGGTACGCCGGTCGATGCTGCGACTTTGCGCGGCGTTGGCCGCATCCATGGCTTCTCTCTCCCAGCAGGACCACGATACCAGGGCGGGCAGGCAAGTCCATTATAGCACATCCAGGGGTCTCCCGCAACAACACCCCATTGGAATGCGCAGGCTCGCCGCCGCTATCACACGGGCGTCAATACCCGTGCCGACCGCGCGGGGATGAACATCCACACTGCCGGAAGGGCCGAGGAGAGCCGTGGCCGCGCCACCCCACATTAGAGAATCAGCATGGCGTCACCGAAGCTGAAGAAACGGTACCCGCGCTGCAGCGCCTCCGCATAGGCATGGAGCACGGCCTCGCGACCGGCGAAGGCGCTGACCATAATCAGCAGCGTCGAGCGCGGCACATGGAAGTTTGTCACCATCGCGTCGACCACCCGGAAGCGGTACCCGGGGTAGATATAGAGCTGCGTTGTTCCCGCGCCCGCGCGCACCCGCCCAGCCTCATCAGCGCTGCTCTCCAATACGCGCGTGGAGGTGGTGCCCACGGCAATCACCCGACCGCGCGTCGCGTTGATCTGCTCCGCGGCCTCGGGCGAGACCTCGTACTGCTCGACGTGCATCTTGTGTTGGGTGATCTCCTCCACGCGCACCGGCTGGAACGTCGCCAGGCCAACATGAAGCGTGACCCGGACCACGGAAACCCCAAGCGCGCGGATCTGCTCGAGCAGCTCCTTGGTGAAGTGTAGCCCCGCCGTGGGCGCCGCCGCAGAGCCCGAGCGCGCTGCGTACACCGTCTGGTAACGCTCGCCATCGGCCAGCTCCCGATGGATGTAGGGTGGGAGCGGTACCTGGCCGGTCTCCAACAGCGCCCGCTCCGGATCGCCCGCCCCGGAAACGCGAACCAGTCGCCCTCCCGATGGGGTGCGCTCCAGCACGTCCACCTGAATAGCTCCCCCGGCGGCCAGAAGCCGCGTTCCGGGCGGCACTCGTCTCCCTGGCTTGACAAGCGCCTCCCACACGCCCTCGCCCTTTCGCGATAGGAGGAGAAGCTCCACCTTGCCGCCCGTCTCCTTGACGGCGTGCACCCGAGCCGGAATGACTCGGGTATCGTTGACGACGAGGGTATCCTCGGGCCGCAAGTAGTCGATGATCTCGCGGAACACCCGGTGTTCGAGGGTCCCTGTAGAGCGGTGCATAACCAGCAGTCGTGAGGCATCGCGGGGCTCTACCGGCTCCTGGGCAATCGCCTCCTCCGGCAGAGTATAGTCAAAATCAGAGAGCATCATCATTTAGCGCCGGCTCATCCAAGAGATCAGGTAGAGGAGAGCTGTCAGCAACAGGCTCACCAGGATTGAAGTGGCAATCGGGATATAGATCGTCGTGTTTCCACGACGGATGAGGATATCTCCAGGGAGGCGCCACCCTTGCCCTCCCGTGAGACGGTCCATCACCATCAGAAGCAGCCCCATCCCGACCAGGAGGATGCCCAGCCCTACCAGCAGTTTGCCTATCGTACCCAGGCCTGCCATCCCAAACCGCTCTCCTCCATAGCTAGGGCGTTCCCAACGTCTCGCGTGCCCGCTCGAGCTCCCGGCCTGCCTGAGCGCGCAGCGCCTCGGCATTGGCCCCCTCGGTGGCGCGGCCGCTCTCGTAGAACCCCTGGTAGGCAAAGAGGCACTGCGCCAGCAAGCTGTAGGCAAAGGTACGCCGGTGATGCGAATCCTTCACGGCACCGGGCGCTTTCAGTTGAGACATCTCGGCGGCGAGGGCATCCGCGCGCGCGACCAGCGTCTTCACCGCTGTGTAGGCTTCCTCGCGAATCAGCGTGCCGCTCCTGGCCGCCTCCGCCGTCTTTGCCGCCTCAGCGAGCAGCACCTGCGCCTCTTCATCGAGGGCGTGCGCGATCACCCGATACCGGGCAGCATCATCGGCGCCCGCCGGAGTCCGCTGTGCGAGAAGCAGCTCTTTGAGCGCCTCAGCATGTTGGTCGCGCTTCCGGTAAAGCGCCGCCAGACGCTCATGCGGCACCGGGCTCTCGGGGTCGAGCGTGACCGCCTCCTGATACTCCCGGATCGCATCATCCCCGGCCCCCTGGCGTGCCAGCAGATCCCCCAGGGTCACCCGCAGTCCGGCATCCTTCGGACGGGCCTGCACCATCCGCCTGGCTTCCTCGAGCGCTTCCTCCACCATTCCACTGCGCTGGTAGGCCTCCAACAGGGCGGCGCGCGCTTCCTCGTCCTCCGGGGCAAGCGTCACTGCGCGGCGCAACTCCGAAAGCGCCTCGCGCTCTAGCTTCCGTTCCAGCAATATCTTCGCCACTCGCACCCGGTGCCTGATGTTGCCTGGCTCAATCGTCACAGCGCGCCGGAACTCCATCAGGGCATTGGCCATCTGCCCCTTCTGCTGATAGCTCTCGCCCAGCGCCACCGCATATTTGGCGTTCTGAGGATCGAGCAGCGTCGCCCGCTCCAGCAGCGGGATCACCAGCTCCAGACGGTTTTCCTTCAGGCTCTGCATCGCCTGCGCGTAGTACGTCTCCGCCTCTCGGGGGGCAGTGGCGGACCCAGGCCCGCCCGACGCCATCGCCGACAGGCTCTGGACCAGCTCTTCGGCAGCCGCCTGTCCGGCCTGCGCGAGAATCCGCTCCGCCAGCTTCTTGGCGCGCTTCTCCGGCTTGAGCTGCGCCATGCCATCTCCCGTCACCTCGCGCGTCGCGCCGATATCGGGAATGACGCGCAGGCCAAGCCGCAGGCGGGCTTGTGCCCCGGGCAGATCCAGGGTGAGCTCCATCAGCTTCGGAAAGAGGACGTAGCGCGCGCCGTATGCCGCGGCGATCTTGCGCGCCGATGCCTCGCGCTCCGGATGCGCGGTATCCTCCAGCGTGAGGATGCGCTCGCGGTCGACCGCGCGGATGATCGAGGGCGATTCCGGGTTGAACCGCATCGGGTCATAGCCACGCGCTTTCAGCGCCTCGATCAGCGCCTCGGTCAGGCTCCGCGTCAGCCAGTTGGCATCAGGAGCCTCGTCGGGGGGCGGCGCCTCGCACACCAGGTCGAAGAGGACTATCGGGATGCGAGGAGTTTCCCGGCGGGCGTCACGAGCCGGCTCGGCGGTTCCACCCGCGACAAGAAGCAGGAGTGCCGCGAGCATCAGGGGCACGCTCTGAAGCCCACGGCGGAACGCGCGCGCAGGGGCCGCCGGCCAGGCCGGCGAAGACGCAGCTAGTCGCGCGCCTGCGCGTATTGCGGATCTCCACAAGGTGCGCATTACACTCCTCTCCCCTGCACGGCGATACTCCCACCAGGAGCGATCCGGCTTCTGGAAGCCATAGGTTTCTGGATCGATAGTGCGGGAATCGCTCCACGAAGGTCCTGGCGAGGCAGGCGGACCGCCTTTCCGGCGGCAATCACGAGCGAGGTGGCGGGGCGCCGTCACATGCCCAGCATGCGCAGGCCATCCTGGCACGAGCGGATGCTGGAACGCGCCAGATCGGTGTTGGTTCCCTCGCGAAGCTGCTCCTCGTAGGCGGAGATAGCCCGGCGATACTCCATCCCCGCGTCGTTGCTACGCCCCAGCTGCTGGTAGGCATAGGCCATATGCTGGTGGATCTTGCCCCGCTCGCGCGAGGTGCGCGCCCCCTCCAATGCCTTCCGGAAATGGGCGAGCGCCTCATCATAATCGCCCCGCGCAGATGCCGCGAGCCCGCGCTCTTGATAGTCGGTCTGCGAAGCCTCGCGCGCCCGCGCGGGCGGCTTCGGCGCCGGCGCCGGAGGCGAAGGAGCGCGCGGCGTGCCCTGTTCGGCGCGCGTCGGCGTTGGAGTTCCTTGCTCGATGGTCACCGCCACCTCCACCGGACCCTGCGCGCGTGCCGCCGGGGGCGCCGTCACCGCGCTCGGAGGCGGCTCCTGCGCCGGAGGCGTCTCCATAGCCGGCCTCCGCGTCGGTGGCAGGTAGATCACGGGAGGCGAGGCCACGCGCCGAGGCGCGGGTGGCGGCAGCGGCTCGATCTCATCCTCGGGCATCAACACTGGGGTCGGGGTCGGCGACGGCGATGGCGGTGCCGGCGGCTGTGCCGTACGCGAGCGCATCTCGCGCTCCTGCGCCAGGGGTGCGCTCTCATCAGCGCGCGGGGGTACCATCGCCGGAGCCGGAGCTCCCTGCGCCGGCTGAGACACCTGCGGATTCGATGGCGGGGCGACGCTCGGCCCCATCGGCGCGCTGTTCCGAACCGCGCCCCCGGTGCTGTAGGCCGGGGGGGGAGTTGTCGGCGCCGGCCGGCGCGCCACTTCCGTGCGCCCACGCCCGGCAGGACTGCTCAGGCGCGGAATCGAGACCGCAAGCACCAATGCCATAACCAAGACGCCCGCGCCGATGCTCAGCGCCAGCGGGCGGCTGAGAAGATCCGCGGCCCACGACGGGGGGTTCGGCTCATCGGCAGTCGCATCCTGGAGCGGGGCTTCACCCAGTAACCGCGCCAGTTTCTCCTGATCGGCCACCGAATCGGGGTTCAGTTCCAGCACGCGCCGGAGATGCACCACCGCCAGGTCGAGCTGGCCCTTCTCCTCATAGAGGAGCGCCAACAGCGAGTGCGCCGACGTGCTCTGGTCGTTGAGGGCAGTCGCCTGAAGGCACTTCTCAATCGCCTCGTCGATTTTTCCCTCGCGGTGACAGGAGAAGGCCGCCTCCATAAGGACAGCGACCTTGCCGTGATCGACCGGTGGCGCGGGACTAGGTGCCTGCAAATCGGCGAACTGTTCCTCACTGAGCGTCCGGGGAGCCCGTTCGGGCAGCCTGGTGCCACACTCGCGACAAAATTTGTTGATATCCGGGTTCTTGGTCCCGCAATGGCCGCAGAACACGGCGACCTCCTTTGCCGGCAGCCGGGTCGCAGTCTGGGGGCTCCTTGCACCGCACGACAGCGCGCGAACGCCGACCCGACCGCCCCACGCCGGCTGGCGTTCCGACCCCGTCGTAGTAACGCTGTTTCTGGTACAGATTATATCGCGCGCCCCAACCCGGCGTCAAGGCGTGCCCGCATCATCCCAAGAATTCGTTCGGCGCAGGAAGACCACGGCCACCGCATCGGCGTAGGCCACCCGCCACTCAGGATCCTCTTGCAGCGCATCCGCCAGGGGCGTTCCCGGTTGATAGACGACCGCACCCACGCGGTAGTTCACCAGAAGTTCTCGCCACCCTGGCTGAAGCCGCTCAATGGCCAGGTAATCGCGGAGCACCTGATGCGGGTAGGCATCGGCGCGGCCATCAATGAAAACCGGCTGCTCCGGGCAAGAGCGGATGAGGTAGCCCCCCCAGATGTAGGAGTTGTAGAGGCGGAGCGGCGGCTGGCGCCGCAGAAACTCGGCCGCGGCGGTGGGGAACGTATCGCGCCGCGTCACCTGATCGAAGGCGTTGGCGCGAGGCACGGCCAGGCATAGGAACACTAGCGCGCTCGCAGTGGCGGCGCCGGCGGCGAGTGGGGCCCATCGGGATGGGATCACAGGGCGTTCGGCCACTCTTTCGGCTAGGCACGCTAAATGCCGCGCCAGGATGGGCGCAACCGCCACGGCAAAGAGCGGCACATGCCGTTGGTGCTGCAACGCCAGGTGCGCCATCCCCAGGAGGGTGCCCAGCTCGAAGAGCGTGGGCCGTGCCGGCGAACTCGCGAGCACCCCAATGCAGACCAGGAGGAGCACCTCGAAGCCAAACAGCCACGGGGAGTGGAAGTCCGGTGAGAACCACTCCGTGAGCGTATCGGTGAAGAGACGGGTGCGGCTCACCTCCACCGGAAACCACAGCCCGCGCCAGTGGAATGGGGTCACCAAAGCGGCGGCGGTTGCCAGCGCGAGCGTTCCCAAGAAGGCACGCGCATGCCGGGGCATCGTCGCCGCAGCGAGCGCCAGGAGGATCAGGCCCACGATGAACCCGGAATGCATGTTGGCCCACACGCAGAAGAGTGGGACGAGGAGGAGCAGGCCCCGGTCGCCTCTCTGTCGATGGCGGGCGATCGCCGCTAGGCAGAGGCCGAGGAAGAGGTAGGTAAAGAGCTGGGGGCGGATGTCGTAGGTAAAGCGGGCGGCGAACGCAGCGAGTGCCGTCGTGGCCACCGCGGCCCACGCGTTGCGGCTTTCGCGCCACGCGCTCCCGTAGACGACAAGAAACGTCGCCGCGATCACCAGGACCTTGAGCACCACCAGGGCACCGGGACCGATCTGCCCGTACACCCACGCGAAGAGAACCTCCGAGAGCCACTCGTGGGTGATCCAGGGGTGGTCTGGCGCGGTGAAGGAGAAAAGGTTGCGCGTTGGCGGGCGGCCGGCCCGCAGAATCTCATCCCCCGCCCGCAGATGCCACCACAGGTCGTGGCTCTCGAACGGGGTGAGCGCCAGCGCGGACGCAAACAGCACGACAGCGCCGCCGAGAAGAAAGGTCACGGCCCGCTTCGCGCGGTGTGGAGACACGGTGGCCGGCTTCAGGCTTCCTTCTCTTCGCCGTTTGCAGCCTTGCGGAACTCCGTGATGCTCTTGCCAACGCCCCGGGCGAGTTCCGGCAGACGCTTCGCTCCAAAGAGGAGCAGGATGATCGCAAGGAGGATCAGAAGCTCTGGCATGCCAAGATGAAACATTACGACCTCTCCTTCTGGATGCTGTTACTATAGCACACTGACTGCCGGGCGTCAACGCCTCGTGAGCGTGACCAGGAAAGCTCGTCTCCCCTCTCTCGCACGTGCGCACGCCACGCTCGTTGACAGGATGCGACCGCGGGGAGGCAGAACTCCGAGGCTATCAGGCGAGAGAAGTTGCGCCCTCGGTAGAAATCGAAACGGAGGAGCAGTGAACAAGTATCACGAAGCCAACCGCAAAGGATGGGATGCCGTCTCGCCCATATGGCAAGCCGGCATCGAGCAACACGGCGTGTGGCATCGATGCCACCGCGAGCCGGAGCTGGTCCTCCGGCCTGAGGAGCGCCGCTACCTGGGGGATGTAGCCGGGCAGGAGATCTGCGTTCTCGGCAGCGGCGATAATCTGGTCGTCTTCGCCCTGGCGGGCCTTGGCGCGCGCGTCACGTCGGTCGACATCTCGCAAGTGCAACTCGACACCGCCGCTCGCCGCGCGCGAGAACTCGACCTGGATGTGCGCTTCCTCCGAGCCGATGTGACCGATCTGAGCGCCATCCCCGATGCCAGCTTCGATGGGGTCTACACGGGCGGGCATGTGGCCGTGTGGGTCTCCGACCTACGCCGCTATTACGCAGAGGCCGGACGCATCCTGAGACCAGGCGGGCTCTTCATGGTCAACGAGTACCATCCCTTCCGACGCATCTGGAGATGGGGGGCCACCCCCCTGGAACTAGAGGCATCCTACTTCGTGCGCGGCCCGTTCCAGACCGACCGCTCCGACGAAGTGGACGGCGCGGCTCCCGGATCGATCCCGAGCTACGAGTTCCATTGGACGGTGAGCGACTACGTCTCCGCGATGCTCGCAGCCGGCTGCCGCATCCTCGCCCTGGAGGAGATGGGCGATGGCCTGGAGGAATGGGAGAATGCGCCGTTGGAGGGGCTGCCACTCTGCCTGCTCCTCGTAGGCCGCAAGGAGTGAGAGGGTTGGCCAGCCCTGATGCCAGCGCGCCAGGAGCGCAGCCCGTGAGGGTCGAACTCACCCGCCAAGCCGATGCCAGATCGGCCACCGCAGAAAGGAACTGGAAGCGGCATGAGTGAATGGAACAGACACGCACGCGCACGCACGCGCGGGGTCGTGATCAACCCCGAGGACCTCAGCTTTCGCGAGTGGCCGGAGCGCGCGAAAGAGGCGGGGCTCACCACCATTGCCCTCCACGATTCGCGCGCGGGGGCAACCATCGCCCCCATCCTCGAGCGGGAAGAAGGCCAGCGTTTTCTGGAGGGATGCCAGCGCCTCGGCCTCGCGGTGGAGTATGAGCTGCACGCGGTATGCGACCTCTTGCCGCGCTCGCTTTTTGAGACGAACCCCGAGCTCTTCCGGATGAACGACGCGGGAGAGCGCACCCCGGACGCCAACCTCTGCGTCCACTCCGAACAGGCGCTCGAGATCGTGGCCGAAGCCGCCGTCCGGGTCGCCAAGACCCTGCGTCCGACCACCGGGCGCTACTTCTACTGGGGCGATGATGCCGCGCCTGCCTGCCACTGCCCGCGCTGCCGTGACCTCACCCCCGCGGATCAGGCGCTCCTCGTGGAGAACCGCATCCTCGCCGCGCTGCGCACGCTCGATCCCCACGCCACGCTGGCGCATCTCACCTACGCCTACACCCTGATTCCCCCGAGCCAGGTACGGCCCGCGCCGGGGCTCTTCCTCGAGTTCGCGCCGGGCGGCCTCCACTGCATCGAGAAGGTGGAGGGAGACGCATCGCTGGGAACAACCGACCGCTCGGTCAAGGAGCGCTACTTCGAACTGCTCGACGCCAACCTAGAGATCTTTGACGCCGGGCAGGCGCAGGTGCTGGAGTATTGGCTGGACGTCTCCGCGTTTGCGGGCTGGCGCAAGCCGGTCACGCGCGCCCTCGATTGGGAGCGGCGGCGGCCCGCGTTCGCCCTGGACCTGGAGGCCTACCGGTCGCGTGGCATCCAGCAGTTCACCACCTTTGCCTGCTATGCCGACGCAGACTACGTAAGCGCGTTTGGCGAGCTTCCACTCGCAGAGTATGCTTCGGCGCTGTGATGAGCGATAGGCTTCCCCAAGCCACGGATGCATCTTCCCCCGCCGGTTGCCCCGCGGGCAATCGCTGATTCGCTGAGCGCTTTATCTCTGGCAGGATTCGCCCAATACCATCGGGAATTGTGTCGTGCCATGGCAGTAGAGACGAAGACTCCGACTCCGGCGAAGGCGCCCCCAGCGCGCCTGTGGATCCTGGCGCTCCTTCTCATTCCCGGGGGCGCTTTTCTGGGTACTTACAGTTATATAGTCGCCCAGGCGATACAGTATACCCAGACGTCACTCTTGCGCGGACCGGTGATCCTTCTCACCGGCATCATCGCCGGGAACGCCCTGGTTCGCGTGATCGGGAGGCGCGCCGGCCTCACCCAAAGCGAGCTGGTCCTCCTCTACATCATGCTCACGCTGAGCACCGCAATCGGTGGCGTGGGCATGGTTCAGTTCCTGGTGCCAACACTGGCGGCGCCCTTCTACTTTGCCACCCCGGAGAACGGCTGGGGAGAGTTTCTGCCCCTCATCCCCTCCGGGTTCGCCGTGCGCGACCCGGAGGTGCTCAAAGGCTTCTTCCAGGGCAACTCCACGCTCTACGACCCTCGGGTGCTGCGCGCGTGGGCCGGCCCGGTGCTCCTTTGGTCGGTCTTCCTGATGGTCCTCATCCTCTCCATGCTCTGCGCGTGCGTGCTCGTGCGCCAGCGATGGACCGACCACGAGCGTCTCTCCTTCCCGCTAGTCCTCTTGCCAATGCAGATGGCCACGGGAGGCCCGGCATTCTGGCGCAACCGGATCATGTGGGCCGGCTTTGCCATCGCGGGGATATTGGAGAGCATCAACTACATCAACTGGCTCTATCCCTCCTTTCCCTACGTGCAGCTGAAGCCCTACTCCATCTCGCAGTTCATCACCCAGCGGCCCTGGAGCGGCATCGCGCCCCTGTGGCTCGCGTTCTACCCATTTGCCATCGGCATCGGCTTCCTGCTCAGCCTGGATATCTCGTTTAGCTGCTGGTTCACGTATCTCCTGATCAAGAGCGAGAACGTCGTCGCCATCATGCTTGGCTTCCGGGATCCTGGAGCGGGCGTCGCCCTGGCACGCGCCCCCTATATCGCGGAGCAGGGTGCCGGAGCCTACCTCGGCATGGGTCTCTTCATCCTGTGGAGCATGCGTCGCCACCTGCGGGATCGCCTGTTCTCGCCGAAAGAGGCATCGGACGGCGGCGAGGTGATCCCCTACCGGCTGGCCTTGATCGGATTGGGCGTGTGTTTTGCCGCCATGGCGATCTTCTTCTGGGTTATGGGCCTCCCCCTCTGGGCTGGCACGGCGCTCCTGGTCCTCTATCTCCTCTCTATCCTGACCGTGTCGCGCCTGGTCGCGGAAGCTGGCACCGGGTGGACGCTCGGCTCCGACCTGAACGCGCACGGGGTGATCAATGTGGCTGCCGGCACCGGCGCGCTGCAGCCAAAGGCGGCCACCACTTTCGCCAGCCTGCTGTGGTTCGACCTCGACTATCGCGACAGCCCGATGCCGCACCAGCTCGAGGGGACGCGCATGGCATCCCTCGCCGGCATCACGCCCCGTCTCCTCCTGGCCGCCATCCTGGTGGCCATGGTGGTGGGCATCGCCGCCGCTTTTTGGTCTCACCTCGATATTTACTATCGCTATGGCGCCGCCAGCGCGCGCACCCGCCCCTGGGTCACCAGCATGGGCCAGCAACCGTGGGTTCAACTCGGCCGCTGGCTGCGCAACCCGGCACCACCGGATCTGAACGGTTTGCTCGCCGTCGGCGCCGGCGCGGGCATCGTCAGCATCCTCG
>ERZ795045.3411-NODE-3411-length-14026-cov-8.720135_pt1 | contig 14026 bp, 17 predicted proteins | sample MGYA00375129_ERZ795045 | MGnify/ENA primary metagenome ERZ795045 (study PRJEB30174, sample SAMN05720166) | activated sludge metagenome | isolation source: anaerobic digester from wastewater treatment plant | place: Japan | collected 2015-05-15 ... | reverse complement strand
CTTGCCTTGTTTCATCTACGACAGAACTCTCATCGTACAGCCCATATCTATTTCCCCACGCAGGTAATTCTCCTATGGTTTTGCCAAGTAAATTCGTCGTCCCTTCCCCCACCATGATTGCCTGGCTAAATTTGCCGGGCTCGAAGCGGGGGACGTTGGCGGCGACCTGGGTACCGTCCTGCTTGTAGGCAACGGAGGAGCGGGTGAAGGCGGCGGTCTGGTCGGAGAGGGTTTCGTAACTACCCAGTACTGCTCTTAATGCCAGTTCCCTGTCGTAAACATTAACTCCATTACCAAGCAACTGCACAAGTCCATCTTCCCCAATAACTTCTACCTTGGTAGTATCCAGCGTCCCACTTGTAATTTTATCTGCTGTAATTCCTTCAGCCGCAATATGTTCTGATGCTATTGAACCTGCCGCTATATGCACCGCTCCAATAGCATTAGCGGCTATATGATTAGAGCTTATCGCCCCGGCTAAAATTTTCTCTGATGTTACACAGTTAGCAGAAAGATGGTCTGTTAATATCGAACCGGGAACAATTAAATCCCCATCTACTATTGTGGATTTTGGGACCACCACCGCTGTGCCATTTTTATTCAAGAACACAATGAGGTCATCTTCAGTAAGCTCCGCAGGAAATTCGTCAGTAGCCTGTAAAACATATGGATAATCGTAATCCCACCAAACAAATCTTTTATCTGTGTAACCGTCTGCTACGGCATAAGAAGCTCCTTTGTAGGAAATATGGAGGTTTGTCCAATAAATATAACCAGGAACAGGAGTATTATGATAAACCTGGTAAGGCATTTACCTTATCACCTCTTTTACAATCGTCCTCCATTTGCTGCGCCAAATGTTTATATCAAAAACCAATGCTACATTTCTGCTTCTTAATCCCAAAATTTTTAATAAATCATTGTCATGAATAATACCAGCTATCTTTTTGTGCAGTTTTTCTCTATTTAAATCAATAAAGAATCCATTGTAACCATCAATTATCAAGTTCGGTAATCCGCCAACGGTAGTTGCTATGACAGGCAGGCCACTAGCCATGGCTTCTAGAGCAGAAAGAGAAGTACCTTCTGAAGCTCTTGTGGGAATAACCGCTAAATCCACCTGGCGGTAAACTTCAGGCATCTCATCAAACGAACACTTCAGCCATGTTAAATTATGATATTGCCTGCAAATCTCCTGTAGTTTAACTTCATCTAATTCTTCATCGCCATGTCCAACCATCCAAAAATCCACATCAGGCAACTCTTTAATAGCCCATAAAAATTCATTTGAGCCCCTTAAAGTAGTCAACCTTCTGGGATAAAGAACCCTAGGTTTATCCCAGTTTTTGGGTTCATGACGCGGGTAAAATTTATTCGTGTCAACAAAATTGGGAATGAAAATCATTCTCTTTTCTTCCCCGGGCCACAAAGCCCTTACGAAATTGATTGCATTGGTATCAACACAAACAACAGCATCAGATGAAGTTAGTCCAAATTTTATTCTCCGAAAATATTCCTTCTTGAAATTATCAGGTCCATTGGCCAGAGGATGTTCAGGATAGTCCCACCATATTCCATGGCAAACCGTTATGCTCGGCGAAACAGTTCTTGGAAAGCAAACAAACGGCGCGAAATAAATCCGCAAATCCGCACTTAAAGCCACTTCGTTGAATATTTTATTCAAGAGCGGATTAGTCTCAAAATCAAAAACAGTACCTGGGAATCCCATAACAATCATATCTTCGTATTTAGTTTCCCAGGCCTCTTCCCCGCACTGTACAACTAAAACGTTCCACCCCTCGTCCCGGAAAAACCTTCCTAGTTCGACCAAATATCTATCAGCGCCAGAATAAACAATAGGATAATCTTTTTTGCCATAAGGGGAAAAATAAGTAGTTAAAATAGCAACAGTAGGCAAAATAACACCTCTCTAATAAAGCATATGAGCAGCTAAGTTCAGCTTAGATGCGGCTACTGCACCTGCGCCTATTTTAGGGCCTATAACAGAACCATCAGCTAATTTTGTAGAAATAACTGCGCCATCAGTAAGGTGAGAAGAACCAACGGCACTAGCAGCAATTTTAGCAGAAGTGACTGCCCCAGAACCCAATTCGTTAGAGCTGATACTACCATCAACTAGTATGGCCGCTGACCTTAATTTACCGGGAACCAGAACCAAGTTCGGAGTGCCATTTTCATTTATAGCAACCAAGCAATCATTTGCGCCTAATGTAGGTTTAGTGTTTGATACCTGAAATGAACTTGGCGTAGCTTGTACCCAGTAAATATATTTGTTGTTAGTGTTAGAGTTTGAGATTGTATAATCATTACCCTGAAAAACAATATGACAGTCTGTCCAGGCCACAGAACCAGAAGAAGGAGAGTTAGCAGTAAATGTATAGCCATCTAACAAATGATGAGCTAGATTCAAATGCTGAGAGGTTATATTATGAGGAAGCCCTTGAACGGACATAGCAACATCTTTAAGGACTCCTATTCTGTAACTTATATCCTGTAATACATCTGCGAATTTATCGCTTATGGCCTTGTCTACAGCTTTTTGTACAACATCTTCTATGCTTGTCGGTATACTTTGCACTTCAATTATTGCTTCTTGGGGCTTCTCCGTCTCTGCCATCATTTCGGTAACTTCTTCAGTTAACTTGCCAACCATTTTTACTACGGAACCAAAAATGCGTTCCCGTTCACGTAAAATCATTTCATGCATCTGTCGGCTCATTGCAATATCAGGCATCGTCATCTTCTCCTTTCAATAGATTTGATGAAAAGGAAAATTCATTTTGGGCAGCGTTATCTCACCATCCTTGAAATGCAAATTTTGAATAGCTCCAACTGCTATCTTAGCAGCTGTAACAGCTTCGTTAGCCAACTGTAATTGATAATTAAGCCCTACTAATTTTTCTGTCAATTTAGACGCCGGAAATGTACCATCAGCATTAATGTTAGCCGCCCTATCCCATACTTGAGCCTTCTCAGTTATGTCGCTAATAGTTCCACCACTTATCTGCTTGACATAGCTTTGCAGTATAGACAAGTAACGCTCTATCTCATAGAAATTCTTCTGTATAGAAACAGCCATTAATTCGAGGTCGGAAGGGTCTATATATCGTACAGGTAATTGAATTACATCTTGATTTCCTGCCATGACTTACAACCCCCTTGTAAACGGCATGAAAAATACCTTTATGCCACGCACATCGCATCCTCCCAAACTGTTATGAACAATTTTGGGCTTCAAATATCTACCTGTATAATTCTGGTAAAAATTATATCGCCTCACCAAGTTGTCGTACTCTCCCGGCTCTAGGCTGAAATAAGAGCCGTAATCAATGGAAAACTGTATATCAACATCAGCAGCAGACGGAACATCTTGAATTACTGCCCAGCCGAAACGACATTTCCTTTCAGCTTGGGCTACATCAAAAGCCTTTCCTACCCAGTATGCATTTATCGGGTTACCGAAATCATTTGTACCGTAATCCTGTCTATTAACATACCCGCTAACTGCGTCACCTGATACAAAACAAATCTGTTTTCCTGTATTGTACCGCAAAAAACATGAAGCATTTATGCCAGTCCAAAGCCAAAAAGAATCATCAGTAGCCCCACCGCCAGAAGTATAATAAATCAATACGGCATTGTTATACTGCGCGGAATCCAAGGGAAGAGCAGCCCATACAAGCCCATCCCAATACCCCATGGCGGCTTTGTGAATGTATTCCTTGTTGACCCTGTTCCATAAATTAGGAATTTTTTCTTTAGAAAGATTAACTGCTCTGACACCATTCCAAACGCAAAGTCCGTCATCGGATATGAAATATAAGAACGGGCCAACAGTTACAGATGCGAACGGGCCTACACAGCCATTAGAGGTGTCATAAGTATCAAGCCTAAAATCATCAAGATTTGTTCCTCGCAGTACATTTATAGAGCGGCGTTTAAAAATTACTAGCTCATCGTAGTGAACCTTTAAGCAAGTTATGGAATCACCATCGCCTTTTCTAACATCCCAATAATTGACCGAAGGCCACTGCTCTGGCTGGAAGCTGTCAGACCAACGTAAAGTAGAAGGTTCACTAGCAGGGACGGTAAACAGTTTCTCCTTGAAAAGAACAGCAAACTTGCCATCAGAAGGTGCATTGTTTAAATTAGAAACAACAGTGCCATTCCACTTCCAGGGAGCGTTTATGCCGTTAAAAGCCACCATGTAGTTGACACAAGTCTCAAAGTCAACAGGAGCGTACTGGTCTAAGCCAGTTTTTAACTCCCTGAAAACAGATTCAGCAGTATCCCAATAGTAAGCGGTGCTACCGCCCACAGCTACCAAGTAATTGTTAGTTGCAGTGTAGTATGCATGAAGCCCATGTACGGGGCCAGCAAGTGCTAAACTGTTCCACCTTGTCTGGCCCCTTCTTTTTTGCAAACTGCCTACTTTCCTAGCTATAAAATTTTGACAGTCAGAAGTGGCATTAAATGGCAGAAGATCATCTTCAACCCTGTCAATTAACCCCTCTGTAAAGTCATTTATAGCCCACTCCTGCCACAATATATTTTTATCAGCCACTATGACCACCGCCATGCTCGGATATATCGCTCTCTTTTAGGCAAACTACTTTTGGCCTGGGCATAACGAGAACGGTATTCGTTTAACCTTGCCATACTCAAATTGGCCCCAGGGAAATCACGAGCATCGAAACGGTAGGCGACATAGTATGCAAGTGCTTGATGATAAACTTCTGGGCAATCAGGTATGTCTGTAGCCTTTACTACTTTGCTTGGCATAACAAAGTAACGGATTGTGTACGTATCAGCATCCATGAACATTATTCTGTTGCCATCTGTATGCCAAAAACTATATCTATGCCCATCAGAGGCCTGCACTTCATCAATGCTAAGACATCCACTGGGCAGGTTATACCACGTCTCAGACTCCTGCGCTACTATCTGAGAGGTAGTGGTTTTTCTAGCATCGACGCCCATTTCATTTAGAGCATCATTTATCCAGTCAATGGCATCGCTGCTATTTACGCTTTTCCCAAGCAACCTGCTAGAAGCATAGTTAATTATGTCTTGAACAGTCATTTCTTGCTCTTCCCTGCTTTCCTTAGAGCAGCAGCAACGGCGATTTTTACGGCCTGCTTCCTGCTTTTCGGCTTTGTATTTCCTATTCTCCCGGTTCGTTCATAGGAATGCACCATTTCTCGAATGTTACTGCTTATTACATTCTTGCTTTTGCCGCGCTTCAAAGGCATTATTTATCACATCCAATACACTATCTTTACTACGCCTGCACCAGCAGAACCGCCTGTCCCGCCAGCAGTCCCAATAATAGCGCCACCGGTAGTCAAATTCCATTCTGCTATAGTAGCCGGTGGAGGTGAAGCAGTCACTCTACCAACTGAATTTAAGCCAGAAGATATGCTGGCTAGCGCATCATCGTCGGTTGCATAGCCTATTTTGTACGTTGGACTAGTTGCGTTAAACGCTGTTGTTACATCAATGTAAATTGCGGCTATCTTGGCACCTGCTGGAAGTGTTAAAAGATCTTTGGCGGCATCATTGTAGGCCACTGTAGCAGATGCAACCTGAAGCATCCTGGCATCGGCCCCAATATCTATGTTTGCTAACTTATTTACTTCACTGGTTTCTACTGTCATACTTGCATCAAAGATAGGACAGTTTGCTCCAATGACACGAGACATTTAATCATCCCCTCTTTTTCTTTCTTAATTTGCTTAAAGTTTGGGCCAATCTAGCCCTTCTTGCCGTAGTTCCTTTACCTTTAGCTTTCTTTTTGATCCACGAGCTAGAAATTGTGCCTTTCTTTGTAATAGCTTTTTCTTTCTTGGCTTGCGCCCGAAGAGCACCAGGAGATTTTATGGCTGATGCTATCCAGTTTTTGTTTTTAGCCAAGTTATATCACTCCCAATATGCTGTCTTTTTGAAATGCCAGTATGCCACATCTCTCGCCCACGCATCTAAATCATTGCGCCTTTTTCTTGCCAAACCAGCTTCTATCCTTTCATTGTTTCTGTCTATTTCCTTGAAAATTTCATCACCACGCATACGCAATGAATTTCTTCTAGCCAATCTTAAGGTTCTAACATCCAATTGTTCAAAAGGTACTTCCCAAGCATAAGTCTCAGGCTTATGCTCTAAAGAATGAACCTCAAATTTTTGAGTTTTTGCATTAAAAACTACAAACAAAGTATCATCTATATCCCTCAACCTTTGAGGAATGTCATAAATATTGTTAAAAACAGGCAAAAGATGTGCCTTGTCGGATAAAACATTTTTCACGTTATCCTCGAAAAATAGCATCGTCCCACCTCTATGGACGGTAACGCAGTTCTGCTTTTACATCGAAAACAAACTGCGGAGAGTCCCCGCCAACTGTATACTTGACCCTTAAATACCGCCCAAATACATTCAATTCTCTTTTTACTTCGTTACCTGCCTGCGTTGCTTGCGTAAATGTTATTAAATCGTACCACTTGTCCCCATCGGGAGAATCTTGCACGACTACATTCAAAGTAGGAGAAGCCCCTGACACAGATGCCACATCAAGAAAAGCGGCAACTCCCCAATTGTTGCCGTCTCCGGTATCAATTGAGGAGCCGTTCCCACTCCCGGTTACCGTTCCGCTAAAAAGAGTAAGCAAACTAACCACCGCCTAGTGCTCGGTAATGTTGGTCAAAACAACTACCCCGCGCGGCCTAGAACATCCTAAATCACAATATTTGCGAAGTACAGCTTCATAAGCCGCCTTACCACTAACGGGGAACAGTATAGCCCCATGTCTGTCCATCCAGTCCCAATCAGCTACTTGGTAAATGGCCAAATCGTTGGTGTCCAGCATGTACAACGTTCCACTTGGGCAGTATTTGTCGGCGACTATGCCAACCTTGACCTGCGAACCGCCAACATATTCTAGAGCTTCCCATCCACCTTTAAGCTGGAGGGAATTGACCTGCCGCTTTTGAGACTGGAGCAGATATTGATATGACCTTCTTACTCCATAGGAGCAAGCCATGAAGTTTACTTTTGCCCCTGCTCTCTTTTCGGCGAAGTCAATGCCCTGCTGCATGACAGTTTCACTTAACTCGCCGTTTACGTTAATGGTTTTAGGCTTGAGCCAGTAATTTGTAGAACGGTCAATCCCGTAAAGAATAGTATTGCTTACTATTGCCCCTAATCCAGTAAGCTCATTATTGTAGTTGCCACTAATAACAAGAATGTCATTAGATGTGGTTGTACTTACAGTGTCAACGAAAACATAATTGTTGTCTTCGTCGATTGCCGTAATCTCCATCCCAGTGTCATGAGCAATGCCGCCAGTAGTATAAGAATCAATGTACTGGCCTTCTGCCAAATAATCGACATTGTTAACAGTCAGCCGCTTCGACCCAATATTTACAGAAGACACGGTGCAAAGAACCCCTGTACCATTCCCAAACAACTGCCTTGCCAGCAGTTCTTTGGCATCGTTCTCAGCATCCTCTAATTCCTGAGTAAGCAGGTTAGCAAAAGCCCCTTTGTCAGACTTAGAAACCTCAATTGCCTTATCAGTAATTTGAATCCTTGCAAAAATGTTCTTAGTGTCAAATTCGGCCTGTCGAGTTTTACGGCTATTGGGAGTAGGCAGGTTACCATCATCAGCCCTGTTTCCTACACCACCATGCCGCCCATACCTTAAAGGCATCTTGATTTTGCCGCCAACCACGTTTTGCGTAGTCTTCTCAATCTGTGTCATAAATGCACTGGCACCTTCGTTTAATTGATATTTAAAGCTGTCAAGATAATAAAGTTTTAAGGCCTCGCTTGCAGCTTGTACTCCTAACAACCCCATTGCTATTCCCCCTTATTGTAGTCCTTGTTGCATAGCCCATAGCTTACCAGCTTCGCGTGCCGACTTCGGCTTGGTCGGAGCCGAAGCCACTGGAGCACCGCCCGGCTGGTTAGCTATTAAGATTGGCACGGTTGAATTTGTTTCAACTGTGCTCTTGATTATTTCAGGCTTTAACGCCTGAGCTACTGCGTTGAGAACCTGCGGGTCTTTCAAAACTTCCGCCAATACTTGCGGATTTTTGAAAGCCTGCATTACAGCCGACTGGACTTCATTTACGCCTTTCCTCTGTTTCCAAACCTCATATGCATCCCTCAATGCCTGCCGAGGATGTAACGTGATTAAGTCCTGCCGCTCTTTCAAAATAATTTCAGCTATCTCGTTCAAATCCTGGTCGTTTACCCCGTAAAGTTCTTGCAGTTCTTTAGCAGCATAGTAGGCTTCTTTTTTGTACGCCTCTTGCTGTTGCATCAACTCCTCTTCTCTTCTTCTAGCCTCTTCAGCCTGTATTTGCCGGTAAACAGTATCAACATAGAGGAAAGTCTTAGCCTGCGCCTTTATCGGGTCTTCGAGGGCCAATTCCTCAAGTTCCTGTCTCTTTTCCTCTGGCATAGCTTCAAGGATTCTTGACACTATGTCGTCGGGAATTTCAGGAACGGTCAGCTCCTTTTTCTCCTCTGCTTGTTTTAAAACCATTTGCGTCAACTGAGCATTTTGCTGTTGCAAAGCAGCTAATTGGTTCTTTAGCTCCTCAATTTCTGATTGTTGCGGTTCTACTTCTTCTACTACTGCTTGCTCCTCTGCTGCTTCTTCTTCAACGACCGACTCTTCTGGCTCGTTCATGTACTGCTCAAAGAATCCCTCAACTGTTTCCGGCAGGTTGTTGTCCTGGCCCACCAAATACACCTCCTAAATTTACCGCCTGCATCATAGCTAAGTGCTGCTCAACGTGTCGGCTGAAGATAGCATCTAACACCCTGTTTTGTGCCTTGTTTGCCTCTTCGTACTCAATGGTCAACCGCCACTGGTTGTGAGCCTCAATATGAGCGGCATGGTCGTCATAATCGGCTACATCAGCGAGCTGCATATCCATCATCATCCTGTTTTCACGCTGTGCCTTAGCTATGTGCAATTTATCTGCCTCATCGCCAAATTCCCAATGCCCCATTTCAAGTAACTCAAACACTTTAGTCCGTCCTTCTTTGCTCAATCTGCCAGTATCTGGATCATTGAACAGGCCCATATTGAGCAAATCAAGGACCATTTGCCGCCTTACAGCAGGCGCCTCGCTTACCAGCGCGCTAGTCTCAATCACAACATCGTCGCTGCGGATATTGTTGCGATCCCACTGCAAAACTTCTAAAGTGTTTTGAGTTCCGACATTGCGTATTATTCTAGGCACTGTCGCAAACTGGCGATATAACCTGAGCCACTGCTTACCTGCCTCTATGAAAGCAGACTCAACATTTACAACGGTGTGGCTCAATCTAGTGTCATCCTGTTCAAGTGCTATATCCAAGGCTACCCCTGATTTCACACCAGGCGGGGCCTGACTGTGCCTCGCTATCTCTGATACTCCAGAGATGATAGTAAACTCATTGAGCAGATTGTTCTCCTCTGTTTCGAATGCCGATGGCAGTGGTGGGAAAGTAAAATACTGCGGCGGAGTGAACCCAGGTTTAACGACGCATATCCATCCAGGCATGCCGCCGTTAACCTCAAGCTCATCTAAATCTACTGCACCTTCTTGTACCCACATCTGCCCTATGGCCGCCCTGTTTAAGTACTCTGCTTTGCGGTTGCGAAGAGCGTTATACCTTCTCTGGATAGGGATTAACCTTTCTATCAGGCTCCTGCCCCAAAAACAGCCAGGTTTCATGATGCTCGTAACTTTTACAAACGGCAGTGCTGGCCTGTCATCTGCTCCTACAGCAAACGGCAACGGCCCTACATGCAGCAACTTCCTGCCAGCAACTACAATTAGCCGCCCTTCTGGATACCGCAAAGATGGAGCTTCCCAGTATTCTTTGACCACAGCGTGGTCTTTGCGGCTCTGAACAGATATTTTGTATCCGCCCCTGCCATAACCCAGCCCACCAAGTCCCAAGGTAGTAGCCTCAAGTTCCCAGGACTCAACAGACTCAGGGTCAACAAGCACACCATACATCTCGTAAATCTGCTCAATAGAGTAGGCTCGGGCATGAATAATACTGCGGCACACATCAATACTCGAATGCCACGCCGAGTCGGGATAGATTTCATATGGCGGCACAACAACAACGCTAACATCGCCTTCATGCACTGGGACTATAGTAGCTGCGACTATCCCATCATCAGTTTCCTCGACTTGAGTTTCTTCTTCTGGCGGCTGTTCTAGAGCCATAGTCATCTCTTTCGCCAGCGTCTTTGTGCCTTCATCGTTTAGCTCAGGTTCTTCTTGGTGCTGCATCGTCTCTTTTAAAGCACCCTGTACTGCGGCCCTTCCCACAATTCTCCCGGCCCTTGGGTTCCAAATGTTTTTTAAAAACACAGTGCCACATGATTCTACCCATGTAAGCATCTCCTGGCGGTGCTCGCGGTCTAATTGTTCCGCTAAAATCTGTTGCATCAAGCGAGTACAGACCTTTGCTGAAGCTAAGTCCTCTGCTTCTTCCGTTGCTGGCCTGGCTTTTAAAGTAGGCTGTGCCCTCATCAATCTGGACACGCGAGTTTCTACTATAGGAGCGATGTGATTGAATATCTCGCGCTCCTGCCATGCCGCAACTTTAGGGATTTCAACCAACTCGTTCGAGTGCGGGTCAATGTCAATGTACTGATTGCCGTCTAAAAACGCTAAATTAAGCCGCCATTGCAACTCGAACGGCCTGCGCTCTGTTTGTCGCCGGGCAAATTCGTCCTCTACAAGCTGAATTAAGTCGTCCGAATAACCAAAATCGCGCGGCTTTGCCCTGGCGACTATGCGCCCTACCCCACTCCTAATGACCTGTTTAATTGACTCCAGCATTAGTCTTCACCGCCCTCTTGCGGCAGCCTGATAAATGACCTGCTCTTGGATGGCGGCTGGTCATTCTTGGAAAAAACCGCAAACTCCGCCAAATCTCTGGCCATTAAGCGAGAATAGAGTTCCTGCCTTTCTTTCTCGTGCCTCCACTCCCGCCAGGCGATGTATGTCAACGCGATAGCCGCGATTACTATGGAACTAGTCATTTGCGTGCTCCTCCAGCCTGTGCTTCCACAGCTTGTGCCTAGTGGTGAATGACTCACCACACACCTCGCATGTATGACTGCCCCTGCCCTTCTTGATGATTATGGGGTCCTCTTCTACCAGGTTGAACTCTTCCTCAAGATTGGGGAAAATCGACCTTATACAGTCTTCGCATAATTTTGCAATGATGTAGTGGTTTCGCTGCTCGCCGATGAACCACTTCGCCCTATTTGTGCAGGCATAGCCATCGCACGGCACGTCGAAGTTGCATGGGAACATACTTGTAGACATCTTCCTCCTCCTAACTCATTAACGCTCGCTTCAGAAAGTCACTGCTCCGCCGACTCAACCGCTCTTTGTCCTTCTGAATGAAAGTCTTGGGCTTCGGTGGCTCCTTAGATACCTCCGCATGCCACACGCAAAGACCGTAGGACATAGCGTCATACCAGTGGTCTATGCCGCACTTCGCCACAACTTCAGGGTCGGTCTTATCGGCGGCTAAGACAGGGAGAGTTTCAATCAGCTTTGAGCAAGTGCCGAAAATACGCAGTTTCGCCTCATATCTCCCTGTGTTTTCGTCGTATACAGGCTGTAAATATTCATGCACTGTAGCAGAGCGGATTTTTCTGCTACCCGCTCCGTGGATAGGCTCAAGGAACCCCCAAGGAATTCCGCCTTCTCGGTAGTAATCAATGATGCTCTTGCCCGTTTCTGGGTGAGGGTTAAAAGCATCCATACCTGTCACGACAAAATCTATATGTTCTTCGCCTGTCATCTCGACAACCTGTAACGCCTGTTGACTGTAGGGGATTCTCTCGCCATCCTCGTTTGTATATTCCCTGTATAAATATACATTGCCTAAATCATCAGCCGCGAACCAGTACCAAGCGAAATGGTCGGCGTATCCTGGATCGTTAGCTATCCAACGTCGCCACCATGCTGGGATGGGGAATGGACGGACAACGTGAATGTCGTAGCGGAATTCTTCGAATACCTGCCCGCTAAACACATTCCAATCGCCGTACCTATACATGCGGCGGAGTTCTTTAGGCATTGCCGCAAGGCGCCTTTCGTAATTCTGTATATCTATGTGAGGGTTATCGTCGAGTGTGGCTGAAACAAACCTCCTGGTCAGCCCCGTTTCCGAGTCGGTGTATGACGTGTTCTTGGCAACATCGACAAACCGCCGCTTCAACCAGATATGCCCGATCCCCCCAGGGTTTGAGGCAAGTCGCACAAAGCACTTTACTCCAGCCTTCGTTGTCCTAAGACGGGATAGCAAGAACAAGTAATCGTTTTCAGAAAATTGACTCGCCTCGTCTATGCAAATATCCTCATATTCTGAGGACTGGTAGCGGTATAAATCATCATGCCGCTCCGCATAGCCGAACTGCAAAACTGAGCCATTTTTAAATTCCCACCTCTTGTGCTGTTCTGAATATTTAGCCATCTTTTCTTTTACGAGGGGTGCCAACCAGCGTTTGGACGTAAGAATATGACTCATTTCCAACTCGGGATATGTACGACGGAGGATAAGGCCTTGAGAATTAGGGATTAAGAGCCTTCGCGCGATAGAAAACATCAATAATCCCGCGCTTTTACCACCGCCGACCGCTCCGCCGTACAGGACCTCGTCTTCGACAGCGGATAGAAATTTTCGCTGTTTTCTAGTCGGCGTGGGGAGCGGATTTATACTGGTTTTCGTCGGCATCAGAAGCCGCCTCCTCTACCGAAATGGATACGGGCTTGTCCCCGACAGGGACTTTAAACGACAATTCTATCTGCACGTCACCCGTCAAAGCCGCATCTACACGGTCTTTGCGCCCCCAGTCAGTCGGATTTTTTCTCTCTAGAAACCAAGCTGCGGCCTGCCAGCTCTTCTCGGCTGCTTTCTGAATAATGGCCAGATTCCGGCGAATCGCCTCGTCTTCGGCATACTTTACCTCGCGGTAAAACTCGTCGTAAGGCTCCTCGCCGGCTTCACCCTTCCTAAACCAGCTCAGGAAAGTGTCATATGAAACACCTGCCAGCGATGCAGCGGTGTGGCGGGTGTTGCCTTCAGCGAGGATTTTGCATATTTCCAGTTTAACTTCTGGTGTATATTTATTTGTTACTTTTTTCTTTGGCTGCTGTTTCTTCGGCATCTTGCCCGCTCCTTGCCTGTATATCTATTCTCCTACTTATAATTTTATTCATTTTAAAGGCAAGGAAAGGCCAAAATAAGGCATTATACCAGGAGCGGGACAATTTTGTCCCAGGTGGAGCGGCGTTGTCCCAGGTGGAGCGGGGACCGAGTTGCTTGTCTGTGCTAGAGAAATGAATGATAACTGTGGGTTATTAATGCTATCACTTTGTGGAATACATGATTGTGGAATACATGAATCCCTCGAGAATGCCGATTATTCGGTGTCTTCCTAATGAGCAGATATGTAATTCGTTAGCAAGATGAACGATAACTTTTAGTTATGATTACGATAACCGACGAGAATACTTGCGTCCCGTCGAAATGCCGATTTTCGGCGTTCTTTTTTTGCTGGGACGAATTTGTCCCAGCAGGCCGCCACCCCTCCTTCCTCCTTCCCCGCCTCATTTTCGCAAAAATCAAAGATATTTCACGAAATATTACGACCTATTCCAAACTAGTAAGTTAATCTCATCCCAGAATCCCATATGGGCTTATATCGGCGCTAAAAGTACATGCATACGTCATGCCGTACCTTTAAACTAAAAGCAGGGGTACTCTCAAAAACCGAAAGAAAAAGGAGAGGGTAAGAATGAAAAAGACGAACGTGCACCAACACATCAACTGTAGAGAGGAAGCTAAATCTGCGTCCAAAGTGCTCGGGAGAACATTCGTTCTTCTAGAGCGGGACGGCTCGCTCTCTTGGACGACCGCAAACGCTCTGCCTCATTTCTCTTACAAAAGAATTGTTGCGCAATATAAAGAAGGGAGA
>ERZ795045.3394-NODE-3394-length-14071-cov-4.371147_pt1 | contig 14071 bp, 8 predicted proteins | sample MGYA00375129_ERZ795045 | MGnify/ENA primary metagenome ERZ795045 (study PRJEB30174, sample SAMN05720166) | activated sludge metagenome | isolation source: anaerobic digester from wastewater treatment plant | place: Japan | collected 2015-05-15 ... | reverse complement strand
GCTCGGCGTGGCGCGGCTTCATGCCGCCGTTGCCGCACACGTACAGGTTCCAGCCGCGCTCGGTGGCGATGACGCCGACGTCCTTGCCCTGCGCCTCGGCGCATTCGCGCGTGCAGCCCGACACGCCGAACTTGATCTTGTGCGGCGCGCGCAGCCCCTTGTAGCGGTTCTCGAGGGCGATTGCCAGGCCCAGCGAATCGTCCACGCCGAAGCGGCACCAGGTGCTGCCCACACAGCTCTTCACCGTGCGCAGCGCCTTGCCGTAGGCGTGGCCGCTCTCGAAGCCGGCGGCGATCAGCCCTTCCCAGATCAGCGGCAGCTGCTCGACGCGCGCGCCGAACAGGTCGATGCGCTGGCCGCCGGTGATCTTGGTGTACAGGCCGTACTTCTTTGCGACCTGGCCCACCGCGATCAGCCCCTCGGGCGTGACCTCGCCGCCGGGCATGCGCGGCACCACGCTGCAGCTGCCGTCCTTCTGGATGTTGCCCAGGTAGTAGTCGTTGCTGTCCTGCAGCTTGGCCAGTTGCGGCTGCAGCACGAAGTGATTCCAGCACGACGCCAGGATGCTCGCCGCCGCCGGCTTGCAGACCTCGCAGCCCAGGCCCTTGCCGTGCTGACTCAGCAGCGCGTCGAAGCTCCTGATCTTGCCGACCCGCACCAGGTGGTACAGCTGCTGGCGCGAATAGGCGAAGTGCTCGCACAGGTGGTGGCTCACCGCCAGGCCGCGCTTGGCCATCTCGGCCTTCAGCAGTTGCGTCACCAGCGGCACGCAGCCGCCGCAACTGCTGCCGGCCTGGGTGCAGGACTTGATCGCGCCCAGGCTGGTGTGGCCCTCGCCCACCGCGGCGCAGATCTGCGCCTTGCTGACGCCGTTGCACGAGCAGATGACGGCCGCATCGGGCAACGCGCCGGCACCCAGCCCTGCCTTGGCCTTGCCGTCGGCGGCCGGCAGGATCAGGCTTTGCGGGTCGGCCGGCAGCGGCAGGCCGTTGGCCGCCAGCGGCTGCAATGTGGCGTATTCGGCGGCGTCGCCGACCAGCACCGCGCCGATCAGCCGCTTGCCGTCGGGGCTGAGCACGATCTTCTTGTAGACCTGGCGCAGCTCGTCGACCAGGCTGAACACCTTGGCCTGCGGTGTCTTGGCGTGCGCGTCGCCGATGCTGGCCACGTCGACGCCCATCAGCTTGAGCCTGGTGCTCGAATCGGCGCCGGCAAAGCACGCATCGGCCTGCCCGGCGATGTGGCGCGCCGCGACGCGCGCCATGTCGCAGCCGGGGGCCACCAGGCCGAAGATCTGGTCGTTCCAGCTCGCGCATTCGCCGATCGCGTAGACGTTGCGGTCGGCGCTGCGGCAGTGGTCGTCGATGACCACGCCGCCGCGCGGGCCGATGGCCAGCGCGCACTGCCGCGCCAGCTCGTCGCGCGGGCGGATGCCGGCCGAGAACACCACCATGTCGGTCTCGAGCCAGCTGCCGTCGTCGAACACCATGCGGTGGCGGTGCGTGGCGCCATCGCTGATCTGCTGGGTGCCGCGGCTGGTGTGCACGTGCACGCCCAGGGCCTCGATGCGCTCGCGCAGCACGCGCCCGCCGGCGTCGTCGATCTGCACCGCCATCAAGCGTGGCGCGAACTCGACCACGTGCGTGGTCAGGCCCATGTCGCGCAGCGCCTTCGCGCATTCCAGCCCCAACAGGCCGCCGCCGACGACCACGCCCGAGCGGCTCTTGGCACCGGCCGCCTGCATCGCGTCGAGGTCTTCGATGGTGCGGTAGACGAAGATGCCGGCGCGCTCGCGCCCGGGGATCGGCGGCACGAAGGGGTACGAGCCGGTGGCCAGCACCAGCTTGTCGTAGGGCAGCTGTTCGCCGTCGGCGGTGGTGACGACCCGGGTGCGCCGTTCGATCGCCACCGCCTTGGACTTCAGCCGCAGCTCGAAGCCGCTGCGCTCGAAGAAGCCGGGCTCGACCAGGGACAGCTCGTCGGCCGACTTGCCGGCGAAGTAGTCGGACAAGTGCACCCGGTCATACGCGGCGCGAGGCTCCTCGCACAGCACCGTGAGCTGCGCGCCGGCGAGCGGCGACTGCGCCAGCGCCTGCAAGAAACAGTGGCCCACCATGCCGTGGCCTGCGACGACGATCTTCATTCGCTGCACGCATCGCTGATTCGATGCCGCTGCAGTCAGCAAGACTCGGGCCAGCCGCCGCAGCGGGTGCAAATGGCCGCGCGCATGCCGCAATGCACCATCGCGCGTCGGCCACGCACGCCGATGGCGCATGCGATGGCCTTGTCGCGATCGCGCCTTGCACCGAGCGCGTGCGCCGGCAGGCCCGCCCGCAGCACCCGACCCATCGCACCGGCCGGCACGCAGGCGGACGCGAGACCGGCCGCGTCAGTGCGTGATCAGCTCCAGCCCGCCGGAAAGCAGCCGCGACGGCGCATGGCATCGCGCGTCAGCAGCGCCCAGCCGTTGACTGCGGCCTGCACGCCGATGAAGAAGGCCGGCAGCACCAGGGTCTTGATGCCGCCACGGCGCCGGTATCGCAGGAAGGCCTTGCCGGCAGCCAAGCTCGGCCTCGGCCTCCGGGTCGCCTCGGCTGTGATGGCTTGCGGCCCGCTTCAGGGGCACGCCGCTTGCGGCGCGTCCCCTGCAAGCGGCGGTTGGGCCGCCAACGCGCCTCGGTAGACCAGCTCGGCGCTCGCAAGATCTTCGACGGCGACGCCGACGGACTTGAACAGCGTTACTTCCTGCTCAGACTGGCGTCCGGGCATCGTTCCGGCAACGACTTCCCCGATCTCGGCGAAGATGGATCCGGCCGCGATTACGTCGCCAGACTCGCGAGCTGCGGCTTCGCGCGACTCCACATACAGCTTCGCTTTGTGCAGCACTTGATCGTCGAGTTCACGCCAGTCCGGGCGGGGCGCACCGATCGCATTGATATGCACGCCCGGCGCCAACCACTCGCCTCGCAGAACGGGCGTCCGTGAAGTGGTGGCGACCACGATCACGTCGGCGCCGCGCACGGCGTCCTGTGCGGAGTGTGCAAGTTGCACTTCGTGGCGCCGCGCGAAGGCGCTCGCGTTGCGGGGGCTCCAGACCCGGATCTCGCGGAACTCCCGCACAAGCTGCAGCGCTTCAAGGTGGCTTTGTGCTTGCACGCCGGACCCGAGAATTGCAAGGACTGATGAATCGGGGCGCGCGAGCACCTTGGTGGCGGCCGCAGAAACTGCTCCAGTCCGCATCTCGGTGATCAGCCGCCCGTCCATGACGACGAGCGGTTGCCCCGTCTCGGGCCGGAACAGGATCACAAGGGCATGGTGAGTCGGGATCCCTTGGTTGTTCGGAAAGAAGGTGACGAGCTTTGCGCCGAGCCGCGCCCCGGCGTGCGCCGGCATGCTGCCGAGAAAGCCGCCGTGCTCGGCAACTGGCACCATCACGCGCATAGGTTGAACTGCTTTCCCTGCCGAAAGCGTGCTCAAGGCATTCTCCACAGCCGGAATCAGAGCTCGCATATCCAAGAACTTCCGAACTGCAGCCTCATCCAAAATCAGCACTGATCTGTCCTCCGGTTGCAGAAGCACACTGGGTTGGCCTCGGCCGCCCAACGTTGCGGGTCACCGGCGGGACACGGCCGGCGAAGCCGACTGTGGACCGCCCGTCTGTGGGGCCGAACGAATACGAAGGGACTTCCCCAGTCCAGTGACGGTGTCGAGGCACCAAGATTGACATGCGGAGAGTCAATCTGAGATCGGAAAGGGGAAGTCCATGAGCGAGATTACACGAGCGGCGATTGCGCGGGTGGGCGTGGACCCAATCCACCGAACTTAAGCCGAATCACCCCTTGTAGGCGTAGCACGCGTGAGGCTTGACATGGTTCGATGACCGAGGTCGGGATCGTCCCGGGCGGAAGCGCTGCGTGTTGGCCGCGAGTTGTCTGAGCGTCGCGGCGATGGCGGCGATCACGTCGCCCACCATCAGCAAGATGCTCGGCAACGCGCGCTGCACGAAGCGCGCGGCGTAGCTTCGGTTGCAGCGCCGAGCCGTATCGGTGGGCGGATGCTCGTTCAGCGCCGCGGCACACAGCAGTGCGGCGATGTTGTCGGCCAGGACTTTGGCCGCCACGTCGATGATCAGCGCCTGCTGGCTCAGGCCCGAGACGGCTTCGAGGTGCAGGCGATGCTTCAAGCGCTTGAACGCTTCCTCGATGCGCCAGCGCCGGTGGTACAGATCGCCGAAGGCCACAGCCGCAACCTCTTGGGCGCCGAGGTTGGTGGCCAGCACCCGGATGGCGCCGCCCGGCGCGACATGGCGAACCAGCCGCACCGAAGGGGCCACGCGCGCACAGCCCCAGTCCTGGGCGTCGCGCGCCGAGGGCACGTTCAACGTGGCGACTACCTCGGCGCGTGCGCTGCGCACGAACGAGCGCACCGCCGGCCAGCCGCTGTCGTTGTCGCAACGCATGACGAAGCGGATGCCGCGCTGCTGCAGCACCTGCACCAGCCAGGCCGCCGGGTAGCCGCGGTCCAGCAGCAACACGTCGTCGGCGCCGAGCTTGGCAAGCGACTCCATCAGCATCGCGCGCTCGGACTCGCAGGCGCCGTGCACGGCTGCGTGCAGCGTCAACTCCGCCCCGGGCAGGTACAGCGCGAACAGCCGCTGATCGGTGCTGGCGGCGCTGGCCGTGCGGTGACAGGGCCGCACTGCGGGCATCAGCACCGAGGCATCGGCAGCGACGAGACGAAAGCCGCACCAGCGCGGCACCATCTGCGCGCGCTGCGCGCCATCGAGCAACTGCTCGTTCAACCAAGTCAACGCCGGCATGTGAAGCCGCTGGCGCGCCTGCGCGAAGGCACGGTCGCTGACTGCGCGCACCAGGCCCGATTCGCCCAGCAGCGAGGCGTAGAACTCGTCGAGCATCGCCTGCTGCGAACCCGCACGCATCGACAGCAACGCCGCGACCAACGCCGGCACAGGCAACTGCCGGCGGCGGGTGAAGGCGTGAGGGAAATCCGGATGTCGCGCTCGCTCGGCGAACTGCGGCGAGCCGATGAGATCGGCGAGGTTCAGCAGTAGATGCTGGATGTCTGTACAGTACTTACACCGACATCGAGAGCGACCTTGTCAAGAGTGGAAACGTCAAATGAATCAACAGCTTACGGCGGCAATTGTAGCTGAATCCGCTTAACTTCGGTGGATTGGGCGTGGACCTGGCCAAGCGCGTGATCCAGGTGCATGCGGTGGACGCCGCGGGCCGGCGTGTGGTGGCGCGGCCGCTGAAGCGCGATCAGTTCATCGCCTGGTGCGCGACGTTGCCGCCGGGCTGCCTGGTGGCGATGGAAGCGTGCTCCAGCGCGCACCACTGGGCGCGCCGGCTGCGCGCGATGGGCCTGGACGCGCGGCTGATCGCGGCCAACTTCGTCACCCCTTACCGCATGGAGGGCCAGGGCGGCAAGAACGACGCCACCGACGCCGCGGCGATCTGCGAAGCCGCCTCGCGCCCGAGCATGCGCTTCGTGCCCGTCAAGAGCTGCGAGCAGCAAGGCGTGATGAGCCTGCACCGCGTGCGCGAGGGCTTGAAGGAGGAACGCACCGCTTGCGTCAACCGCATCCGCGGCGTGCTGGCCGAGTTCGGCCTGGTCTTCGGCAGGAGCCCGAAGGTGCTGCGCGCGGTGCTCGCCGACGTGCTCGAAGACGCCAGCAACGAGCTCAGCACGACAGCGCGGCGGGTGCTGCAGCGCGCCTTCGAGCATTGGCGCGAGCTCGATGCACACCTGAAATGGTGCGACCAGCAGGTCGGCCAGCATGTGCGTGATACGCCTGCCGCGCAGCGTGCGGCCAGGATCATCGGCATCGGCGAGCTCGGCGCGTCGGCGCTTGTTGCCGGCGTGGGCGAATTCAGGCAGTTCAAGAACGGCGAGCAGTTCGGCGCCTGGCTGGGCATCGTGCCTCGGCAGGACTCCAGCGGCGGCAAGATCCGCCTGGGACGTATCACGAAGCGCGGCGACGACTACCTGCGCACGCTGCTCATCCAGGGTGCCAAGACCGCGGTCATGAGCGCGGGCAGGCGCGACGATCCGATCTCGCGCTGGCTGGTGCAGCTCACTGCGCGCGTGGGTTGGCAGAAGGCCTGCGTGGCCATGGCCAACAAGAACGCCCGAATACTGTGGGCTGTGATGACGCGCGATGCCGACTTCGATGCCCGGCACGTCAGCGTCAAGCCCGATGCCAAGCGGCCCGCGAAGGAGCGTGCGGCGCCTGTGCCCGTGCAGCCGATGCCTTGCATCGCCTGAGTGCCTCCAACCGATCAATCCAGCTCCCACTGTTTCCACCGAAGACGTGCTGTCGAAGATGCATTGACAGGTCAGACCGGCAGCCGGTGAACTCGACTAACCCTGCGGGGCGGCAATCGCGCCCAACCCCGTGGAACGAATGGAGCCCGGCTGAGCGGTTCGTATCTGGGTCCGCACCGCAAGGTGCAACAAGGCCGTTTGTAGATGTGCAGTCTGTTCTCTGTCGCACCGCATCCCCACCGGCGCACGTCCTGAACTCGAATCAGCCAGATACCAAACAGCCAGCTTTGCAAGAGGAAAACCAAACATCCGCTTGACGCAGGGGGAAGTCCTTGTAGAAGGGTTAGGCGCCTGTTCCAGACGGTGGCTTACCAAAGCCTGGCCACTTTGCTTCAAGCTCCTTGACAAGGGATGTCATTTCGCGGCTGACCTCGGCATCATTCCTGCCTTCGAATTTCAGTCCTCGACACAGCGCCTCGAGACCGTGGTGCTTTGTCCACCACCAATCCGCGCGATCTGCAAACTTGAATGTGCTCGTGGCCAGAACAATGATGCCTGGCAGTGCCGCAAGTATCGCGTTGATTTCTTTGGTCCACGCACTGGCAGCCACAGCAATTGCCGATGCCGCACTAGCCGCAACTGCAACGGCAAGCAGGGCATAAGCGAAAAAGTAGTTGATTCGGGCTCGCAAGGCGCACCCACGAACACGGGCCTCCAGGTCATCGACGAGTGTCATAGAGGTGTCTTCCATATCGTCGTGAAAGGCCGTTGCCTTCAGGCGCCTAACGTTGCGGCTAACCGGCAGCCCACGGCCGGCGCAGCCGGCTGCGGGCTGTCCGGTTGAGCCGCGGGTTAGGCGGCAGCTCAGTGCAGGCACATGGTTCGCTACGCATCGCTCTCGGTCGAACACGAAGGCGCACTTACCCCCAAGTGGAGTGGCTTCCCGTGGCGGCGGATGGGATAGCATGCTCCGGCGCGTTCGAGCGACTGGTTCTCTACTCAGTGGGCGAGTGTATGACTAGACCGGTGTTCTTCTCTGTAGGTGGGCGGCGCGACACTCTGTTCGCTGCAAGCGTGAAGGAGCTTCTTCCTGACGCGATGGTCTACATGTACACGCGCACGGGTGAGGAGGGCGTCGACTTCCGTCCGGAAATTGAGCGCGAGATACAGGCTGCAAGGCTCTTCGTTGTCTTCTGGTCGGAGGATTATCTGAAGAGCGACGCCTGCAAGCATGAACTTGCGCTGGCTAGGCGTCTCGCGGAGTCTGTTGACCGCCAAAAGCGCGTCTTGATCGTCCCCGTTAACCGGAAGTCCCCGAGCCTTACGTCACGATGGAGCAATCCTCTCAAGTCGAGCAAGGAACTTGAGTTCGTGCTTGGCGAGTGGCGGTTCGATCGAACACTAGACCCAGCCCCGGATCCGCAAAAGGTCGCCGAGCATGTGAGGCGAAGACTAGACGATGCAGAGCTGCTCGGCAGGACACTCATCGCGCGTCCGTTGGTAGTCGATACGATCCAAAGGGCCGTCAGCAGGCCAGATTTCAGCGCCAACGAATTTGTCTACGTGTCCGGGCTGGAGGGCGACGGGCGCAGGACGGCGTTGCGTCAATACATCAAGTCGTCTTACGCCAACCTCACAGAGCGGCAAGTCCCCATGGACAGCGTCGAAGGACCAGAGGATTTGCTGCCTCGCATGCAAGAGATTTCTGGCATTGTGGCGACTCGGCGGGCAGATGTCATGCAGCGCGTGACGGAGAAGCAGACGACCGCATTAAAGGAGATTCGGAAACTCGTGCACCAAGCTCGTAGCTCCAAGAGCTACTTTGTGCTCGCGCTCGACCGCTTTAGCGGAGCTGATACGGTCGGCGTACCGCACTGGATTGCCGAGGTCTTTGGGAAGCTGCAGAGTGGGAACGCACCCCTTGTTTTCTTAGTCACGTCAAGTCCAGTTACCGACGCTGCCTTGAAGCATCATCCCAATGCAAAGCGCGTGCGCGTTCCAGGTCTCGACGAACGCGAGATGTCGGAACTGGTGCATCGGCTCAGTATTGAAGACGCAAAGCAAGCAGATTGGAGTCCCGCGCGCAAGAACCTTATCCGACAAATGAGCGGCAGTAGTCCAAGTCTGTGTCAGTCGATTATGTTTGCGTTGCGCAATGAGGATAGCCTTGATTTTCTAGAAACTATTGCACTTGGAGAGGAGGAGCGATTTTCAGCCGGAATGTCAGCAGTTCTTGGCTACATAGTTAATCGCTTCAAGGATAAGCCAGGTGAACTGCTCGCGCTCCGGGTAATAGAGCGTTTCGGTTTGGCGAGCAAGAGGGCTGTAGACGAGATTGTCATACCGCTGCTGAACGGGGGCGAGTACGACCTCTATTCAATGCTCGAGTATGGATTAATTGAGCGTTTGTCGGACGATGTACTGCGCATACCGCCCTTAATTCAAAGGCGTCTTGGATATATCCTTGACAATCAGGCGAGCGAGGGGCAGCTGGATGAGCTATTTGCGGTCTTTTCGAGAAAGATGGTCATTGCGGAAGACGAGTATGGTGCAGTCTACGCCAGCAACCGCGCCGTCGCTTCACTTGAAACCGATGCGCCGCAGGACCCGCGTTTTGCGCTCTATCTCACAACGGCCAGCCTCTTCAAAGGTGGATTGGAAAGATACTTGGAGCACGACTTTGTTCGCGCACATTCAATCCTGCTACGTGCGATGGACAAGCTCACATCGGGAGCCACGATTGATTTGTCGGCGCAGATCGAAGTTGCGCGGTATTTTGGTCTTGCCGCAGCTCGCTGCGGTCTAGGGGAAGGTGTTCAGCGGGCATGTCAGTTCCTTGAGTTTGAGCTGGAAAAGACGCCGCGCAAGAAGCAAGGGAAGGCGATGGCGTCATTCCTTCGAGGATTTGAGGCACGGCAAGCTGGGCGCTACCGCGACGCCATAGAGGAGTTCGAGAGTGCCAGGAAGGCGCTAGTTGACGTGCGCTTTGCTGAGCGTCAGCGAGGCGCGGTCCTTACGGAACTTTCGCGCGCGTACCTGAGGAAGGACCCTCCGGATTATGATAAGGCTGTTGCGTTCGCCGAGGAAGCATATAAGGAAAAGGATGTTGCCCACAATTTGAGTGGCCTGATCAGAGCCCGCTTGCATCGAACTTTTAGCCGAACCTATACGGCGAAATCCAAATTTGATGCTGAAATTCAAGATGTTCGGGCGCTGATTGCTGAGCTGAAGCTGATCTGTGCTCGGACCGATCGAGATTTTCACCTGTTCCGCGAAGCCGAACTTGAACTCATCGTGGCGCTTCGTCGGTCCCGAGCAGGCGCTAGTCCTCTAGACTTAACTCGGTCGATTGACTTAATTGAGTACGCTTTTCGGCTGCGACCAGTGCACGGAACCCAGTTCTTCCTTTGGAAGCTCAGGCTGCTCGATCGCAAATTGGATCACGGCTCCAGGCTCCTGACGGAGACCAGCAGGGAGCTGGCCACAGGCACATCTTTAGTGACCAAGAGGGCTGCCGATGCGGCCAAGATATGGAGTCTGGTGCGTTCCCGCTCAAACAAGGGGGAGGCCTTAGAAGTCCTTCGGAAGCATCAAGGCGAAATGGGCGCCTGGGCAATCAACTTCTTGAAGAGGACTCTCCAGGGTGGCGGCGCGATCAGTGTCGATGAGGTATTCGCGGTGGTTGATCGACTCTAGTGGGTTCGAACGGTGTTTCCTGCCGCCTAACGTGTTTTCACCCGCCCGATTGCAGCACACGCAGGCTCAACGGCGCAACGTGCGCCGCCGCTGCGGTTCGGGGCGCGGATTGACGGGCTAACCGGTTCGGGGCGCGCGGCCGGCACCTGCTTGCCCGGTTGGTCATTGCACTCGTATACTGTGTTTATGCACAGCTGCGCGCCACCATCTTCCAAGGCGTCGTTGCCCGGCGTGCCCGCGCTTGCGCAGCCGGATGCCGCAGTGGCGCCGCAGCGGCGCCTGCTCGGCCAGTTGCGCGAGCAACTGCGCTGTCTGCACTACAGCCTGCGCACCGAAGAGGCCTATGTGCACTGGGTGCGCGCCTTCGTGCGCTGGTCGGGCTTGCGCCATCCGCGGCAGATGGGCGCCGCCGAAGTGCAGGCCTTTCTCGCCTGGCTGGCCAACGAGCGCCATGTCTCGGTGTCCACGCACCGGCAGGCGCTGGCGGCCCTGCTCTTTCTGTACCAGAAGGTGTTCGGCCTGCAGCTGCCCTGGATGCAGCAGATCGATCGCCCGCAGCGCAAGCCGCGCTTGCCGGTGGTGCTGTCGGTGGCCGAGGTGCGCGCGGTGCTGACGCTGCTGGACGGCACGCATGCCGTGCTGGGCCGGCTGCTCTACGGCACAGGCATGCGCATCACCGAAGCACTGCAGTTGCGCGCCAAGGATGTCGACTTCGAACGCGCGCTCATCTTCGTGCGCGACGGCAAGGCCGGCAAGGACCGAGTGGTCATGCTGCCGGCGTCGCTGGCACCAACGCTGAAGGCGCAGCTGCGCCGCGCCCATGGCCTATGGTCGGCCGATGTCCGCGCCGGCCGCGGCGGCGTGCAGATGCCCGATGCGCTGGAACGCAAGTACCCGCGCGCCGGCGCGTCCTGGAGCTGGTTCTGGGTGTTCCCGCAGGCCACGCTGTCGCTCGATCCGCGCAGCGGCGTCGAGCGCCGGCACCACCTCTACGACCAGACCTTCCAGCGCGACTTCAAGCGCGCCGTGCACTCGGCCGGCATCGTGCGCCCGGCCACGCCGCACACGCTGCGCCACTCGTTCGCCACGCACCTGCTGCAGTCGGGCACCGACATCCGCACGGTGCAGAAGCTGCTCGGCCACAGCGACGTGAGCACCACCATGATTTACACCCACGTGCTCGAGGTGGCCGGCGGCGCGGTGCGCAGCCCGCTCGATGCATTGGCCGCGGCTTGAAGCGGCTCGGCTCGGCGCCGGTCGTGCCGTACTGGCTTGGCGCGGGCCGTCAGTGTCGGGATCCGATCGCCCCTGCCGGCCGGATCGCCGATCCGCTCAGCCCGCCTGCTGCAGCCGCGCGATGCGCTGCTCCATCGGCGGGTGGCTCGAGAACAGCGCCATCAGGCTGCTGGGCCGCGCGCTGATGCCCATGGCCTGCAGCGTCTTGGGCATCTCGCCCGGGTCCAGCCCGCCCAGGCGCGCCAGCGCGTTGATCATCGGCTGCTTGCGCCCCATCAGCTGCGCGGCGCCGGCGTCGGCGCGGAACTCGCGCTGGCGCGAGAACCAGGCGACGATCATCGCCGCGACAAAGCCGAGCAGGATGTCCATCACGAGCGTGGTGATGAAGAAGCCGGGGCCGACGCCGTCGCGCTCGTTCTTCAGCAGCACGCGGTCGACGAAGTAGCCGACGATGCGCGAGATGAAGACCACGAAGGTGTTCATCACGCCCTGGATCAGCGTCATCGTCACCATGTCGCCGTTGGCCACGTGCGCCACCTCGTGGCCGATCACCGCCTCGACCTCCTCGCGCGTCATGCTCTGCAGCAAGCCGGTGGACACCGCCACCAGCGCCGAGTTCTTGAACGCGCCGGTGGCAAAGGCGTTGGGCGGGCCTTCGTAGATGCCGACCTCGGGCATGGCCACGCCGGCCGAGTCGGCAAAGCGCTTGACGGTGGCGACGATCCAGGCGTGCGTGGGGTCGCGCGACTCGTTGATGATCTGCGCGCCGGTGCTGCGCTTGGCGATGAACTTGCTCATCAGCAGCGAGATCGTCGCACCGCCGAAGCCGACCACCAGCGAGAACATCAGCAGCCCGCCGACGTTCAGGCCATTGGCGTCCAGCCAGCGGTTCAGGCCGAACAGGTTGATGACGATGCCCAGCACGACCATCACGGCCAGGTTGGTCATCACGAACAGCAGGATTCTTTTCATCGGTGCAAACTTTGTGGGGTGCCGGCGCACAGAATGGGGACGGCCAGCACGAATTTAAAGGGCCGGCGCCGAATCTGCCAGCGCCGGCGCAGGCCGAACCGCCAGCGACATTCAGCCGCCGCCTTTGGCCTGCCGCTTGTCGCGCAGATACAAACTCTTCTCGCGCTTGTCGATGTCGAACAGCTGGCTGGCCTCGATCAGGTCGCTCAACTTGCGGTAGCCGTAGTTGCGCGCATCGAACGAGGCCTGGTTGCCGATCTGCTGGCCCACCCGGCCCAGCGCCGACCAGCCGTCGTCGCCGGCGGCCGTTTCCACCGCGTTGCGCAGCAGCGTGACCAGCCGCGCATCCTGCTTCAGCGCGGCGGTGTCCATGCGCGTGGGCGCGGCTTCACCGTTGCCGGCACCGGTGCTCGCGGCGTCTGCCGCAGCTTCGATCAGCCCTTTGGCCTCGGCCTTGCCGCCGCCTTTGGCCCCCTTGGCGGCGGCTTTGGCCTTCGGCTTGGCGGCGTCTGCCGCGCGCGGCTCCTCCGGGCGTGCCGTCTGGCCCAGGTTCTCCAGGTACAAAAAACGCGAGCAGGCGTTGACGAAGGGCAGCGGCGTCTTCTTCGCGCCAAAGCCGAACACCTGCGCGCCCTTGGCCTTCAGGTGCATCACCAGCGGCGTGAAGTCGGCGTCCGACGACACGATGCCGAAGGCCTCGGGCCGGTCGGTGTACAGCAGGTCCATCGCCTCGATCACCATCACCATGTCGGTGGCGTTCTTGCCCTTGCTGTAGTCGAACTGCTGCACCGGGCGGATCGCATATTCGTGCAGCACCGCCTCCCAGCCCTTGAGCGCGTCCTTCTTCCAGTTGCCGTAGGCGCGGCGGATGTTGCTGACGCCGATCTTGGCCAGCTCGGCCAGGATGACGTCGATCTTCGCTGCCGGCGAGTTGTCGGCGTCGATCAGCAGCGCGATGCGCGCGGGTTTGTCGATCATCGTGCAGCCTCGTCGATCAGTTGCCAGGCCAGGGTTTCGCCGCCGCACAGCGGCTTGAGCGGCTGCGCGCCGAAGGGCACGGTCTCGGGCAGCGTCCAGGGTTGGCGGCGCAGCGTGACGCTGCCGCTGTTGCGCGGCAGGCCGTAGAAGTCGGCACCGAAGAAGCTGGCAAAGCCCTCCAGCTTGTCCAGCGCGCCGGCGGCGTCGAAGGCGGTGGCGTACAGCTCCAGCGCCGACAGCGCGGTGTAGCAGCCGGCGCAGGCCGCGGCATGCTCTTTCAGTGCCGCGGCGTGCGGCGCGCTGTCGGTGCCGAGGAAGAACTTCGGCGAGCCCGAGGTCGCCGCCGCCACCAGCGCGCGGCGGTGCTCTTCCCTTTTCAGCACCGGCAGGCAGTAGTAGTGCGGGCGCAACCCGCCCTGGAAGATGGCGTTGCGGTTGAACAGCAGGTGGTGCGCGGTGATCGTCGCCGCCAGCCGATCGTCGCCCGCCGCCACGTATTGCGCCGCCTCGCGCGTGGTGATGTGCTCGAACACGATCTTCAGCGCCGGGAAATCGCGCCGCAGCGGCTCGAGCACACGTTCGATGAACACCGCCTCGCGGTCGAACAGGTCGATGCCGGGGTCGGTGACTTCGCCGTGCACCAGCAGCAGCAGGCCTTGGCGCTGCATCGCCTCCAGCGTGGCGCAGGTCTGGCGCAGGTCGGTGACGCCGGCGTCGCTGTTGGTGGTGGCGCCGGCCGGGTACAGCTTGAATGCGACGATGCCGGCGTCGCGCGCGCGGCGCACTTCGCCCGGCGGCGTGCGGTCGGTCAGGTACAGCGTCATCAGCGGCGTGAAGCTTGCGCCTTCGGGCAGCGCCTCGACGATGCGCTGCTGGTATTGCAGCGCCAGCTCGGTGGTGG
>ERZ795045.3377-NODE-3377-length-14130-cov-8.089805_pt1 | contig 14130 bp, 10 predicted proteins | sample MGYA00375129_ERZ795045 | MGnify/ENA primary metagenome ERZ795045 (study PRJEB30174, sample SAMN05720166) | activated sludge metagenome | isolation source: anaerobic digester from wastewater treatment plant | place: Japan | collected 2015-05-15 ... | reverse complement strand
GCTGATAAAAAAAACGCTTGAAACGGCATCTATTCCCATGGTAATCGATGCCGATGCCCTGAATATTCTGGCTCAACATCCCGATTGGCTCGCCTTGTTGCCACCCCATACAATACTTACCCCTCATCCCGGCGAATTCGACCGTCTGTTTGGTAAGTCTACCAACAGCTGGGATCGTTTTCAGAAACAGATAGAGGTAGCTCAAAAGTACTCCGTTATCGTAGTATTAAAAGGGCATCATACTTCCATAGCCCTACCCGATGGTAGTTGCTATTTCAATTCAACGGGTAATCCGGGTATGGCTACGGCTGGCTGTGGCGATGTGCTAACGGGAATGACCCTGTCATTGTTGGCACAAGGGTATGCACCCTACCAGGCAGCTTTGTATGCTGTTTATCTGCATGGGCTGGCAGGCGATATTGCTGCCCATGAAATGGGGTTCGAAGCTCTCGTAGCCTCAGATATCATCAAAACAATAGGCAAGGCTTTTGCACATATCAGAAATTCTTCGACGAAATAGTTAACTTTATGTATTTTTGCCATTCATTTGTTTTCCCTTGAACCGAAAGTTTGTAGCCAATATTATATTACTCATTGGGCTTAATTTGCTCATTAAGCCTTTCTGGTTTTTTGGCATTGAAATAACCGTGCAAAACCGGGTGGGTAATGCCGTCTATGGTATGTACGCTGCCCTATTGAGTTTTACCATTCTGTTCAATTTTTTACTCGACTTTGGCATTACTAATTTCAACAACCGCGAGATAGCCCGCAACCGAATTTTACTCGAGAAGTATTTTTCGCATATCATTGGCATAAAAATCATCTTTGGACTCTTCTATGCTCTTACCTGTCTGTCGGTGGGAACAGTAGTTGGATTTAACGGAAAGTCGTTGTTCCTGCTGACGCTATTGGTCGTAAACCAATTTTTATCGTCCATGATTCTTTACCTACGTTCCAATGTGAATGCCATGCTCATGTTTGTTACCGACAGTATTCTTTCTGTACTCGATAAGTTATTGATGATTATTTTCCTATCCCTAATATTGTGGGGAAATGTTTTATCGATACCATTCAACATAGAGATTTTTGTGTATGCACAAAGTGTTGCATATGCATTTACATTCATCGTGGCTGGCTGGATTGTCCGCAAACACTGCCAATATTTTAACCCAAGAATTGATCTTAGACACATTCTGGTAATCATACGAAAAAGTCTGCCTTTTACTTTGCTCGTATTCTTAATGGGCATGTACAATCGTCTTGAACCTGTTTTTCTGGAACGCTTATTACCCCATGGAAACGTACAGGCTGGTTTGTATGCACAGGGATTTCGCATCCTGGAAGTAATGTCCAACTTTGCTTTGCTGTTCTCTGCGCTTCTACTTCCTCTCTTTGCTCGAATGCTAAAAACGCGGGAAAATATTATTCCCCTGCTTCGTACGGCCAGTTCAATGCTTATTATCCCTGCATTAGCTGTTACCTTACATATTTTTGCTTACCGGCATCAGTGGGTACAATTCCTTTATCACAATCCTGCCAGTGGCAATGTTTTTGGCACAATTATTCTGGGTTTTCCAGGTATATGCCTCACTTACATCTTTGGCACCCTGTTAACGGCCAACGGTAGTTTTCGTCAACTTAACCTTATGGCTTTTTCGATGGTCGTGCTCAATGTTTCCCTTAATTTACTATTTATTCCCAAATGGCAGGCTCAAGGATCGGCCTATGCCAGTTTTATCACGCAAACCCTGGCAGGAACAATACAAGTCATCCTGGCTGCAAGAATATTAAACATACCCATTTTTTCCTGGTCGAAATTTTTTAACCTGGCCTTGTGGTTGACATTTTCTTTAGTGGTTTTATATTTTTCTCAACATCTTATTCAAGTATGGTATTATTCATTCACTGTTTCGCTTTTCTTATCGTTGATACTGGCAATAATTTTAAAACTTTTGCCGATTAAAGACTGGATAAATTTGATAATAAATAGCGTACGAAATATTGGTGTAAATAATGAAGGGGAGATATAAGCCATGAACGAGCAAAATGCCTGGTTGGTCATAAAAAATCGTAACTTTTTGCTATTCTTGATATACCGTTCTTTGGTTACTATGGCCACGCTAATGCAATCGGTGGTAGTTGGATGGCATATCTATAAGTTAACAGGGAGTGTATTTGCTCTGGGTATGATTGGTTTGGCCGAAGTTATTCCCCAGGTAAGCATAGCCCTATTTGCAGGTCATTTTATCGATTTGGGGGATCGCAAAAAAATAATTACAAGCACAACCTTTATACTCATGGTGGGATCGGGCTTGTTGGTGACATACTGTCTTCCCGGCGTTAACATTCTTTCGCAGCAGGGGGTATGGCCAATTTTTATCACCATAGCGCTTACTGGATTTTCGAGAGGTATTCTGGCACCGGCGCATAATGCCCTACTGGGGCAAATTGTTCCCAAGGAATTATATGCCAATGCCGCTACCTGGAATTCAACCACATGGCAGGTTGCAGCTGTTATTGGGGCCTCGTTGGGCGGCCTTGTATATGGCTGGGCAGGTGGAGAATTACCTGCGTACGCTACGGTGTTCACTTTATTTATTCTGTCATTTTTTGCCATCAGCCTTATTCCTTCTCAGGGTAAAGTAACGCTAACAAATAACGAAGGAATTTTCACCCGTATTCGCGAAGGTATACAGTTTGTATTCAACAGCCCTATTCTTCTGGGAGCTTTTGCGCTCGACATGTTTGCCGTACTTTTTGGTGGAGCCGTTGCCCTTTTACCCGCGTTTGCCAAAGATATTTTGTATGTGGGTCCGCAGGGACTTGGGATACTCAGAGCAGCGCCTTCCATCGGCGCTATTCTTATGGGAGCATGGCTTATCATACATCCACCGCTTAAACATACGGGCAAAACCTTACTGTGGGCGGTGACGGGATTTGGCCTGTGCATCATAGGTTTTGCTCTCTCGCGAACTTTCTGGTTATCAGTTGCCTTTTTATTCGCCAGTGGAATGTTCGATAGCATCAGCGTAATCATTCGTGGTACCCTACTTCAGATATTTACCCCCGATGAAATGAAGGGTCGAGTATCGGCCGTCAACAGTATATTTATTGGTTCATCAAACGAACTGGGCGCTTTTGAATCGGGAGTAGCAGCCCGGCTTATGGGACTCGTCCCCTCTGTGATATTCGGCGGTAGCATGACTCTTGTTGTTGCAGCCATAACCGCCCGAATTAACCCCGTGCTTCGTAAGCTTTCGCTTCGAAAACACAAAATGTAAAATTCGTGTAGCATGATCCCTCTTCTGACCCCAGTGCACTTTACCGACTACGAGCTAATTGATAGCGGCAACTTTTATAAGCTCGAACGCTTTGGTCGATACATCCTATCGCGACCCGAACCACAGGCGATATGGAAAAAACATCTATCAGAAACAGAATGGCAGCAGCTGGCTCATGCTCATTTTGTAATGAAAAGAAACAACAATCGCGTGGATAACCTCGACCGGGGTGAGTGGCTCACACAAAAAAATATGCCCGAAAGCTGGTACGTACAATATCAGTACGAACATATGCATTTAAAATTCAGGCTTGCCCTAACATCATTCAAACACGTAGGGCTTTTTCCCGAACAAGCCGAAAACTGGAATTTCATTTACGATAGCATCAAGAAATCGAAAGTAGCAGACTTCAAGGTTCTTAACCTATTTGCCTACACCGGTGGTGCTTCGTTGGCAGCCCGTGCAGCAGGTGCAAGGGTTACCCATGTGGATGCGGTAAAGCAGGTGATAACCTGGGCTAATGACAACATGCAGGCAAGCCATCTTGCCGATATTCGCTGGATTGTCGACGACGCATTAAAATTTGTACGTCGTGAAGTTAAAAGGGGAAACAAATACAATGGCATCATTCTCGACCCACCTGCCTACGGACGAGGTCCCGAGGGCGAAAAATGGGTACTTGAACAATCGATTGCTGAATTGATGGAACTTTGCCATAAAATATTTGAACCCCAACCTGCTGCTTTTGTACTACTCAATCTATATTCCATGGGCTATTCACCCTTGATCGCACAAAACCTACTCACCTCGTTTTTTCAGCCCCCCACCCCAATCGAATGTGGGGAACTATGTGTAGCCGACAGAGCGGGACGCAAATTACCCCTCGGTATCTTCGGAAGATTTTGTATTGGTGAATGATATATTCCCTGTATTGCTAATCAAACAACAAGAATAGTTCCCTATCTTGCTTTAAGGTATCCACCGCTATTGGAATCAACGCATTGATTCCATCGACCGAACGCAATTGCATGGTGGTACGTTTCAATTCATGCGACGAAAAAGATCCAAGTACTACCAATAAATAGTCGAATTGGCTACAACTCGAAAAAAGAGCATGTCCTCCCATACGATTCATAAACAAAACATACCTTACCGACGTGTCGTATGTCTCGCTTAAGTAGGTAAACGTCTGAAATCCCTCCGGCGGTATTCCACTTCGACTCATCACTTTAATGCTCCTCCTAAAATTTACATGTAAACTCTTGTTAATCAGTAAAACCAACTTTAATATCGGAAGAGCAGTCGAAATACCCCACACATGAACATTTTCAAACGATTCGGTTATTTTAATTTTTCTGCTCATAAATATTTTGTTCGAATATAATTTTTCTCAAGAACCGGATGGAACTTGCATGAATGAGTTACCACACACACGGCAAGTACGAGAATGTAAATTATTTTCATACTCGTTTGTGAATACTGCCATACATGCTCGTTTCATCCGAAAATAATTTATAAATATTTCACGCAAAGACCCCAAAGTATTCGCAAAGTTCGCAAAGATTGTTCTTAGCGTTCTTAACAAAAACTTAGCGCACTTTGCGTTTTTATATTCATCCGAATAAAATTATTTAATATGTTGAATATTAATTATTTACTCCATTTTTTTTATTTCGTTGTATGGATAACATTCCCCCATTTTATTCATTTTTTGTTTGTGCTTGAACACAATCATGGAAGTTTCATCCGAAATTAATTTTAATTTTTTTAATGGCCGGATGGAACTCGCATGTAATATGTTTTGTGCTCTAAAATCAAGCAGGTATGAAAAATTATTTTCATACTCGTTTGTGAATACTGCCATACATGCTCGTTTCATCCGAAAATAATATTTTAAAAGATGTCACGCTAACAACGCAAAGCAACCGCAAAATTCGCAGAGATTTTCTTCACGTTCTTAGCGTAAACTTAGCGTTCTTTGCGTTTTGAAATATGGTCCATTACAACTCTTTTGTCCGAAAGTAATTTAATGGCCGGCAATGGCGGATAGAACTCGCATGTTATGAGTTTCCTACACTATGCAAGTACGAAAATGATAATTATTTTCATACTCGTTTGTGAATACTACCATAAATGCTCGTTTCATTCCCGTTTGCAAATGCAACTATACATAATCGCTGCATTATAAAACACATAATCACAAATAATTGCAGACATTGAGAAATTTCTGATTTAATTGAATATTGAGAAAAATTAACGCATTCTATTCATTCTATTTATCTTATTTTAAAAATAATGATTATTTTTAGTTGCTTAAAATTGGAGGATATTGGTTTATGTTTCAAAATAAGTACAAATATACGATATGGGGACTGATTTTAGGTCTTTTTATCGCTGCATTTGCCTGGATTATCGGTATTATTTTCAACGATCTAACCCTGTCGATTTCAGCATACCTTTATTTACACAAAATATATCCTGTAATGTGGGTCATTGACCTAATTCCCATTATACTGGCATTATTCGGTTATTATTTTGAGAAAAAGAATTATAGAATTGAAAATATGCTGAATGAAAAACTTCATTCCGAGACGGAAAAGACCCAAAAAATTCAGCAATTCATCAATAATCTGATTCAGGACAACTTTGAGGCAACCTATGAATATGCCGAAGACGATAAGCTGGGGCAAACGCTGATTCATTTACGCGATAATCTTAAAAAAAGTCGTGAGGACGCTATACTTAGAAAAAAAGAAGATGATCAGCGGAACTGGATATCGGAGGGGCTGGCACAGTTTGGCGAACTGCTCCGTCGTAATAACAATGATATTAGCCGCATGTCGTATGATATTATCACGCACCTGGTAAAATATCTCAAGATTAATCAGGGCGGGATATTTTTGGTGCAGGAGGATGAGCATCGACAACCCTACTTCCAACAAATGGCGGCCTATGCTTACGATAGGAAAAAATTTGCCAATAAAAAAATTATGTGGGGCGAAGGGCTCATTGGCACCTGTGCACTGGAACGCAAAACTATTTATTTAACTGAAGTTCCCGACAATTACCTAACCATCACCTCTGGGCTTGGAAAGGCAAATCCCCGCTGCATTCTCATTACCCCGCTGATATATAATGACGAAGTGCATGGAATCATTGAACTTGCCTCCTTCACGCCATTAGAAAAATACCAGATTGAATTTGTCGAACGAATTGGTGAAAGCATTGCCTCTACAGTAGCCAGCGTAAAAATAAACCTGCAAACTGCCCAATTGCTGAAGGAATCTCGCGAACAAGCAAAGATTCTGGCCGAACAGGAAGAGCAGATGCGGCAAAACATGGAAGAGCTAAAAGCTACCCAGGAAGAAGCTGCGCGCCAATCGGAAAAATTCATCAGTTTTACCAATGCTGTGAATCACACGCTTATTCGTGCCGAATACCTCACCGATGGCACCCTCATTTATGCCAATACCAAATTCCTCAACAAGTTGGGCTATTCGAGCAACAGCGAAGTAGAAGGCAAACATATTTCCATGTTCATCAATAAAAAGGACCGGGAATGGTTTGATCCGTTGTGGGAAGAACTGGCTCAGGGTGGTAAACACTTCGAAGGTTACATGAAACACGTAACCAAACAAGGACAGGACCTATGGACAATGGCAACCTACACCTGCATACGACGCGAAGATGGTTCGGTTGAAAAAATTCTCTTCCTGGCCATCGATACCACCGAGCAGAAAAAGCAAAGTCTCGACTACGAAGGCCAGATTGTCGCACTCAATCGTTCATCAATTAAAGCAGAACTCCACCCCGAAGGACGAATTGCCAGCGTCAACCAACTATTTTTAGAAGCTCTTGGCTATGAGGAGAAAGACCTTGTCAATAAAAAAATGGTCGACTTTATCTATCGTGAAGACGTTGACAATTTTAAAGCAATATGGAAAAATGTGCTTGCCGACATGCCCTATATGGGACAAATTCGCATTTTCGCCAAAGACAATGAGGTTAAATGGTTCCGAGGAACCTTTACGGCTGTTATGGATATGTACGGCGATGTGTCGAAGGTTATCTTCATTGCCAACGACATCACCAATGAAAAGAAAATGGAGTTTGAAGCAGCACGTCAAAACGAACAGCTTCGTATTCAGGAAGAAAAACTACGACTTGCAGGCGAAGAGTTAACCCGTAAACTCGAAGAAGCTCGCCAGGAAATGAAAATGCAGTTCCGCGAAATTGAACAAATTAAGATTCGCAATGAACTCACCCTCGAAGGCGCACTCGATGCTATCATAACCATTAACGAAGGAGGTTTCATCGAATTTTTTAACAAAGCGGCCGAAGACCTATGGGGAATATCCAAGAAAGATGCTATTGGCAAAAACGTAAGAATGCTCTTCTCCGAGGAAACCATCCAGAATGACGAATTTGTCGCTCGTTACGTCGAACCGGGCACAAACAAAATTGTTGGGGTTCGCAAAGAAGTAATGATTCTGGCCAAAGGAGGTGTCGAAAAACCTGTTCTAATGCTCCTTTCCGAAGCCAATGTCGACAATAGCTACTCCTATACAGCATTTATCCAGAATATTGAGGTCGAACTGTTTTAAGCATCATAAAGATGAACAATCTGGACCAACAACAAATCCCCCCAGACGAAAAAAACAATAGTCAACCTAATACCTTTAGCCCATCCAAAGAATCTTCCTTTTCCATACTATCATTCAATGATGTAAATGAAAACGACCTAAATGTCCCTGCATATTTGTTAGGGGCAATCAGTCAGCCAGTCCTTTTTTGGGCAATAAATGAAAAAAAAATTTTTTATAACCTTGCCTTTGAAGAACTGTGTAGTCGAATGGGATACGAAAATACTACAACTGAGCAAATTATCGGACGATTATGGGAAATAGAAAACATCCAGGCTGCTGTAAATGATTTACTTAATAATTGCAACTATAACGAAATTAAAAAAATAAACAGAACCGTCAAACTGGGCAAACAACACAAAGTTAATTATTGGCTCTACGCCTGCATAACTAATTCCCACCAACAGCTCGCCTGGCTGGTTTTTGATAATGTGGATATTGAAACCGAAAAATATAGTTCAGAAAAAAGAATTGATTCTTCCTCACAAACAATTGAGATTTTCTTTAGCAATCTTTCGCACGAGATTCGTACCCCCTTAAATGCAATTTTGGGATTTGCCGAACTGCTAAGAATTACCGATTTACCGGAAGAACAACGCATCCAATATCTGGATATCATCAGAAACAAAGGCCGTTTACTCTTACACTACCTCGAAGATGTGATGGAGCTAACCAAACTCGAGAATCAGACCATTCAATTTAGCATTACCGAAACCGATCTTCCCCAATTATTCAACGAAATTCATCGAGAATATCTCAACGAAATACATCAAAAAGGCAACATGCCTGAACTATTTTTAAAAATTGCTCCTACCTCCGAAATTAATACCTGCTATACCGATAAGGGTAGGCTATACCAGGTGATGAAACATTTACTTGATGTTGCTTTGATATTGACAGAAAAAGGTTATATTCAGTTAGGTTACGAGGCCAAAGATACCCGACAAATCATTTTTTATGTAAAATATACCGGCAAACGCCTAACACCAGAACAACAGAAAATACTCACCGATCCTTTCCGAATCAGAGAAAATGTGGCCGATCCCATTATCCAGAAAATCGGACTCAAATTGGCACTGGTAAAACTCATCACTCGGTGTTTGGATGGTAAGTTTTACATCGAAACGGGTGACCAGGTAGATATCTTCAGTATCGCCCTACCCTATAAGCGAAAAGAACCTTTTGCCCCAACAAACGACTATGACATAACACAAAAACCCAATTGGAAAAACAAGGTGATACTGATTGCCGAAGACGATGACATCAACTTTCAATTTCTCGAAGCGCTACTATCCGAAACGCACGCACAGATTATCCACGTTCAAAATGGTAAGGAAGCCGTGGAAATATGTCAGTCGTTACCCAAAATCGATCTGATACTAATGGACATAAAAATGCCCGAAAAAAATGGCTACGAGGCCATTAAAGAAATACGGCAGCTTAAAGGAAAAGAAATCACTATTATTGCCCAAACTGCCTATTCAAGTAAAAAAGAAAAAGATGAATGTTTTCGCGTAGGATGTGATGCCTATCTTGTTAAACCCATTGATGTAGCAATATTTTTCAAGACTTTAAGTAAATTTTTGAATGAATAAAAAAACTGGAAGCTTTACAAAATATTTTTGCACAAAAACGCTGAAAAATCATTTCATTTTATATTTTTGGATAGAAATAATAACCTGTATACTTGTAAGGACAAACCACTTACAAGAAAAGGCTAATATGTAGCAAGGACAGTTTCTATCAAGAAGGTAAGCTAACTATTAGGCAAAACATATGCGGGGCATTGTCTTTCAGTAAAATATGACAAATTTGCCAGTCCAATAATGAAACATTTGCAGAAAAAGGAAAATGTAAAATGGCACAAGTTACTAAGTACAAATTTTTATATCTGCTGGGAGTGGTCCTGCTTGGGATATTTATTCTATTAATAACGAAAAAGTGTGAAAAAAAGAGACCTTCACCCATTGAGTTAACCGACACTATTGCAGAAACTATCCCCATCCCTCTGCCCTCAAAAGATATAGCATACTATCTACCAGGGCCACAAATTACCAACCAATATTTAAAGAAACTTGGCATATATCCCAACAAAACGCTTGTAAATAGCTACACAAACATTGAAAAATACACAACCTCCGAAAACGAAGCCTTAGTATTAGGGGTCTTTATCGTTGATGTTGGATACATGAACTTATACCGGGAAGATGAAAGCACCGAAAACTACCTGAAAGCTATCAGTCAACTGGCTCGTAACATAGGATTAGGCTCTATTTTTACGGCCGATATGTACAAAAAGATGGTTCAGCTCCGAAACAATCAGGATTCCTTGCAACGCTACCTATCCTATGTTTTTGTTACCACAAACGATTTTCTTAAATCAAATGCACAACAGCGTTTGGCTACACTCGTGATGGCTGGTGCCTGGATTGAAAGTTTTTATTTACTCTGTGAAACATACAAAGAAGAAGGTTCGACCGAACTACTTACTTTCCTATACCAGCAAAAATACATCCTCGACAATTTGATTCAAGCCGTTAAATATTTTTATAAAACCTCTCCCACCTTCGACTACATCATTGAAACACTTATTGAAATGGCCTATAATTTTGATGTTCTTGACTTTCGTTACACCTATAAAAATCCTGCAGTCACTAAAGAAAATGACATATACCATGTTCATAATTCCTGCGAAATATCCGGTTCGGCATCAGCCCTGGAAAAGATATTAAGTTTAACGGATGAACTAAGAACTAAAGTGGTTCAGTAACAAATGATAAGAATATGAACAACCGGGTACCATACCTAAAAACTATTTTTTTAACAATTGCCTTGATGGGATTTTATTGCCAGCATTCCGCACAAACTAACCCCATATGTAAAGAGGTAAATTTGGGTGACTACACTATTGACGGACAATCATATACCTTAACCTTCGATGAAAAACCGCAGGTTTCAATTTATCTGGTATTCTTTCATGGATTTGATTATCGTCTGCACTTTTGTAGTCCGCACATCAAAAAATATCGAATTACCCTGTATGATATTGAAAAAAAAGTTCTATTTTCCGAATTTTGTCAGGACAATGAGAAAAGTCTTGAATTTCGTTTCGATTCCAATTTGGCTGCAATCATTGAAATTAGCCAGTTGGTAGAAAAAGAAGGTCGAATTACCCCAGGCGACATTCGAATAACAGTCGGATTTAAAGAAAACAAACAGGTGCAGTTCAAATGAGCGAACAGATTCTTAAAGCCTTAATGCAATTATTTGCAATCATTGCCCGGCCTGAAGCAAAGCAGTCCGACCGGCGTATCATTGTCGAATCCTTTCTACGCCGCCAACTCAACGAAGAGCTGGTGCAAGAATATCTTAACATCTTCGACGAATACTACCGGGTACAACAGGATAAGACCCGCGATACCGACCGTCACCGTAGCGTTATCTCGGCCAGTTCGGTTAAAGTTCTGAAAATCACCAGCAAAATCAACGAAGAACTCACCCAGGTTCAGAAGTTTATCGTACTTTTTCAGCTCTTTGACTTTGTTCGTATCGACAGCGAAGAAATTTCAAAACAGGAACTCGAATTCATCGATACCATTGCCGATCAGTTTCGAATCAGCCCCGAAGAATATACCGAAATCAAAGAATTTGTCCAATTCGATCAGAATAATATCCCCGATAGCGAGAACATTTTGATAATTGACAATCGTCACGATTTTTATCACCCTCGCATCAAACATCTTCTCTCGGAATCGCTTGTAGGCCAGATTCGGATATTGCACATCAATTCAAACAACCTATTCTTCCTACGATACTTTGGACAAAACGAATTATACCTGAATGGTCAAATTGTGCTTCCCGAACGGGTGTATATGTTTACTTATGGTTCGTCGCTGCGTAACCAACAGATAAAGCCCATTTATTACAGCGACGTTGTAGGTCGTTATACCGACGATAAGATTAAAACCAAAATATATTTTGAAGCCAAAAACATTGAATATCGATTTAAAAATGGTAAAATAGGGCTTCACAACATATCATTTAGCGAAGAATCGGGGCGATTAGTAGGCATAATGGGTGCGAGCGGCGCAGGAAAATCCACCTTGCTCAATGTTCTTAATGGATCTACACCTCCCACGCAGGGTGAAGTGCTTATTAATGGCTATAATATTTATACCCAGAAAGATAAGGTAAAAGGAATCATCGGGTTTGTTTCTCAGGACGACCTGCTTATCGAAGACCTCACAGTTTACCAGAACCTTTACTACAATGCAAAACTGTGTTTCGACAATCTTCCCAACGAAGAAATAGAACGTTTGGTCAACCAAACCCTTATCAATCTTGGGCTATACGAGATTAAAGATATTCAGGTGGGTACCCCTCTGAACAAGAAAATTAGTGGCGGACAACGCAAACGCCTTAATATAGCCCTGGAACTCATTCGCGAACCAGCCGTTCTTTTTCTCGACGAACCCACCTCTGGCCTCTCCTCCCGCGACTCAGAGAATATCCTCGACCTTCTTAAGGAACTCACCCTTAAAGGCAAGCTTGTATTTGTGGTAATTCACCAACCCTCGTCCGACATTTTTAAAATGTTCGACCGACTGCTGATTCTTGATAATGGGGGTTACCTCATTTACAATGGCGACCCTATCGAAAGCATCATGTATTTTAAATCGAAAATACATCATGCCAACTGGAACGAGAGCGAATGTAAGGTGTGCGGAAATGTGAATCCCGAACAAATTTTTAATATTGTCGAAACTCGTGTATTGAACGAGTACGGACAGGAAACACTGGCACGCAAAATATCACCAAAAGAATGGGCAAAATTTTACGAAGAATCATTTAAGCAAAACAATAAACCACGCATTTACAGCCCCGAACTTCCTCCTATAAATTTTAAAATTCCTGGTAAAATAAAGCAGTTAATCTTTTTCGCCACACGCGATATTTTATCAAAACTTTCCAACACCCAGTATCTTATTGTTACCTTCCTGGAAGCACCTATTCTGGCCTTTATTCTGGCTTTCATTATCAAATATTTCGATATTGATGCTACTAACCAGCTGGGTTACTACCTGTATAAGAACAGTAACCTTCCAGTATACATTTTCATGTCGGTTATTGTAGCCATATTCATGGGGCTCACCACCAGTGCCGAAGAAATTATTAAAGACCGTAAGATTCTTAAACGTGAAGCATTTTTGAATCTTAGCTGGACAAGCTATTTATTCTCCAAAGCGTTCACCTTACTTATTATTTCCGCAATCCAGGCGCTTACCTTTGTATGGATTGGTAATTCGATTATCGAAATCAAAGAGATGTATTTCCGATACTGGCTGGTATTATTTAGTGCCTGGTTTTCATCTAATATCATGGGACTTGTAATTTCCGATAGCTTTAAAACCGTTGTAACCATCTACATGCTCATACCCTTCCTGGTCATTCCCCAAATTATTCTTAGTGGTGTAATGGTAAAATATGAAAAACTCAATCCCTACATATCCTCACCAAACTCTATACCCATATATGGCGAACTCATCACAGCACGTTGGGCATACGAAGCGCTGGCGGTAGAACAATTCATGAATAACCGATACACGGTTCTTTTCTACCCCTACCAGAAAGCCATGAGCATTGCAAATTATAAAAAAGATTATTGGGCTGTATCGCTACGCAATAAACTCGACATTGTAAAACACTACTATCGCAAGCCCGAATACCATAAAGAGGTAGAGGATGCTTTAACTCTTTTGCGTAATGAAATTGCGCTGGAACTATCGTTAAACCCTAAAGTTAAGTTTATCCAGCTTAACAATCTGTACCTTGATAAAATTGATGACACCGTAATTGAAGATGTGGAAACTTACCTCGATCAAATCAACCGGTATTACGTAAAACTATATAACAAGGCAAACACAAAGAAAGACGAGCTAATCAACAGTATGCAGCAAACCCCGGAAGGAAGAGAAAAATTTCTCGAACTTAAACGAAAATATGCCAACGAATCGTTAGAAGAATTTGTCACCAATTCCAACGAGGTAACCCGAATAATCGAATATAAAGGACATCTAATACAAAAGATCGACCCTATTTATCTCGATCCACTCTCTCCTATGATAAAAGCTCATTTTTATGCACCACAAAAAATGGTATTCGGGGTATACTATCCTACCTATTGGGTGAACGTAGTGATTATCTGG
>ERZ795045.3369-NODE-3369-length-14152-cov-34.761368_pt1 | contig 14152 bp, 10 predicted proteins | sample MGYA00375129_ERZ795045 | MGnify/ENA primary metagenome ERZ795045 (study PRJEB30174, sample SAMN05720166) | activated sludge metagenome | isolation source: anaerobic digester from wastewater treatment plant | place: Japan | collected 2015-05-15 ... | reverse complement strand
TGTCTATAGTCGCTTAGATTGTTACTTGATGCCTATATCCATGTAAGCTACATATTATCCTCCAAAAATTAGTTTCTCTTGTTCTGTGAATATTGGAATGTCTTTTTCGTTATTTTCTATCATCTAAAAGAACTATTGTATTTTATTGTCAATCATTTCATCTCGTTGCCTAATGGTCTTTGCAAAATCTCCGCTTATATATTTTGTTATTTCTTTCAAATAAATTTTAGAGTTGCAATTTGTTGCTTTGTCGTAATATCCTTCGTCTAAGAACTACTGTATAAGAGAGAATACTTTTACATGTTCGAGCATACACTATGTTGGTATTGGATAGTATTGGTCTGATGACACTTCGAATTGTGAGCCTATACATAGTCCGCTGCACGAGTATTTGATTAAGCAGTCCGTGCATATTGGTTGCTGAGTTACTGTAAACGATTGTACTGTAAATACTGATTGTGGGTTTATACTATTCACAATTACAAAATCATCTGCTGTTTTATCAAGTGTGCCTAGTTGGTTAAATGCATAATTGTTTCTGTGGCAGCCCTAGATTGATAGAGATTGTACATTTATAGATATACTTGTCTGCAATGTGCATCCTATACCCCTATATGTGACTGGGTTCAAGTGATTTAATATGTTCCAATTCATTTCGCTGATTAGTTTAGTACTATCTACTTCAAAGAACTTAGAAAACTATTTGTTTAATTTTACAAGGAATCTTATGAAGTACCCGAGTTCTAACTAGTCTTCAGTAGTCCATTCGTAGTTTCTTACTTCTAATAGATAGATGTTAGAAGGCTATATACCAAACTTATAGAACATCCTTTGAAACCACAGGAAGTTATCTATCCAATGTTCTATTCCATTAGAGTACACCATTGGATGGAATCCAGCGTTGTTTTTTGACTAGAATTCAAATAGTTTAGTTATGTAATCCTCGTCTCTTGGGAATGCGGAATTGAACTATTTATACTAGTACTGTCTATTCTGCAATTCAAGAAGCCCGTCAAATGATTCGCTGTACTAAATTTCGATTCCTATTCTTTGTAGTTTTGATTCATATATTTTCATTAATTCGATTTGGCCAGATTTATTCAGCCAAGTCATATTTGTGGGGACTATTATGTTTATAGGTCTAAGAAGAGGGTCCTAGTCTTTATATAGTTCGTATACTATCATGTATAATCTTGTAAGCACGCTACCGAAAAGGGTGAACATTTCGCCGCCAAATATATCTATAGTATTAATCTAATACTCGTTTTTAATCAGTGTTTCGATTATAAATCTTGCATTAGATAGTAATTCGTCCTAGTCTGGCTCAAACGGGTATAGCTGTTTATTTATGTCTTCCTGCTTTCCAAATCTATGCAAATAACAATAAGTGCACTGTAAAGTGCACTAACTGCCAAGATTGAATGAAATTGTATCAAATACTTGTATTGTAGAAGTATTTTCATATTTGCTAATTTCGTTCATGTTTCTAGTCTGGTATTTAACTCTTAGCCTATACAAATCCTTCCACTATCTTTTATAGTCATCTAGAAAGACATTCTAAAGCTAGTCTTGTTCTTCATAATAAAGCGGGTTAGCTTGTTTGAACTAATTGCTAGCATTATATAATGTGTATTCCATTGCGGCGGCCTCCTCAATATATAAATATAATCTGATTTTCCTAATCTATCACTTCGCCTATAATGTATTTTCCTAAGACTTTGTCTAATGTATTTGCTACTTTATAGTTCTAATGCCTGTCTAGACATATCTTATCACCATTATGTAAATTAACTTGCGTGTTTATCTTAGTGCTACCAGTAAGCTATACTGGTATCTAATTAGTACGTTCACTACCAAGCAATAAGCCGGGCTGATATGACACTATGTAAAATTTCTTGAACGGATTGTAAGCCTTAACCATTTTACCATTCTTAAGTTGCACTGGCACGCACCTGTCAATCTGTTCGTCCTAATAGATGTTTTCCTATACATCTGCGAATGACTATGATGTTGCACGGCCTTTGAATAGCTACTATGTTACCTATCCCCAAGGCGTTTCGGTGCCTGGGTCTAGTGATAAATTGTATGTTGATTTATCAGTTGATGATAGTCCTTGTATTTTAGTTAGTAACTGATTCTATCCTGTTCTGAATTCTGTTGCATATGTATCATCTGTTGCGGCTGGAACCTTTTTTGTGATATATGCAATTATTTCAACATGATCAAAAGTGAATATATCAGAAATACTATAGCTTTGTGTGTTTGATGCATTCTAATTATTCTTTAATGTTACACTTATGTTCTATGTTCCGCCTGAACCAAGATTTGACACGGTTACTGACATTTCAACCTGTCCTGATGGTAAGCTGCCTGACGTTTTTCCTATTACCCCACTTATGTCTGCTGTTATTGTTCTATGTAATTGTACTGCTGTGCCTGTTTGCCATATTAGGAAATATGTTGGCACTCTTTTATATATGTTTATAATATATCTATACACTTTTTGATTATATGTAATACTGTTGCTATCTGTAAAATATAATGTAACGCTTGGACTTGTGCTAGAAACTGTTTTAGAAGCAGTGTCTTGCTAAAATACCTCTACATTCTAGTAATTTGACTTAGTATCTTCTATAACAAACGCATCATTTGTTGCATAAATTTTACCAAATTGCTGGCCAATGCTAGTTATATTTAATCTTTGATCATCAGCTGTTCCAGTTGATAGCTACTAGAATACTATTTTCTAGTTGTCATCTAGTGTTAGATCGGCACTTGCATTATTATTTAACTAGTTAACTACATAATAATTGTTCTATAATATTTCGCCAGCTGTTGCAATTTTACTATACTATATTAGTGATGATCCAATAACACTAACATTTGCACCAGATAGTATTATCTGATTGCTTGTTGGGTTTATTTCAAATTTTGCTTGATCGGCTGTACCAAGTTTTACTTCACCAGTGTCGTATATATAGTTACTGTTATTTATTAATAATCCATATCTCCATTTGTTATTTGAGTCTTTGAAATATCCAAAAGATGAGCTTTTCGAGCCATTAGTAACAGTTATTCCAATATTGTTACCTATTAACTATAGGCCAGATGATGAATCATAACTTAGTGATCCTTTCGTGCCACCAACTTTAAATTCTCCAGTTTCTCCAGTGTTATACCAATAGTTACTATCATCTATATAGATACCATCTTTTCCTGATGAGGCTTCCTTACCTACTTTTATACTTCCTACTGAAAGAGTTGCGTTGTTTATTGCAAGGTTAGTGCCATCCCATTGTAAGTATGTGCCGCTATTGCCTACTTTGAGCTACTATATCGATGAATTGTAGTACCAATAATTATTTTCATTTAGTACTATTCCATGATTACCTGTTCCATTTGCATTGTATCCAAGTTTTATTGTGCTACCAATGTTTATAGTTCCATTTGATATTGTTAAGTTAGAACCATCCCAACTTAAGTAGTTAGCAGAGTTGCCTACCTTTAAATTGCCAGATTGATACCAGTAATTATCATTGTTTATTTGAATGCCATTGTTGGTGCCGTTTACTCCCTTTCCTAGTTTTACTGTACCGGCGTAAATCAATCCGTTATTTATAACCAAACTGCTAGGAGAACTGGTCCATGATAAGAAGTTTGTCCCGTCGCCTATTTTGAAGTTTCCATTTGTGTACCAATAGTTTGTACTGTTTATATATAGGCCATCATTTGTTCCATCAGCTTTTGGCCCAAACGCCGATGATCCGACTTGTAACTTGCCACCATTTATTAATAAAGCTGAACCATTCCAGTTTATGAAGCTTGTAGAACTACCTACATTGAATGTGCCAGAGTCGTACCAGTAATTTGTACTGTTCAATAGCAGTCCATTGTTAGATCCAGATACACCTATTCCTATCTTTGCAGTTGGCCCGATTGCTAGTGCAGTAGCAATAGAGCCTGATGTAGCTGTTATTGAACCACTAAATGTTCCAGATCCATTGATTGTTAGTGTTGAACCATCGAATGAAATTTTCCCACTTGCTAATTTCAAAGTGCCATCGCTAGTCCAATAGTCGTTATCGGAGAATTTTATGCCATGATAATTATTGGAACCAACTGTTCTAACGTTTTTGCCTATTAGTACTGAACCCGCTTGTAGTGTGCCACTTACTTCAATTTTGTCACTATAGTATTTGATATAGCTTTGAGTATCTCCTATATAAAGTCTGTACTCTGATGAGTCATATCCTATAAATATACCTTTTTCTGTGCTTCCATATGTTGATTTTCCACCTGTATATATTTTACCTGTTGGGCTAAGCTATAGAACGCCATTTACTGTTGCTGATCCACCTATTGTTATACTTCCACCAGTGGTCCAAGAAATTCCGCCGTTCTATACTGAACCAGAGCCATCGTTGCTTAACAGTATTTTCCCAGAGCTAAGGCTTATTGATCCTTGTGTCATCTATAGACCAGAGGATCCAAATGTTACACCAGCCTATTGTAAGTTTATTCCATTGTTGATGTCAAATCTAAAATATGTGTCAGCATTTTTATATATTTCAATTCCACTTTTGTCGATGTATACACCTACAGTGCTGTTATTGTATCCAGTTTTACCTTCTGATACAAGCTATCCTCCGTCTTTTATTGTGAAATATTTAGAGAATAGTGTTTCAGAATCTATTTGGAATGCCTTTATTGAATTAGCAAATATTTTGCCTCCGTCGATGATTGTCCTATCGTTTGGGTGACCTATCAAGTTAAGAAGATTGTATGTTGAATTGTTATTACCAAATCCATTTGCTTCTATTATCTATGGGTCTATTCCATCAGGAATCAGACCGTTTAGCTAGTCTATTGGAGATATAGTGAAGTATGCAGACTATCCGTCAGGCAACTACATCTATTGATCGTCTACGGTCTATACATTGCTATTGCCAATTATTTCTACTTTTGCTTTGATGTCGACTTGTTGTGAAGTTGTGTCGAAGTTTACATAGCTATCATTATCGCCGACGTGGAAACTTATATTATTCCCCTAGTATTTTACGTAGAATTTTTCTTGGTTGTTCTTTACCTATACTATGCCAGGGTCATATGATTTACTACTAATTGTGTCATTTCCGTTTCCAATGTATACTCCTGTTACGCCAGTACCATCAGGAGTGCCAACGAATAGCTTGCCTGTTGCTATAGAGTTTGCACCGATATCTGTGTTTCCTTTCCAATTTGCAAGCCAGCTATACATCTAGTTTGAAATGACTACAGAGATGATTTGTGTTAGAACTACTGACGTTGACCCGCCAGACGGGGTATATGTCTATACAATATTTGCTGTTACTGTTGTTGAGATTGTAGTTACTTCCTCTTGCGTAACAAGTTTTGACAGAGGAATTTGTATCTAAGCACCTGATGCCTATATGCTATATGTGCTGTTTCCGTTTTTACCTATGACATTTATGCTAATATTTCCGGTGTTCACTAATGAGCTACCTAGATATAATTTTGGCATTACCTATAAATTAGTTGACTATACTGCACTCGATTGCTATATACTTACTTGGAATTGATATTTTTCTGTTGAACCAGATGATTCAAATATTTTTAACTAGTATGAGTCTGTCTTGTCTATGACAGTCTAACTAGCTGTGTAAGTTTCGGACTAGTATGTAACAGTACAAGTGTATGTTTGCATTACGAATACATCGCTAGTTTTGACTGATATTATTCTATCACTTTTTCCATTTGACCATGAATATGAAACATTTGATAATATCTATTCTCCGTTAACATATAGAGTCTAAGTTAGATTTGTTGTTTGCGATTCGTTAGTTAATTCTAATCCGTTTGACTATGTTATTTGCAAGGAGGTGTTGCCTGATAGCTGGATCTTAGAGATTGATAGGTACTAATCATATATAGTACCGTTGAACGAGTATACCTAATGCAGGTTCTATGTTGCACCGGATATTTGCCCGTACTAAATGCTTATTGTATCTACATTAGATGCGATCAGTGTTTGTCCCATGTACCAACGTATGTAGTAATTGTTAGCTTCATCTACAATTGCCGGCTGTTTAACTCCGTTGTTATAGAAAGAGAGATTAAATGTTTTTGTTTCGTTTAAATCCTACGTAGTATAGATAGTGCCATTTGGTTGGTCTATTACTAGTAGTGTCTATCCGCCCTAATCTCTTGTCACGATGATAGGCATTGTGCTGCTTATATTTGTTTGTCCATTTGAGTACGTACATTGTACGGACAGCTGATCGTTGTACTGTGAGTCTATTGTGACTGTCTATGACCCATCTGGATTCTTAACCAATGTCTATTTCGGGACAGGTGAAGAACCAGGTATAAGGCTTCCGCCTATTGACTACTGATCTGGTATCGTACTCCAAGATAGTTGCGATGGTTGTGGGTTGATAAGCTATCCAGTCTACTAGTATATCTTTGCATTGAATGTTAGCTATCCACCCTAAGGGTCTGATGTGCCGTTACTGTAGAAATGCACGTGGTTACCATTTGCCTATACTATTTCCATAGTGGCACTGTCTGCGAGGTCGTTTATTACTATTTGGTTTTTGTACTATCCATAAGTTGCTTCTAAGATCTATGAGTTAGAGACGTTATTTCTATTGATTGTAACTACCCCGCCACTTGGCGTGACAGTTGTTGTGTTACTGCCTGTTGTTAATTTCCATGTCTAAGTCGATGTTATATCAGTTGTTGTGAATTGATTTGTCAAGTCAACTAGATTCTATTTAAATGTTAGTGATGTTAAATTCTAATTAAAGAACGTGCCATTAACCGGGGTTATCACCAATTGTTTAGTATAGTTATATATTCTCTTGATTGTAAGCTCGTTTGATGTGAATGTATTGCCAGATGAAGTTACTTGGCATCTTACGTTTGTCTAAGTTCCGATGTAAGTCTATGTATTTGGGATCGATAACGTAGCGGATGTCTATCCGCTTATGTTTGTCCACTAAGATCCAGAGTAGTATTGCCATTGGTATGTAGGCGACTAAAGATTCTATGCACTGCATGTCAATGTCAATGAACTTACATTTGCAGTACCATCTACATACACAAAATCAGTCGGGCCTGATATCTAGACAAAGACCGGGCTTACGCCTTCCTTAGCTTCAACCTATTGCACCGACTAGCTGTATGTTACTGAGTTTATAGTTGCATCGAATCTGAATGTATTGCCAACATCGCTTCTTGGTATACTGTAGCTACTACTAGTCTATCCTGATATAGCTGTTGTGCCTTTGTACCATTGTTTGCTTGTCACAGACGTTGAGCCGGTTATATCTTGCCCTTTATACATTACTTGCTATGTTACTGTTATTGGGCTTGTGTCTGCTGTCTTGAAGATGGCCGTCGCTGGGTTGATTATAACCGTTGGCGTGCTATCGATATTGACAACATTAATGGTAACAGAATCGTACTACTTAAGAGTAGTACCGCTGTCAGTATAAGTATACGTTACTTCAAGACTTACAGATATAGGTGAAGTATCTGAAGGCTAACTAATTGATGCAGTACTAGTTGTGCTTATCTGTGTACCGTTCTTTTTCCATACATATGTTAAATTTGATGTTTGCAATACTCCGTTTAGGTATACCTTCTATGTTAGTGTGATGGATTGAGGGTTATATGTTTTAAGTATAGAGTCATAGAAGAAGCTATCGGGGCTTGTGCCGAAATCTATGACTGCTACTAAGTCAGATATTTTATCAGTTATATCATATACTACAATCGAATCTTTCTACATGATCAGGCCCCCTAAAACTTATTTTGACTTCTATATAGCTTAGCTATATATTCTTCAGTCCATATGAGATTGCCGGCCTAGTCTTTGGCTTTTCCGACGTATATATTTGAGTATTCCTATATTGGGTTGTTGTATGTTGGCGTGGCCTACATATAGTATCCAAGTTGTATTTGCTTAGATATATTAGTTGGGTTGAACTATACATCTACTTTCTTAATTCCATCTACATATAACTTAGCATTTTGATCGACTTTTACAAGAGTTATCATATGAAAGTTTCCATCGAACATATTGTATGTAAATTTTGAGTATCTGTAGTCGTTTGTACTTACGTTTACTTGCCATACATACCATTTTCCGTCATTTCCCTAGTTATATCCGAATGTAAATCCGTTCTGCACATTGTATAATCCATTTACTATATATACCTTTTCGCTAGTGTAATTGTATTCAGGCTTCATATATAGGTTGATCACAAAGTTATTCTCGTCTTGTATCTAATTGTTTATCTTGAATATCCCATATGGCCGCTGGATGTCTGTGTACTACGTCTACTATTCGTTCTACTCGAGTTGCATAAGCTAGTAAAAGTTTGAACCGTCAGACATACCCTATGAATATGGCCCATATATATATAATTCTATTTCGTCGTTAGTATTATGTCCAGATATGTCAACTGTGTATTGCTATGTATATCTCTTCCACTGGTTTGTTACTGGTATTGTATTATTGAAGTATGTTAGCAACTTGTTTTGCGTTGTATTCCATAGTAATGTATTGATTTTTGGCTAGCTTCCGACGCCACGCTAATAGCAACTAAACTATATCTTAGTTCCGCTTGTGAATGGTGGTGTTCCTATTTTGCCAACGTAATATGATAATCCTGTCCATGCTGACTGATAATCCATTTGTTGTACTGGGACATTTGTCATCTGTCCTATATTATCGTACGTAAGTTTGTAGACTCCTGAATTAGAAATCCAGCCAGTATCTCTCATCTAATATGGAAAGAGATTTTGCTATGGTGGATCGACAGAGATGCTCTTAACTCCGCTGAATGGCACAACGTCGTCTCTGACAGTGAAGCACGAGCGGCCGTCTGTCGTATATATCAATCCATAATCTGAGACAACTGTCTCTGAATAAAGATTGGCTATTTCCTAATCTGATAGCTAATAGTCGAAAATCTTTAAATCATCAATTAGGCCATTGAATGGATAGCCTGTGTTGGCGGAGTAATTGCCTATTATAAATCCTCTATTGTTTTGGTATGTAGACCTATAGTTAGCTGTTCCTGCATATACTCCATCTATGTAGAGTTTTGTTTGTGAAGAAACTTTATCATTTACTATAGTGAACAGATGCCACTAGTTTACGGATGGATATGCCACATTTGTACCACCATTCTTGAATGGATTGTTTTCTCCATCGCCTGTATTCCATAATATCTAACCAGAGAAATATACATCTGGGCCTGAATACTATTCACTATTAAAGCTAAATATCATCCCAGTCCAGCTATATGCATATACCCACTAGCTTATTGTTAGTGTTTCAGGAAACGAAAAACCAGAGGTACTATAGATCCTCTGAGCAGTACCGCTTATTATTTTCTACTATTTGCCTTTCTTACCGTAGTCCCATGTAGCACCATCCACGGTAAGAGTCTTTCCAGTGATTAGGTCAGTCTAATTCCCATCAAGTTTAAAATAATTTATTAATGCCATTAGTCACCTCATGTAGCCTAATGTACTCTAGCGTCGCACTCAACAACTGCCTTTGTAGTTATGTCAGCATCAGTTAATGTTACTTTATTCTAGTTTGTGCCATTATAGTACCCACTACTTCCCATTTGTGAGCCGCCGTTAGGTACTTTTGCAACTCCATCAACAGTCCATTTGTAATCGTAGTCTGTATCTGTCTGCTATGACCCATTCCTGTATACAGTCTATGTAATAGTACACGAACTACCAACAACTGTTATCATATTATTATCCTACTGCAATACTATGTAAAACGGCTACATGCCAGTTATCTACTTTGCTATGTTTTGATATACTTCAACTGTACCATCAGTGCCATTCTATCTCTTGTACTATATAATATACTTAACAACATATGATGTTGCACCAGTCTCTGTTATTGAATGATCAGCTACTGTTAATGTTGTTCCGCTCGCAGTTATTTTACCTACAGTGAATCCTGTTGTTATGGTTGTACCACTTTGGTTTGTTACTGACGGATCTTCTGATACTTTGAATTGCCCAGCTGATAGTCCGTCAGCTTTAAGCTTAGCTGTGAGCTGTGTGACGCCTTCGTATACATTTATCTTCGTGCCTGTTGACTACGATGATAATGGCAATTTGTTCTCATCAGCAGGTATAGTGACGTTTTGATTTGATAATACAACAGTGATCTAATCAACTGCCTCTTTGATTATTGGTACTGAAACAGTATCTACAAGTTGCGTTCCAATATACATATTGAATATTACTTGTGTCTTAGTTGAGTCAGATATTGAGACTGGTGAAACGTATGTAGTTTCAGTTTCGTTGGGTGGTATTTTGTATTTTATTGTACCTGCGCCTGTTGTAGGAGCACCTGCACCAGTTTGTGAGTAGCCAGTAGCAGTTAAACTCTATGATGCAGCACCGTTGAATTTTCCGTCTTTTGTAACTATAATTACAGAAGGTGATACGTCAAGCCAGTATGATGTGGCTGGCTATCCAGTTACACCTTGGTCGACTCTGATAACCGTCTATTGGTCTAGGAGTTGAGATTTTCCTGCATCTTTGAATAAATATACGTCGTATCTAGCTGTGCCTGCTTCAAGTGCACTAAATGTATACGTGGACTACTAGCCTGTTGGGTCTTGGTATGATGGTGTTCCTAATTTACTTACTCTCCAGTAACCAGCAAATGCTACTGGTGCTTGGTTGCCTGTTATAGAGTACTAATTAAATGTTATTGACGTCGGGGTGAGTGTTCCATCTGTTGCTTTGTAGAATACGTTATCGCTTTGAGTGATGTAGTATACCGTTGAGTCAACGCCGGCTTTTGATTTAGTAATAGTTTGGTCTAGTGTTATTGTAGTTTCTGAACCATTTTTTATTTTATACTTGATAGTATATCTTATTACAGCAACATCTGTTGACATTGCACTATGATTGGCTATTGTTATTTTCTTATTAGTAGTATCTACAGTAGCTCCACCAATTGTAATTGTACCTGATATTGCAGATTTGGTGTATAACTTAAATTCATTATCTCCTACCGATGTGTTAGATGTTGGAGTTAAGAGAGTACCATTCTATAGAACAAATATATCTGTTCCAGAGCCGCCATAATTTGATACAGTACCGTTGCTACTTGCAGGTAGTACGTGCTATTCGTTTGATAGATACTATATTACAGCTGGCTATACCTATTTTTGTACTGCGATTGATGCACTATAAGCTTTTCCATTTATAGTACACGAAAATTTGAATATATAGCCTGCATCACTAATTGTTATTGCCTGTGATGTCTGCCCGGTACTGACATTTTCCCAAGTACTTCCACCTATTGGACATTTATCCCATGATTTTCCAGTTACCTATGCTGTTGCAGTTATATCAACGCCTTTATAATATGCATACTACATTACATTTACTGAGCCTGACTAGTCGTAGTTGAACATTATTCCTGGATGTGATAGTGTAACAACGGGGGTATCTGTCGTGTCTACGTCTATGATTGTGTATGTATCGCTAGCAACCTTTTGCACGCTGTTCTGTGCGTATGTTACAACTAACTGTATATTGCATCCTTTTGCTAGTGTTATAGACCATCCGCCTGTTGCCATTGATGTTATGTATTCAGTATCTGTTGCTGTGATCTCTTGGAACTATGAGTCGACATATCTATACCATTTTATTGTTAATGTTGCTCCATCTGGTAGTGTTGTAGATGATGTTACAAGTGATCCGTTCAGATAGATTGTTGGTGTTAATACTATAGTTGCTGGAGTCCTAGTGGTAGTTGGTATTGTGTCGACAATGAATTGGTCAGTTGGAGATGGGCTTATAAACTACTGCAAGTCCGATAATTGATCTGTTACGTCATAAATAACTATTGAATCCTTTGCCATGTTATCACCTCAATTGCTATTCGCATTCGATTTTCTATTTAACTAATACCTAGTCTTTAAATAACTGCAGTTCAGGCAGGTTTTTGAACTACAGTATCTCCGATTTGTTGCCTTGCATATCAGTTATATACCAATTATAGGTAAACTAATTTGTACTTGGGGTGCTATTTGAATCAGACTAATTCACTTCCTCTCCATTGACGAGAACTTTCTATCTTATTATAGTGTAATCAGATTCCCAAGTCATGAATTGCCCGCCTTGCTATTCTAGTACGACGACCATCTAGTTTAGCTGGGTCTGTATATTGTTGATCTAGTTGTTGATTACGTTGATCGATTCATTCACATTGCTATCTAGATTGCTAAATCCTATCTTTACGCTATTGCCGAATGTTACGTTGCCGTTTTTATCCCATTTTATTTGCCCATTTGCTAAGTGTCCTGAACCATCATTTTCTAGTTTAGTAACATATCCGCCCGCACCATTTGGCCCGAGGTTTAATTCACCTTGTTTTATAATTATTCCGTTGTGATTGATTCGTACATCCTAATTCTCGCCTCCTGTTATCTCTAAACTCTCAGTTGCTCTTAATGTGCCACGTACTAATGTGTCTGCATTGATATTGAATTGATCCTAATCTATCTTGATCTTACCATCTTCAACTGATAGTTGAGTAATTGCGGGGTTATCAGAATCTAGTTTTAATACTCTTAGAGCTATCTGGTCGTTTGTTTGCTGGATCTGTGATTGAATGTTGCTTGTGTTGTTTATGATCGATGTAGAAATCTCATTGGCGGTTTGTGCTATCTAGCTCTATAGAAGACTAGTGGAATCGTATATTTGGTAGTGCTATTGTCCAAATTTGTCTAGATAGTCTGTTGGCTGAACGAAGAATGTATTGCCGCTTACCTATGATACAGTGTAATATCTTACAAGTTCTCCATTAGATAGCTGTACTATAGAACCAATCTTAACTGAGTTAAAATTCTCTCCGGAGACAGTGATTTGTCCTGTGGGCTACTATATCTAAGTTGTGTTGCCGCTTTTTACAACATTGAAATTGCTTTGTTCTACTGTAGACTTTATTGAGTTATAGTCTACAGATAGTTTCTACTATACGAACTACTAAGTGGAGTACACTTTGTATGAGTTAAATGGCCCGGATGGATTCTACTTCAACGTTATGACATTCTGATTTACAGTTGAGACTGAGGTTGTGTAGGTTGTATCTGAAATTAGTTCCACTATGAATCCGGGCTGGACTTTCTCTTTTATAAAATCCTTACTAGTATCAGTTATCATTCCAGGAACATACTGCTACTACCCACCGAACTAATTTTCAATATACGATGTTGAGAGTTTCTACTAGTTCAGCTATATTTGATCTGTCTGCTGATTTATCTATGTTCCAAACGATTGGATTGGGGCTTGTGCTATACCTTGCGTGAATTGTCCAGCTGGCTATGATTCTAGTACTAGCGTGTTACCATCGATATTTGTTATTTTATATAACTTATCTAGCTTTAGGTAATATCCTTTTTTAATTCCTGCTGTGCTCTAGACGTGCACGTTTGCCCCGTCTATGCTTGTTATAGACACAGAGATGGATGTCTAGTCATTTAGCATTTGAACAGTGTTTGCAGTATCTGATATTTGATCGTAAATCTATTTTTCTGCTTCAGTAAACTACTGCGAGCTTATAAGCACATTTGTTGGTTGGGACGAATTGCCGGACGTATCTACCTAATATATGAGTGCAGGTAAGTTATTATATACCTTACCTATATTTATTTCTAATGTATTAGTCTTTGATATGGACGTGTATGTCTTGGAGTCAAGAGTAAACACTGCATAGAAGTAATCAAAGTCCTATTCAATAGGTTTTTCTAATTCTATCGTAGTAGCTCTGTATCTTGGCGTTATGGATTTTACAATGGGACTTTCCGGTGGTAAGATATCCTTCTATGTTAGGACTTCATACATGGACCAGTCGGTTACTGTATTAAGTTTTCGGCCACGTATCTTTATACTCATTAACTTATTAGGAATTACAGGCAAGTCATATTGGTTTAAAGTAGTATAAATTGTCTGCCATTTATCATCGTACGTATACTGAATTTCATATACTTGATCATACCAAATTAAATTGGCATAATTAGTCACTAGTGGAATCCCATTTGTAATCTCGATTGATACTATAGATTGATTTAAATTGATGTCGAAATACTAA
>ERZ795045.3365-NODE-3365-length-14160-cov-4.516696_pt1 | contig 14160 bp, 9 predicted proteins | sample MGYA00375129_ERZ795045 | MGnify/ENA primary metagenome ERZ795045 (study PRJEB30174, sample SAMN05720166) | activated sludge metagenome | isolation source: anaerobic digester from wastewater treatment plant | place: Japan | collected 2015-05-15 ... | reverse complement strand
TGCAGGGTTGCCTGGGGGGTTTGTGGGGCTGCCTGGGGGGTTTGTGGGGCTGCCTGGGGGGTTTGTCGGCCGGCCTGGGGGGTATCCCGCTCCTGCGGTACTGGGCGGGAACTGAAGCCCGGGACGTAGTAGGTGCGGCTGCCGCTGCCCTTCATGGCCAGCAGGCCAAGATCCCGCAGCCGGCGCAGATGGGCCGAGGCGTTGAGCGTGTCGGTGCGGTTGATGTTGCGGTAGGCCGCGTTGTCGATGGCGCCCAGCTCGCGCACGACCACCAGCGCACGCGCCTCCTCGTCGGACAGCGCTTCCGCTGTCAAGGTGCGCAGCCAGGCCAGATCGTCCGGCCCCAGGAAATGGTGGAACAGGAAGGTGGCCACGAACTGGTCGGGACGGCGCGACGACTCGAAGGTCGGCGGCAGCAAGTCGTGCTGCTGCATCAACTCGCGCATCGCGCGGATGCCGCTGCCTTTGGTCTCGGCGATGTTGACCTCGTGCAGCACGGCCGCGATGCGCGGGTTGCGCGTCTCGCTGCCTGGCTCGCCCAACTGCTCCTCGGCCTTGATCGAATGACCCGGGTTGCGCACTTCCAGCCGATTGGCGTAGCGGATGATCTGGATCGCGCCGTGGATGCGGTAGCTGCGGTGCATCACCGCATTGACGACGGCCTCGCGGATCACGCGCAGCGGCAGCGCCGGCTCGTCCTCGCGCGCCAGCGCGCCTTCGGGCAGCGAGAACGACTGCATCAGCTCGTCGCGCACGGCGCTCTCGGCGCGGCGGATGGCCGTCAGCAGCGGCGCGCGGATCTCCAGCGTGTCGAAACGGTGTTCCGGGTTCTCGACCCATTGCCGGCCCGGCACGCGGATGTAGTCGATGCGCATCATCGGGAAACAGCGCCGCAGCGCCTGCGTCGTGCCGAACAGCAGCAGCCCGGCGACGGTCGGCCGGGGGCCCCCACCTTGCCGCACAGCGGCACCCAGTGCGCGCAGCAGCGCTTCGTCGTCCCAGGTCAGCTCTTCTGCGCTGGGGTTCGCGCGCTCGCGCAGGCGGCGGTACTCCTGCACCGCACCGGGGTCGATGTCGGACATGTCGGTGTCGGGCAGCACCGCACCGTCGAAAGTCTCCACCTGCTGGCCGGCGTAAAGCGCCACCAGATCGTCCTCGGTGCCTTCTTGGTCGGTGGAGCCGACGCGGCGGAAAGCGCCGCGCGGCAGGCCCAGCCTTGTCGCATAGATCGGCTTCTCGGCCGCGGCCGCTTCGGGCGCGAAGACCACCAGCACCGTCTTGCCGCGCAGCGTCTCCACCGCGATGCGCGGGCGCACCGGCCGGTTGAGCATGCTCGCGCACTGGCTGGCCAGGTCGGACTGCAGCTTGTCGGGTTCGGCCACGCCCTCGACGCGGTAGGCGCCGCCGAACAGGTCGGCCGGATCGCGCTCCACGCCCAGCAGCAGGTAGCCACCACCCAGGCCAGGCTCGTTGGAAAACGCGACCACGGTTTCCATGATCGAGCGGTCGATCTGCGAGGCGCGCTTGGCCTCGATGCGGTGCGACTCGTCGACCGCGGACAGCTCTTGCAGCAGGTCTTCGGCGGTGCGCATCAGGCAGTGGCGGGCTGGCGGGAGGGGCGGCCCCGGCGTTTGGGAGCAGCCGGGGTCTCTGCGTCCTGCGCGGCCGGGCGGGCCAGCAGGGCGGAAGCGGGTTCGTCTCTCGGGTCTTGGGGGACGAGCTGGCCGCAGAAGGCGGCTTTGAGGACGGATTGTCGAAGAGCACTCACCGTCAGCACGCGACGGGACACCTCCGAAGCCAGAGCAAGGGCGTCGGACAGCCGCGTCGCGACTCGATCACAGATCACCCGAATCTCTGCCAGGGGCGGCAGAGGCAGGGCGGTCTGCTTGATGATCGAGAGGTTGAGATTGGGTTGCACGCCGCCGGCGGCCTTGTCGCGCAACTCCTCGTAGTGCTTCTCGAAGAACAGCCGCACGTACTGCCTTACCTCGTCGGCAAGGTGGCCGCAGACGAGTGCGGCGCAGGCTTGGTTCGTCGCGGCCGCGATACCGCGTTCCGACACCTTGCCGCGCGTCTTGCCCTCGCCGTACATCGCGACGACGAGCGTGCCCGGTGGAAACACCTTTGCATTGGTCTCGGCGACCGCCAGCTCAGTGATCAGCTCGGTTGCCTCCGTGATGCGCGCCGAGTTGACCGCACCGCTGGTCACCCACGACACCGTGCCGCAGTCGTAGTACTTCGCTTCACCCCGCTTGGGCGTCGCACCGGTCTCCACGAAGCACAGTTGCTCGACCGTCACCCAGCGCCAGCCCGGAGAAAGTGTCGCCAGCTCAGATGCATCGGCAGCAAGAGGTTCCACGTATCGCTGACTGAGCCGCAACGCGGCTGAACGCCTCGATGTGCCGATGCGCTCCAGGAGCGAGGCTGCGTCATCACCACTCGCAGGCTGTCGCTCGCGCCACTCCCGCGTCAACTCCCCCGTGACCGCGGCCTTGAGGACGGACTGGCGGTAACGCTGCACCAGCCGGCCCACGCGCTGCAGCGCTCGCTCGCCTTCGTCGATTTCGCTGAAGAGTTCGTCAACTTTCGACGCGATGGAGTCGCATGCGCCTGCGCCGAACAGCGGCACCGTAGACGCGTTGAGCTTCGATGCGTTGATGTTGGAAATGTTGGTTGTCGTCGAAGCAGCACGCCTGATGTGAGCCCTGAAGGCCGGTGTCCGCATCGCGTGGAACACGTACCGCGGATTCACACCCTCCTTCGGCCGCACAACCGCAATGAACGTCCCGAACGTCGCGCTTTCGGGCAGTTGAGTGACGAGCGCGCACTTCCCGACGAGATCGAGACTATTCGACATGGAGACCAGGATGTCGCCGACACGCAAGCGCTGTTCTGGCGAACGGACATAACTCTCGTCAACGTAGAGAAGGTCGTCCCACTCCACGTTTTCCTGGACATTGGTTGTGCGAAGGCACGCCATCAACCCTGGCGCAGCACCCTTTCGCTTCGCAGCCGTTGGAAAGGAGATGCCGCGAACAACATCGACAAGCCGATCCAGCGAGACGTCAAGCATCCTCATGCCACCAACACCTCACTCAACTCATCCAGCATCCCGTTCAACTCCGCGCCGAACAAGCGCCGCGCCGCGACCACGCCGCCCCAGTCGGCAAAGAGCTGGTCGCGCGTCAGGTCGGCCGGCGCGATCTCGACGTTGGCCGCCAGGTAGTCCTTGATGGCGCGCAGCCAAGCCATCTGCTCGTCGCTGAAGGCGCGGCCGGCCTTGATCTGCCGGCCGATCCACAGGTTGAAGCGCTGCTCTACGCGCGCCGCGTGCGGCTCCAGCAACTCCATCTGCCCGGTGGCGAAGCGCACCAGGCTGATCAGGTCGGTCAGCAGCTTGTCGCTGGGCGCGCCGCGCACCAGGCTGGCGTTCAGCCGCTTGTAGGCCTGCCACACATCCGCCGTGGTCAGGTGCTGCGGCGGGTCGGCCAGCTTGGCCGCCAGTTCGCGGATGCTGGCGTAGGTGAGGCGGCGCTTCGGGTACGGCTGGCCGTACAGGATCTGCAGCGCCAGCAGCGCGTCCTTGTTGGCGTCGATGAAGGCCTTGAAGCTGGTCGTGCGCTTCTCGGCCTGCCCGGTGTCGTACTCGGCCACGCGCAGCACGTCGGCCGTGCCTTCGTCGATGACGATGTCGGTCTTGCGCTTGACGGCCTTCAGCAGGTTGCGCAGCGCCGCGTCGTCCAGCGGCGCGCAGGCGCGGTCGCGCAGCTCGGCTTCGACGGCTTTCACTTGCGCCGCCGTGGCGCGCTCGGTGCTGCCGTGGCGCTGCGCGACGGCCGCGTCGATCAGCTCGGGCGTGATGGCGTCCAGCAGCGCGCGGGCCAGCGCCTTCACGCCGGTGCCGCCGGACGCGGCCTCGATGCGCTGGCGGTCTTCGCTGTCGAGTTGCCGATCCAGCGCCGCCAGCCTGCCGGCCAGCGACGACAGCGCGTTCTCGTCGCGCCGGCCCTGCGCGATCTGGTCCAGCAGCTTGTCGAAGGGCAGCGTGCGCTGGCGCTCCATCGGCTGCGACAGGCTCTTGCGCCCTTCGGTCACGCCCACCGCGTCGATCAGCACGAAGCGCGTCTTGGTCTGCGCGTCGGGCGTCACCTGCTGCAGGCTGGTGTCGTGCAGCGTGCGCACGCCGCGGCCCTTCATCTGCTCGAAGTAGCTTTCGCTCTTCACGTCGCGCATGAAGATCAGGCATTCCACCGGCTTGATGTCGGTGCCGGTGGCGATCATGTCCACGGTGACGGCGATGCGCGGGTACGGGTCGACGCGAAAGGCCTTGATCAGCTCCTTCGGTTTTTCGCTGGTCTGGCAGGTGATCTTCTTGGCGAAGTCGTTGCCCTGGCCGAAGACTTCCCAGCAGGCCTTGACGATCTCTTCGGCGTGGTGGTCGTCCTTGGCGAAGATCAGGGTCTTCGGCACCCACTGGCCGCTGCGGCCGGGGAAGAGGTCGGTGAACAGCTTGTCCTTGTACGTTTGCAGCACCAGGCGGATCTGGTCGGGCACGGTGACCGACGCGTCCAGCTCCTGCCGCGCGTAGGCCAAGTCGGCGTCGAGCTGCTTCCAGCGCAGCGCGCGCGTGCGGCGGTCGCGCACCGGCACGTGGTAGCGCGCGTCCACGGTGCCGCCGTGTTCGGTGACCTGAGTGCGGATGCGGTAGACCTCGAAGCCGACGTTGACGCCATCGACCACGCTGCGCTCGTACGGGTACTCGGCCACCAGGTTGCGCTGGAAGAAGCCCAGCGTCTGCGCCGAGGGCGTGGCCGTCAGGCCGATCAGGTGCGCGTCGAAGTACTCCAGCACCTGGCGCCACAGGCCGTAGATCGAGCGGTGGCATTCGTCGGTGACGATGAAGTCGAAGTGCTCGATCGGGATCTGCGGGTTGTAGGCCACCGGGCGCAGCTCGCCTTCGTCGTCGGCGTGGCCCCAGGTCTCGAAGGCCGAAGGTTCTTCGGCGGCTTCGTCCAGCGCCTCGCCGCGCAGCATCGCGTACAGCCGCTGGATGGTGGTGATCACCACCTTGGCGTCGGCGTCGATGCGGTTGCCGTGCAGGTGCTGGACGATGTAGGTCTTGTCGAACTTGTGCGCAGCGCCGGGCGGGGCGAAGTTCTGGTACTCGCGCAGCGTCTGGTCGCCCAGGTTGTTGCGATCCACCAGGAACAGGATGCGCCGCGCCCGCGCGTGCTTCAGCAGCCGCCAACTGAAGTTGCAGGCGGTGAAGGTCTTGCCCGCGCCAGTAGCCATCTGGATCAGCGCGCGCGGGCGGTCTTCGGCGAGCGACTTCTCCAGGCCGGTGATGGCGTCGATCTGGCAAGCGCGCAGGCCGGCCTTGTCCAGCGCCGGCATTTGGCGCAGGCGCTGGCGCAGTGTGTCGGGTTCGCTCAGCCAGGCGTGCAATGTGGCCGGCCGGTGGAAGGCGAAGACGCGGCGCGAGCGCGGCTTGGGGTCGCGCGTGTCGCGCAAGCAGGTTTCGTCGCCGGTCGATTCGTAATCGAACACCAGCGCGTCGGCCCAGCGCGCCAGGTGCGCGGGCAGGCCCGCCCTATATCGGGCCGACTGCTCGGCCACGCCGCTCAAGGTGACGCCGGCCTTCTTGGCCTCGACCACGCCGCAGGCCTTGCCGGCCACGAACAGCAGGTAGTCGCAGGGGCCGCTGGGCAGCGGGAATTCGCGCACCGCCACGCCTTCGGCGGCGTGGCGGTTGAAGCCGGCCATGTCCTGCACCGCCCAGCCTGCGGCGGCAAGCAGGGCGTCGATGTGTGTGCGGGCTTGGTCTTCGGGCGAAAGGCGCACGGTGGCAGCAAGGGGTGGGCAGCGGCCGCCGATTGTCTCGAGTGCGGGATCGGGCCTGGGCCGGCGGCAGTGCACCGGGCCCGCCCGAACGCCGCGTCAGGGCTTGAAGTCGCCGGCGAACACCATGTCGATCGTGTCCGGCTTCAGGTACTTGCGCAACGCGTCGTTCACCTGAGGCAGCGTCAGCGCGGCCAGCGCCGCGTCGACGCGCGCCGAGACCTCGAAAGTGCGGCCCAGGTACAGGTTGTTGACCAGTGCGCCGGCCAGCACGTCGTCCTGCGCGCGCGACAGCCGGCGAAACGCCAGCAGCCCGCTGCGGCCTTCGTCGAGTTCCTTGGCGCCGAAGCCTTCCTTCAGGGCGCGCGCCAGTTCCTCGCGCAGCCCGGCCTCGACCTTGGCGCGGTTCTGCGGCGCGAAGATGGCGCCGGCGAACCAGTTGGAGTTGGGCTCGAAGGGGTTCCACGAAATGCCGCTGTACACGCTGTACGACAGCCCGTCGTGCTCGCGGATGCGCTTCCACAGCCTCGACGAGCCGCCGCCGCCCAGCAGGTGGTTGGCCATCATCAGCGCCGGGTAGTCGGCGTCGGTCTCCTGCACCGCCATCGGCTGGCGCGCGCGCAGGTCGGCGTTCTGCTTGTCGGGCGTAGCCAGCTTCAGGGTCTGGCCGCTGCCGGGCAGCAGCGGCTGCGGCACCCGCGTGAAGGGCTCGCCGGCGTTCCAGTCGCCGAAGCCCTCGCGCAGCGCCTGCTGCAGCGCCGGCAGGTCGATGTCGCCGGCCGCGCCGAACTGCGCGAAGCGTGCGCCGGCGAAGCGCGCGTGGAAGTCGCGCACCTGCTGCAGCGTCAGGCCCTGCAGGTCCTGCAGCTGCTCGTCGAAGCTGCGCGCATGGCGCACGTCGCCGCGCGGGTAGGGGTTGTTCAGCCGCGCCAGCGCGTTGGCCGCCACGGCGCTGGGCTCCTTGCGCGCCGCCTCGAGGCGGGTGATGGCCTGGCGCTGGTATTCGTCGAAGGCCTCGGCCGGGAAGGCCGGCCGGCGCAGCAGCTCGGCCACCAGCGCCACCGCGTCGGCCAGATGCTCGCGCCGCGAAGTCAGCGCCACGCTGAGCAGCCCCGGCGCGGAGCTGACCGACATCTGCGTCTTCAGCGCATCGAGCCGGTCCTGCACCTGCTGGCGCGTGAGCGTGGCGCTGCCCTTGTCCAGCAGCCGCGCCGCGGCATCGGCCACCGCCACCTGGCCGAACAGGCTCTTCTCGTCGCCGAAGCGCAGGTTCAGCACCGCCTGCACCGCACCGCCGCGCGTGGGCTTGGGCAGCACCGCGGCCTTCAGGCCGCCGAATTCGAAACGCTGCGTGCGCGCGTCGATGTTGGCCGGCGTGGCATCGAAGGCCTCGACCTGGGCCGCCGCCGCCTGCGGCTTGAACTGCTGCAGTTCCTTGGCCACGTCGGCCTTGGCCGGCGCCGGCGCACGCTGCGGGGTTTCGGTGGGCAGGTACAGGCCGACGGTGCGGTTGGACGGGCGCAGGTAGGCCTCGGCCACACGCTGCACCTGCGCCAGCGGGACCTCGCGCACCTGGTCGCGGCCGAGGAAGAACAAGCGCCAGTCGCCCAGCGCAATGGCTTCGGACAAGGAATGGCCGATGTTCTCGGGGTCGGTGAAGGTCTGCTCCCAACCGTTGAGCCACTGCGTGCGCGCGCGCTGCAGTTCTTCGGCGGTGATCGGCTGGCTCGCGATGGATTCGCTCACGCCCAGCAGCGCGTCGCGCGCCTTGTCCACGTCCTGCCCCGGCGCGAGCTGCGCGCCCAGCATCAGCACCGCCGGGTCGGCCAGCGACCAGGCGAAGGCATAGGTGCTGGAGGCCAGCCCCGGCTCGACCAGCTTCTTGTGCAGCCGCCCGGCCGGCGTGTCGCCCAGGATCAGCGCCAGCATCTCGACCGCGGCGAAGTCGGCATCCGACCCCGCCGGCACGTGGTAGGCCGCCAGCAGTTGCGGCGCGCCGCCGCTGCGCCGCAGCGTCACCTGGCGCTCGCCGTCCTGCGCCGCATCCAGCGTGTATTGCGCCGGCAGCGTGCGCGTGGGCTTGGGGATGGCGCCGAAGCTGCCCGCCACCCAGCGCAGCACCTGCGCCGTATCGAACTTGCCCGACACGATCAGCGTGGCGTTGTCGGGCTGGTAGTACAGCTTGTAGAAGGCCTGCAGCCGCGGGATGTCGACGTTCTCGACATCGCTGCGCGCGCCGATCACCGAACGGCCGTAGGGGTGCCAGTCGTACATCGCCGCCAGCGTGCGCTGCATCAGGATGCGCCCGGGGTTGTTCTCGCCGCTTTCCATCTCGTTGCGCACCACCGTCATCTCGGTGTCCAGGTCCTTGCGCGCGATCCAGCTGTTGACCATGGCGTCGGCCAGCCAGCCGAGGTACCACTGCAAGTTGTCTGCGTTGGCCGAGAAGGTGGCGGTGTAGTTGGTGCGGTCGAAGCTGGTGCTGCCGTTGGCCGCCAGCCCGCGTTTGGTGAACTCGGCCCACACCTGCGGATGCTTCGGCGAACCCTTGAACAGCAGATGCTCGAGCAGGTGCGCCATGCCGGTCTCGCCGGTGTTCTCCTGGCGCGAGCCGACGCGGTAGGTCAGGTTGACGGTGGTGGTGGGCTTGGAGTCGTCGCTCACCAGCAGGATCTGCAAGCCGTTGGCCAGCCGGTATTCGTCGATGCCCTCGACCGAACGTATCTTGGTCACGCCCTGCGGCAGCGTCGCCACGGGCTGCGCCCACGACGGCGCCAGCAGCGACAACGGGGCCAGACACAACGCCAGGCGGCGCAGTTGCTTCAGCATGGGGGAGGTCGGGTAGCGATGAGGCGCCGCGAGTCTAGGCGCAGCGGGTTAAGCCGGTGTTAGCGCCGGCAGCGCCGACCACGCCGGCACGGCTGCGAAGTGGCAGCCAGCGTGCTTTGTGCCCGCGCGGGCAGCGCAGTAGGATCGGCGCGCCACCCCCTGCCACCCTTGCCGGAGACCGCCATGCAACGCCGACACGTCACCGCCGCCGTGGCCTGCGGCGCGGCCCTGGCCACGTTGGCCGCCTTGGCCGCCACGCCCGCGCAGGCGCAGGCGCAGGCGCAGGCGCAGGCCGACTGGCCCGGCCAGCCCATCACGATCATCGTGCCCTTCGCCCCGGGCGGCACCACCGACATCGTGGGCCGCGCGCTGGCCGCCGGCCTGACCCGCCAGCTCGGGCACACGGTGGTGGTGGAGAACAAACCCGGTGCCGGCGGCACGCTGGGCCTGGTCGACATGCAGCGCACCAAGCCCGACGGCTACCGGCTGACGCTGGTGCCGGTGGGCGTGTTCCGCCAGCCCTATGTGCAGAAGGTGAACTACGACCCGCTGCGCGACCTGACGTACATCGCCTCGTTCACCGCCTACGACTTCTTCCTGGCGGTGGCGGCCGACTCGCCGTTCAAGACCGTCAAGGACGTGGTCGACGCCGCCAAGGCCGGCCAACAGGGCCTGGACTACGGCACCCCCGGCAAGTTCACCGGCAACCAGGTGACGATGGCGCTGCTGGGCAAGGCGGCCGGCGTGAAGTTCACGCACGTGCCGTACAAGGGTGATTCCGAAGCCATCACCGCCTTGCTGGGCGGGCATGTGCAGACCGTCGTCGCCACCAACGGCATCCGCAGCTTCATGGACTCGGGCAAGGTGCGCTTGCTGGCCGTGGCCGCGGACAAGCGCCTGCCGGCCTTCCCCAACGTGCCCACCTTCAAGGAAGCCGGCTTCGACGTGGTGGTGCCATCGCCGCTGGGCCTGGCCGGCCCCAAGGGCCTGCCATTGGCCATCGTCGAAAGGCTCGACAGTGCGATCAAGGCGGTGCTGGCCGACCCCGAATGGCAGCGCATGATGGACACCCACGGCATCCGCAGCGACTATCGCGACCATCGAACCTACGCCGACTTCGCGCGGCGCCACTACGCGGCCGAGAAGCTCGTCATCGAGTCGCTGAACCTGAACGAATGAGGCCCCACATGAGCCCCAAGCCCGAAATCACCATCTCCACCATCGATGCCGACCGGCTGGACCGGCTGCTGGCGTCGCTGCCGCGCTCGGCCTTCCCGGGGCGGGCGGCACTCGAAGCCGAACTGGCGCGTGCCAACATCGTCGAGCCCCGCGACGTGCCGCCCACGGTGGTGACGATGAATTCCACGGTGAAGTTCACTGCCGAGTCGTCCGGCGAGGAGTTCGAGCTGACGCTGGTGTACCCCAAGGACACCGATGCCAGCGGCAGGACCATCTCGATCCTGGCCCCGGTGGGCAGCGCGCTGCTCGGCTTGTCGCAAGGCGACACCATCGAATGGCCCAAGCCTGGCGGCGGCGTGATGAAGGTGCGGGTCGAGGAGGTCACCTACCAGCCCGAGCGCGCGGGCGAGCTGCACCGCTGAGCGGGCCTGGGCCCGCGCGGCGGCGGCCCGCGCGAAATCGTTCGTCCTGCAGGAGGCAAGCAATGAAGCGACTCTCGTCCGTATTGGCGTTGCTGGCCGGTCTCGCGGCAACCGCGTTGGTCCATGCGCAAGCCTTTCCAACCAAACCGATCATGCTGGTCGTGCCGTTCGCCGCCGGCAGCGGCACCGACGCGGTGGCCCGCGCGGTGGCCAGCCAGCTGCAGGAGCGGCTGAAGCAGCCGGTCATCGTCGACAACAAGGCCGGCGCGAATGCCCAGATCGCGGCGCAGTACGTGGCCAGAGCGGCGCCTGACGGCTACACGCTGTTGATGACCACCAACACCTCGCATTCGGCCAACCCGAGCCTGGTGCTCAACCTGAAATACGACCCGATCAAGGACTTCACGCCGATCGCACGTGTCGGCGAATTGCCGTTCGCGCTCGCGGTGCATCCGTCGGTGCCGGCCAAGACCCTGGGCGAGCTGCTGGACTACGCCCGCGCCAACCCGGGCAAGCTGAGCTACGCCACACCCAACAGCACCTCGCTGGTGGCGATGGAGACCATCAAGCACATCGCCAAGGTCGACATCGTCGGCGTGCCCTACAAGTCCAGCCCGCAGGCCATGACCGACCTGATCGGCGGCCAGGTGCAGGTCTACGTGGTCGACCTGGGCTCGGGCATGGGCACGCTGAAGTCCGACAAGATCCGTGCGCTGGCGCTCACCACGGCCGAAACCTCGCCGCTGCTGGCGGGCATCCCGCCGATCGGCAAGACGGTGAAGGGCTTCGACCTGACGTCGTGGAACGGCATCTTCGGCCCCGCCGGCTTGCCGCCGGCCATCGTGCAAAAGCTGAACACCGAGCTGCAGGCCGTGCTGGCCGACAAGGAATTGCAGGCCAAGCTGGCGCAGATCGGCTTCCAGGTCTGGCCCAGCAAGACGCCGGACGAGTTCGCCAAGTACGTGGCCGAGCAGCTGACGCACTGGCGCACGCTGATCCAGCAGGCCGGCATCAAGCCCGAATGACCGCCATGGGCGCCGACCCCGCTGCGGCGCGCACCGGCCCGCTGGCGGGCGTGCGCGTGCTCGACCTGACCACCGTCGTGCTGGGGCCCTTCGCCACGCAGATCCTGGCGCAGCTCGGCGCCGACGTGATCAAGGTGGAGACGCCCGACGGCGACAACATGCGCCACGTGGGCCCGATGCGCCACCCGGGCATGGGCCACATCTTCCTGCACGCCAATGCGGGCAAGCGCAGCGTCGTGCTCGACCTGAAGCACGCCCAAGGGCGCGAAGCCGCACTGCGCCTGGCCGAAGGCTGCGACGTCTTCATCAGCAACGTGCGGCCGCAGGCGATGGCCCGGCTGGGTCTGGACGACGCGTCGGTGCGCGCGCGCAACCCACGCATCGTCTACGTCGGTTGCTGCGGCTTCGACCAGGAAGGCCCCGACGCGGCGCGGCCCGCCTACGACGACCTGATCCAGGGCGCCACCGCCATTCCCTGGCTGATGCAGCGCTGTGGCGCACCCGAACCGGCCTATGCGCCCGTCACGCTGGCCGATCGGGTGACGGGGCTGCACGCCGTCTACGCCGTGACCGCCGCGCTGTACGCGCGCGAGAAGACCGGGCAGGGCCAGGCGATCGTGGTGCCGATGTTCGAGGCCGTCACGCAGTTCGTGCTGGGCGACCACATGGCGGGCTTGAGCTTCGAGCCGCCGCTGGGCGAAGCCGGCTACGCGCGGCTGCTCACCGCGCACCGCAAGCCCTACGCCACGGCCGACGGCATGCTGTGCGTGCTGATCTACAACGACAAGCACTGGCGCAGCTTCTTCGACGCGATCGGCGAGAGCGAAGGGCTGGCGCGCGATGCGCGCTTCGCCACGCACGGCGCGCGCGCGGCGAACATCGACGCGGTCTACGCCGAGGTGGTGCGCATCATGCGCACGCGCAGCACGGCGCAGTGGCAGGCCTTGCTCGAAGCGGCTGACGTGCCCCACATGCCGATGAACTCGCCGGCCGACCTGCTGGCGAACCCGCAACTGCGCGCCACCGGCTTCATGCACGATACGGTGCACCCCACCGAAGGGCCGATGCATGCGATGGCGCACCCTACGCGCTGGTCGGCCACGCCGCCGGCGCACACCCAGCCGCCCGCGCCGCGGCTGGGTGAACATACCCGTGCCGTGCTGGCCGAGGCCGGCTACACACCGGCGCAGATCGACGCGCTGCTGGCCGAAGGCGCCTGCCGCGCCACAGGAGAGACCGCATGACCGCAACATCGCGCTACCTGGTGCGCGCCGCCGAGGTGCCGAGCTACCAGCCCGCCAACCACGAGCACACCTTCAACCAGCGGCTGATCGGCCCCGAGACGGTAGGCGCACGGCAGATGGAAGTGCTGCTGGGCACGCTGCACAAGGGCGGCGGCGCGCTGCCGCATGCACACCCCGGCATCGAGCAGGCCTGCTACCTGCTCGAAGGCAGCGCGCGCGCCGAAGTCGAGGGCGACGCCTTCGACATGGTGCCGGGCGACATGTGCTTCTTCCCGGCCGACCGCATGCACGTCTTCACCGTCACCAGCGACACCCCGGTCAAGCTGCTGGTGGTCTACAGCCCGCCTTACGGCGAGTCGCCGGACAAGGTGATCCGCCCCGCCGCGCAGGCCAAGCCATGAACTTCGCCCTCACCCCCGACCAGGAACAGATCCAGGCCGCCATCGAGCGCGTGTGCGCGCCCTTCGACGCCGACTACTGGCTGGCCAAGGACCGCGACGGCGGCTTCCCGCACGACTTCCACCGCGCGCTGGCCGACTCGGGCTGGCTGGGCATCGCCATGCCCGAGGCCTACGGCGGCGCCGGCTTAGGGATCAGCGAGGCGGCGCTGATGATGCACACCATCTCGGCCACCGGCGCCGGGCTGTCGGGTGCCTCGGCGGTGCACATGAACATCTTCGGGCTGCACCCGGTGGTGGTGTTCGGCAGCGACGCGCAGAAGGCGCGCTGGCTGCCGCCGCTGATCCAGGGCCGCGACAAGGCCTGCTTCGGCGTGACCGAACCCAACGCCGGGCTGAACACGCTGAAGCTTCAGACCCGCGCCGTGCGCGACGGCGAGCATTACGTGGTGCACGGGCAGAAGGTGTTCATCTCCACCGCGCAGGTGGCCAACAAGATCCTGCTGCTGACGCGCACCCGGCCGGCCGAGGAATGCAAAGGCACCGAGGGCCTGACGCTGTTCTATACCGACTTGGACCGCTCGCGCATCGAGGTGCGCGAGATCGAGGAGCTGGGCCGCAAGTGCGTGGACACCAACCAGCTGTTCATCGACGGCCTGCGCATCCCGGTGGACGACCGCGTGGGCGAGGAAGGCAAGGGCTTCTCGTACATCCTGCACGGCATGAACCCCGAGCGCATCCTGATCGCCGCCGAGGCCGTGGGCCTGGGCCGCGCGGCGCTGCAGCGCGCCGCCGGCTATGCGCAGGAGCGCGTGGTGTTCGGCCGCCCCATCGGCCAGAACCAGGGCATCCAGCACCCGCTGGCGCAGTCGTGGATGGAGCTGGAAGCCGCGCACCTGATGGTGCACAAGGCGGCGTGGCTGTACGACCAGCACCAGCCCTGCGGCGCCGAGGCCAACGCCGCCAAGTTCCTCGCCGCCGAAGCCGGCTACCGCGCCTGCGAGCGCGCGATTTTCACCCACGGCGGCATGGGCTACGCCAAGGAGTACCACGTCGAGCGCTATCTGCGCGAAGCGTGGATCCCGCGCCTGGCACCGGTGAGCCCGCAGCTGATCCTGTGCTTCATCGCGGAGAAGGTGCTGGGGCAGGCCAAGTCGTATTGACCCGGTCGCACTGGCCACAGCGGCGCCGCTCGCGCGGCCGCGCGCTCAGCGGCTGCCTTCGG
>ERZ795045.3364-NODE-3364-length-14161-cov-5.156246_pt1 | contig 14161 bp, 10 predicted proteins | sample MGYA00375129_ERZ795045 | MGnify/ENA primary metagenome ERZ795045 (study PRJEB30174, sample SAMN05720166) | activated sludge metagenome | isolation source: anaerobic digester from wastewater treatment plant | place: Japan | collected 2015-05-15 ... | reverse complement strand
CGCGATGGGCAACAGCGGCGCCGAAAAATTTCGCGAACCGCTGGAGGCGCTGGCGCGGCATCCCGAACCGCTGGTGCGCGAACACGCCACTTGGGCGCTGAACAGGCTGGCGGCTCGCACCGCGTCCCGGAGCTAGCCCAGGCGGGCCGGGCGTCGTCGCGCCCTATACGTGCGCCTTGAAGGAGAAGAAGCCGCGCACGTTCTCCTGGAGCAACTGCGGGAAGGTCTTGTCCAGGTAAGAACGTATGGACACGTAGCACTGGTCGCAGGTGTTGTGCGCGGTGAACTCACTGATCATCCGCGACCGTTGTTCGAGCGGATACTGCTTGAACTGCATGGAGCAAGGCTGAAGCGAGCCGTCCGCCCTCACCACGAGGAACCGCAAGCCGGCCGTGCACCCCGGAGCGCCGCCTTGCTCGAAATAGCGGCGGGTGGCGTCAAGCGTGCTCCGCGAGTTGACGATCCAGTTGGTGCTGTCGCGCCTGGCCTCGACCCGGTCCAATTCGCGGTTGAGAACCGCAATTTGCTCGGGCGAAGCAGGCATGTAATCGCGGCACCCGGTTCTGCGGGCCGAGTAGGCGCTGTAACAGATATTCACGCCCCACTCACGGGCTTTGTCGGCGATGGCGTTGATCTCGTGCAGGTTCAGGCTGGTGATGCAAGTGTTGAGAACGATGTCGTCGTGGCCCAGCGCGGCCAGCCGCGGAATGATGCGGCTCAAGTGCTCGTAAAGGCCGGGCAGACAACGGAACTCGTCGTGCCGCTCATCGGGGAAATCCAGGCTCACGGAGAACTGGTCCACCCCCACCTCGCGCAGCTCGAGGTAACGTTCCTCGGTCATCTCGGACCAGTTGGAGACCAGGATCGTGTAGGGAAGTTTAGAGCCCCCTTTTATGTTGCGGACGATGTCGGTCAGATCCGGGCGCAGCAGCGGCTCGCCCCCCGAGACCTGCACCACGCACGGATTCAGCGCCTTGGTGTAGCGCCGGTAGTCGGCCGGCTTCATATTGCGGGAATCGTCCTTCGGGCCGCCGTGGTCGCAGTGTTTGCACCAGCAGGTGCAGGAATCGGTTACCTCGAATGAAACGACGATCGGACGCTCGGTCACCCAGTTCAGGGAGCCCCTTCCAATGATTCTTAGCGACTCGACGAGGGGAACCTTGCGCATATCCGCCTAAACGGTTTATTAGAGCACAGGATAGGGGATTTTACGATCCGCAATGCCTGTTTGGCGCATTTTTTGAGTCCAACGGGGAAAAAGGGGCTGCCAATAGGAGGCTCCCCGGCCGCCTATGGCTGCTTGGGCTCTTCAGGACTTTTTGAGTCCAACGGCGAAAAAGAGGCGGCCAAAAGGCGGCTCCCCTGCCGCCTACGGCTTCTTGGGCTCCTCAGGCTGCGGGCTATCCACCGGGTCGCCGAACTTGATTTCGGTTTCGGCCTTGAACTGCTTATAGTTCCGGTACGTGACCAGCATGCGTATGCGCTGCGGCCCCGACTCGAAGTGAAGCACGTCGTCCGCGCGCGTGTAGGTAGGGAACCAGTACTTGCCGTCGATCTGCTCGCGGTAGGTCTCGAACTTCGGGAACTGGTTATCGCCGCGGACGATGCCCACGCCGCGCCCGTAGGTCTTCACGATTTGCAGGTCGCGGTCGTCCACCCAGATCTGTCCCTGGAAATAGCGCTGGCCCTTTTCCATCTTCTTCGGCTTGACGGCGAACACGTAGCAGGGAATCTCGTCCACCATCTGCTTGCCGAGGTAGCGGATATGGTACTTCGGAATCTCCTCCGTGGTCAGCACGAAGGGCTGGACGTTTCTGAGGTCCGCTTCGTCTTCCGGCGTAAGCTGAATGTTTCGCAGCGTCGGGAGGGGCGCCCTGACCACGAGTTCCGTGCGCTTGCCCTCGGGAGAAAAGATGATGTCAGTCACCATCTCGTGGCGCCCAATCGGGGTCCCGCCGGGGTCGAGTTCCTGGATCCGGACCGTCTGCCGGTAGGTGTAATTCTCCCGCGCCCGCGCGAATTCGGTTTCCTTGGCGGCGAATCGGGTGATGATGTCCTGGATCTGCGTCTCGCTGAGGTTCTGTGCGGCAGCAGGCTGATCTGCCTGCTGGTCGACCTGGCGCCAGCCGCCGCTTTCCTGGGCCGCGATGCCGCCTGCCGCCAGAATCGCCAATAGAGGCCACGCCCGCATCACGGATCTCATCTTGGTCCCTCGCTACAACCATTCTAGACGCCCCCGAACTGGAACGCGTTGCCGCGCAAAGCGCGGTAATCTGGGTACACCGGACACCGGAGGCTCATGGCACCTTTTCGGCGTATCGGATCGACTCCGGAGGGGCACAACCGCTGCGAGTTTCGCGTCTGGGCTCCGCGGGCCGATTCGGTCGACCTGCACATTCTGGCGCCCTCCGAACGGATTGCGCCCATGGAGCCGGAAGGCGCGGGCTATTTTTCCGCGCGGCTCGATGGAGTAGCTCCCGGCGCGCGCTATCGTTACCGGCTGAACGGCCGCCTGGAGCGGGCCGATCCCGCATCACGGTTCCAGCCCGAAGGCGTGAACGGGCCTTCCGGAGTTGTCTCCCGCGACTTCCCCTGGACCGACCGCGGCTGGGCAGGCATTCCGCTTGAGGAGTACATCGTCTACGAACTGCACACCGGCACTTTCAGCCGCGAAGGCACGTTCGCGGGAATCATCCCGTATCTCTATGAAATCAAGGCACTTGGCGTTACAGCCATCGAGCTGATGCCGGTAGCGCAGTTTCCAGGCGGCCGGAACTGGGGTTACGACGGCGTCTTCCCCTTTGCGGCGCAGAACACCTACGGCGGGCCGCGCGGGCTCATGGAACTTGTCGATGCCTGCCACGCGAGGGAGCTGGCCGTCGTGCTGGACGTGGTGTACAACCACCTCGGGCCGGAGGGCAACTATCTCGGCGACTTCGGCCCCTATTTCACAGACCGCTACCGGACGCCCTGGGGCGACGCGATCAACTTCGACGGGCCGGGAAGCGACGAAGTGCGGGCCTATTTCATCTCCAACGCGCTTGAGTGGGTGACGGACTTCCACATCGACGCGCTGCGCGTGGACGCCGTTCATGCCATCTTCGACGGCTCGGCCTATCCGTTCCTTCAGGAGCTGGCCGATGCCGTGCACCAGCGCGCGGCGGAACTGAACCGCAGGATCTATGTCATCGCCGAGAGCGATCTGAACGACGCGCGGCTGATCCGGTCCCCCGAATTGGGCGGATATGGCCTGGACGCCGAGTGGGCCGACGATTTCCACCACGGTCTCCACACGCTGCTCACCGGCGAACGCGAGAGCTACTACGAGGATTTCGGCCGGCTCCGCGACCTTGAGACCGCGTTTGCGACGGCCCACGTATACGACGGCCGGTACTCGGCGTACCGGAAGCGCCGGCACGGCAACTCATCAGCCGGATTGCCGCCTTCAAAATTCGTGGTGTGCGCTCAGAATCACGACCAGGTCGGCAATCGCAGGCTCGGGGAGCGCCTGTCGCGTCTGGTAGATTTCGAATCGCTGAAACTCGCGGCCGCCGCCGTGCTGCTTTCGCCCTACATCCCGCTGCTGTTCATGGGTGAAGAATACGGAGAGACGGCGCCGTTCCAGTATTTCGTAAGCCACTCGGATGAGAAGCTTGTCGAGGCGGTGCGGGAGGGGCGCCGCCGTGAATTCGAAGCCTTTGGCTGGCGCGGCGAAGTCCCGGATCCGCAAAGCGAGAAGACTTTTCTGGAATCAAAGCTCAACCACGCTTTGAAGCATGAGGGGCAACACCGGCTGCTCTATGAGTTCTACAATGAATTAATTGGAATTAGAAAGCGCTTATTTTCGCCGCCGGGCAAACGCGGAATTAGAACATATGCCAGCGAGCCGGACGGCGTACTGGTTGTAGAGCGCGCAGCCGCCGTCGAGACCGCCCTTCTCCTGCACTTTGGCGAACGTCCCGTTTCGTTCGCGTTTCCGCTGGCAGGCGAATGGCGCACGGTGATCGACTCGTCCAGCGAGCGCTGGGGCGGTCCGGGGGGCGCGCAACCGCCCTGGAGGCTTGCTCCCCACAGCGCTGTGCTGCTGGAAAAAGCCGGCCCGCAGGAGAGCACAGCCTCCTTTCCGCCGGGCTAGAAATCGCAATGACGGACATGAATCAATCGGCTGGCAGAGTCGTCGTGGTGTCGAACCGGCTGCCTGTCACGCTGCGCCGCACCTCGGAGGGATGGAGGTCCGAGCGCAGCCCGGGCGGCCTGGCCACGGCGATCGATCCGATTCTGAAGAAAACCAATGGCATATGGATCGGCTGGGCCGGGGACTCTTCGGCGCCGGACGAGGCACGCGCCAAGATCATTCGACAGTGGGCGGAGCGCAACTGCTATATCGCTATCGAACTGCCGTCCGAAATGGCGCAGCTCTACTACGAGGGCCACGCCAACCAGGCGCTCTGGCCGCTGTTTCACCAGTTCCCGTCTTTCGTCGAATTCTCCCCGGCCGCCTGGCGGGCTTACATCGACGCCAACCGGCTCTTCCGCGACGCCGTCGTCAAGGAGTACCGGGAAGGCGACCTCATCTGGATACACGACTACCATCTGATGCTCCTGCCGCAGATGCTGCGCGAGGCGCTTCCGGCCGCCAATATCGGCTTCTTTCTCCATATCCCGTTCCCCTCGTCGGAAGTGTTTCGCGTCCTGCCAAGGCGCGAGGAGCTGCTGGAAGGCCTGCTTGGCGCGGATCTGATCGGTTTTCAGACGCATTCCCACTTGCAGCATTTCCGCACGGCCCTCTTGCGGGTTCTGGGGATGGAAAGCACGCTCGACCGGGTGGAAGTCGGCACGCGTCCCGTCCGGCTCGAAGCGTTTCCGATCGGCATTGCGCCCGAGGAGTTTCTCAACGCGCTTGCCACGGCGGAGGCGGCCGGCATACGCGCCGAAATCGAGCGCCGCTACGCCGGCCAGCGCATTCTGCTGGCTGTGGACCGCCTGGACTACACCAAGGGCATCCCCCAACGCCTGCGGGCGTACCGCCTGCTGCTTGAAAAGGAGCCCGGGCTGCGGCGCCGCATCGTCCTCATCCAGATCGCCGTGCCCTCGCGTGAAGGCATCGCGACCTACGCCGGACTGAAGCGCGAGGTCAACGAGCTGGTCGGCGAAATCAACGGGCAATTCAGCACTCCTGGCTGGACGCCGCTCGTCTACATACGCCACGGCGTGTCGCGCCAGCAACTGGCCGCACTTTACGCGGCCGCATCCGTGGGCTGGGTGACGCCGCTGCGCGATGGCATGAACCTGGTCGCGAAGGAGTACGTGGCCTGCCAGACGGAGGGCCGCGGCGCCCTGGTGCTGAGCGAGTTCGCCGGGGCGGCCGAGGAGCTGTCCCAGGCCTTCACCGTGAATCCCTACGACGAGGAGCGTACGGCGGAGACGGTCGCCGCTGCGCTGGCCCTTTCGGATGAGGAGCGGCGGGAACGCATGTCCGCCCTACATGCGGACGTTCTCCGCAGGAACGTTTTCCACTGGGGAGACCGGTTTCTGGCTTCCCTGCGCGAGGCCGCGGAGGTGCGCGCCAGCCGGGACGTCGAGAAAGCGGCGCCCCTGCCCTTGCACCAGATCCTTACCGCGTACCGCGACGCGGCTCGCCGTGTACTGTTTCTCGATTACGACGGGACGCTGGTGGGCTACGCATCGCGGCCCGAACTCGCGGTGCCGCCCTCCGAGGTTTTGCACCTGCTGGAGCGCCTCGCGGCCGACGAGGCCAACTGCGTGGTGGTAATTTCGGGCAGGCGCAGCAGCGATCTGGAAAAGTGGTTCGGGCGCATTCCCAAGCTCTGGCTCGCCGCCGAGCACGGCGCCACGATGAAACGCCCCGGCCACGACTGGCAGGCGCTGCGGGACAGGGCAACGACGGAATGGAAAGAGCGCGTGCGGCCCGTTCTCGAACACTTCGCCGACCGCACTCCCGGCAGCCTGATCGAGGAGAAAGACTTCGCCCTGGTCTGGCATTACCGCATGGCGGAACCCGAGTTCGGCGACTGGCTGTCCAACGAACTCGTCGCCGTGCTGGAAGGGATGCTGGCGGGGAGCGAACTGCGCGCCGTCCGCGACAACAAGCGCGTAGAGGTCAAACCCGCCTGGATCAATAAGGGGGAAGTGGTCGAGCTGGTGTTGCAGCACTACCAGGACGCCAGCTTCGTTTTTGCCGCCGGAGACGACCGCACGGACGAGGATATGTTCGTCAAGTTAGGCCCCGAAGCATGGACCGTGCACATCGGGCCCGGCTCCACGCGCGCCCGTTTCACGCTGCCGGACTTCACCCGGAGCCGCGCCCTGCTGGTCCGGTTCGCGGTCCCGGAACGCCTGGAACAATAGAAAAAAATCGCATCCCGCACTCGCCTTCACCGCCGGGCGCTGATACAATTAGTCTGCATTCAACAACATGGGCACCACCGCTCCGGACGAGCGGCTGAGGGAACTGGCCGAAGCAAGCTGGCAGTTCTATATCGATCTGGCCGAGGGAGCCTTCTATCTCGGTTACACCGATCAGTCCGCGTGGGTAATGCAGAAGGCCGTTGCGGAAGCCGAAACGCTTGGGCCGGGAGATCCGCGTTTGCCCGCTTCGCTAAACCGCCTCGGCGTTCTCTACTACTATCTCGGCAAGTACCGCAGCGCCGAACCCCTGTTCGAGAGGGCCGTGGCGCTGATGGAGCAGGCCGGCGCCTCGTGCAAGGCCGAATTCGGCGACATGCTCTATAACCTGGGCGGGTTGTATAAAGCCCAGGGCAAGTATCCCGAAGCGGAAACGGTGTTTGCGCGGTGCCTCGAAGTCTGGGAGAAGACCCGGGGGCCGGAGCATCCGGACCTGGCGCTGGCCTATCAGCAGCTCGGAGAGATGTGCATGCACCAGGGACGGGGTCCGGAGGCGTTGTTTGCGCTCCGTCGCGCCCTGACGCTGCTGGATGCCCGCAAGGTCCAGGACTGGGTCACCCTGGTGGTCCTCACCAAGCTGGCCGCCTACTACACGCTTCAGGACCGGTATCAGGAAGCCGAGCCGCATCTGTGGCGCGCTCTTGAGCTGCGGCGCCACTTGCAGGGTGGAGACCACCCCAAGGTGGCCAAGGCTTTAGAACAGCTCGGCCAGATCTACACCAGGCAGCGGAAGTTTGCCCGTGCCGAGCCGCTGTACCGGCTTTCCCTCGCGATTCTGGAAAAGAGCATCGGCCGGCGGCACCCCGATTTCCTGCAAACCCTGAACGCGCTGGCGGAACTCTATGTCGCCGAGGGCAAGTACAGCGACGCCGAGCCGTTGTTCAAGCTCTCGGTGGCGGCGTTCGAGCAGGCCCTTGGAGCGGAGCACCCCCACGTGGCCGACGCCTGGAGGACTACGCGCTGCTGCTGCGGACCATTCGCCGGAACGAGGAGGCGGAGGTGTTCGAGACGCGGGCCCGAGCCATCCGGGCCAGGCGGGCGATCGCGATCTGATGCTTTCCGCCGCCCGCTCATGCTAATATGTCCTTCTAGCAGGCCCATCAGTTGGGAGGTCGTCTAACGGTAAGACGGCAGACTCTGGATCTGCTTATCGGGGTTCGAATCCCTGCCTCCCAGCCAATTCCCAATAAGGGGCTCTACGCCGTTAATGGGGGGCACCCGCTGCTGACTGATCACCCACTCCTCGGTGATCCGTTGTTGCGGGTGAAGCGCCAGATTGTGGCAATTTCTAAGGAACAGATTTGGCGCGAGCCCTTCTGGGGAACGCGTTGGAGAGGACAAACGTCGCCTTCATCGCCTCGACGCTGCGGGTGAAGTCGGCTGCCGGCGCCATGTGGCCCTGGTCGTATCCGCTCTTGGAGTAGTCCGAGGGTTCGGCGCGACGGCCGCGCGGAAGTTCCGGGTCTGCCCGAAAGCGGAAGTTCCCCTCCTTCCGGTTGGCGACGGCCGCCGCCAGGTCTTCCCTGGTGAGCGCGTATCCGACCCAGAGGGGGATTTTGCGCTCGGGGTCATGGCAGACCACGAAGTACTTCTTGTCGAGCACAGGGGTGGGGCAGTCCGGCTGGCCGAACCTGAGATGATCCGCGGCAAATACGCAGGACGGCGGCGAGCAGTACCTAAAGTGAGCAGACGCGGCGAAGCATCACCGAATCTTCTATGTGCACTGACGGTTGCAAGACATGTGCATCGCCTGAATAAAGTGGTCCACTCCCGTCTGCCGATCCTGGCAGACTGCGCAGCCGGCTCCCTCGAGAGCAAGTAGGTGCTTAAATCTATTAGCGTATGCCTGCATTCTACGCTGCCGCGGTTCCCGAGTTCCTGACACACGAAGAGGATTTGATTGTCGGCCGACAGACCGGCGTAACACGCATCGAGTTACCCGCCGAACAACTGGAAGCTTGGCGCGAGCAGTTGCGAATTTTGCGGACGGCGCTTAGTTCCGATTCTGCCAGCGACTGGTACCTGCTTCTCGAATACCCGATTCCCCGACGGGGAAAGAGAATCGATGCTGTAGTTCTGGCTCACGACGTCATTCTCGTACTTGAATTCAAATGCGGCGCGCGCAAGTACGAGAGGGAGGCCCGCATCCAGGTTGAAGACTACTGTCTTGACTTGCGTGATTTTCACGCGGAGAGTCGAGGTCGCGTGTTGGTCCCCTTCCTGGTCGCGACCAATGCGACAAAGGAACTCCCACCCAGCCACGAGCCGACCGATTGGGTCGCGCCTGTTTGGCTGGCCAACGCTTCGTCCTTGCCACATCTGATGGAGAAGGCCGTTTTCCAATACAGAGATTGTGCTGCTGCGCCGATTGATTTCGAACGCTGGAACAGGGCTGAGTAGGTGCCTACACCAACGATCATCGAGGCAGCGCGAATTCTCTACGAAAGGCACGATGTCCGTGAGATTGCGCGATGTCACGCTGGTGCGGAGAACCTGACGAAGACGACTGCGGCCGTGATGCAGGCTATCCAATGGGCACGCTCGAGCGGCAGGAAAGCCATCTGCTTTGTAACGGGTGTGCCGGGTGCAGGCAAGACTCTCGCTGGCTTGAATATTGTTCACAACCGAGAATTGCACAAGGATTCCTTGGCTGTGTTCGTATCCGGAAACGGTCCTCTCGTGAGGGTGCTTTCGGAAGCGCTGGCCCGCGATGATTCCAGACGGACTGGCCGGGCGATTTCCGAATCCCGACGGAGGGTTTCAACGTTCGTTCAGAATGTCCATCGTTTCATCGATGCTCACTTCGCTGACTCGGCGGCTCCGCGAGACCGGGTGGTTATCTTCGACGAGGCTCAACGGGCTTGGAATGCGGAACACTCGCAAAGAAAGTTTAAACGCGATCGTTCCGAACCCGAAATCATGCTCGACATTATGAATCGCCACGAAGGCTGGGCCGTCATCGTCGCCTTGGTGGGCAGTGGTCAGGAGATCAATACGGGCGAAGCTGGCCTGGGGGAATGGGGACGAGCACTCGCCGAGCGCTTCCCCCATTGGAAGGTGCTGATCTCGCCCCACCTGGTTGAGGAAACGTTTGCGCGAGATAATCTCTTTCAAGTTCCACCCAACGATCTGGAGATTGTTGAGGACGGAAGGCTCCATCTAGAGGTATCACTACGATCGTACAAAGCCGAGGCAGTTTCGGAGTTTGTTTCTCAGCTGCTTTCGATACATGTTGCAGGTGCCCGAGCGGCGCTATCCTCGTGCTCGGATTTTCCGCTGGTGCTTACTCGGGACCTTGCTAAAGCAAGGGCTTGGTTGAAACGTCGGCAGCGCGGCTCTCGGCGGATTGGCCTCGTCGCAAGCAGCGGAGGCCGCCGCCTAATAGCACATGGTCTCGATGTTCGCACCAGTCTTGACGTCGAGAACTGGTTCTTGAACCCCGCCTCTGATGTCCGGTCATCGTACTATTTGGAGATGCCGGCCACAGAGTTTGGCATTCAGGGACTTGAATTGGACTGGACTGGTGTGTGCTGGGACCTCGACTTGGTACCGGAGCGGGGTGGCTGGAGTGTCAAAGCTTTCAAGGGGACCAAGTGGCAGAGCGTCCGCGATCCGATCCGGCGGCGATATGTTCTCAATAAGTATCGAGTGCTGCTCACGCGAGCGCGAGAAGGGATGATCATCTGGGTGCCCCCAGGAGACCCATCAGATTGGACACGCCCTCCGCAGAAGTACAATTGCATCGCAGAGTATCTCAAGTCGTGTGGCATCAAGGAGATTTGATGATCGGAACGGTGCGCGTTCGCGTCTAACAACAATCCACCAACATGAGGCAATCGTCTCAGGCACGCCAACAGCATTGTCTCGCGTTGCCTGACTCCTCTGCCGGGTTGCGCATCCTTGCGTGGTGCGGGCGCTGTGCCGTCCAGCCGGGACCGCTATTCGCGACAGAGTGACTCCGGTCACGGACAAGCGCGCGGGAACCAGCGTATCGTCGAATCAGACGCACTGCAAGCCGGCCCGCTCTCTGGGGCCGGGATCGCTGATCAGAGGAGGATTGGGAAGTGGCATATGTAATCGCCGAACCCTGCATTGGCGTGAAAGACACTGCATGCGTGGACGCCTGCCCCGTCGATTGCATTCATCCGCGGAAGGACGAGCCGGGCTTCGAGGAAGCCACGCAGCTCTACATCAATCCATCCGAATGCATCGACTGCGGCGCGTGCGTGCCGGTGTGCCCCGTCGCCGCCATTTTCGCGCTCGATGACCTGCCGGAAAAGTGGAAGCACTACGCGCAGATCAACGAGGATCACTACCAGAGCTGCTCTCAGAAGCCCTGAACATGGCCTGCATGCCCGGGAATCGGCGATCACTTACCAGAGCTGCTCTCAGAAGCCCTGAACGGCTCCGTGACCGAACCGGCGGGACAGATACAAAGGGCGCCGGTTTGCGATTTCACAATCTTCACAATTGATACCGGAACCTCTGCGACACGATGGGAAAAAGGTCACTGAAGAGGGCGCATGGGGACTCGAGCAGTTACAAGACTTTCCTAAGTGGTGGTCCACCGGGCAGAAGGCCGAAAACGCGCAGACGGCTTGAAGGCGACCTGCTCGGGCGTCAGGTTGTGGCGGTGTCGCCGCATGGGCGAAACCAAACCGCGGTGCCTGGCGCCGACAGGGTCGGTTTCGCGCCAGCAGGCCAGGAAATGATGGTTCATGAGCCGGATGACGTGGAAGCGGTCGGCCACGATAGGCGGGCGTTGGGAAAGTGCTTCCGCACCGGGGAAGCGGTGTCTATGTATTGACAAGAATGGACACCAAGCGTTTTCTGGACTCAGGCGCGCGTACGCGGGAGGCGGCCGATGATCCTGAAGCGCGCCGCCGGCCAGATACGGGCAGCGGATCGACAACGTCGCGCGAATCGAGCGGTTACGAGGAGTCCAGGCGCTGGCCCATTATCCCGGCTGGAGCCCTGCGGTGGCGACTCTACTGCCAGAGGGTTCCACTCCGCCGTGGTCCGGCGGATTGGGTTAGTCCTCCAACAAGACTAATTGACAGGCTGCAGCCGTGGGCCGTATCGATAGACCTGCCCTGCCCGCGCACGCAATTCCACTTCGATACCTGCGTATCGTACCTTCAGCGGCTTGGACTGCCGTGCCCGAATCACGGCCCGCTCCAGCTTGCCGCCGCTCCAGGCGAGATCCACTTCGAAGCCGCCTCGCGCGCGCAACCCTGTCACGCTGCCCTGGGGGAAGGCGGCTGGGAGCGCGGGCAACAGATGCAGGAAAGCGGCTTCGCCCATCTGAACGGCAGACAAGCTCAACTCGCTGGCGTACGGGTCATGGCTTTGCAGCAACATCTCGGCGATGCCGGCCGTGACGCCGAAGTTGCCGTCGATTTGAAAGGGCGGATGGGCGTCGAACAGGTTGGGGTAAAGACCTGCCCGGCGGGCCGAGGCCGGCTGCACGAGATTGCGCAGGATCCTGTAAGCGCGGTCGCCGTCGAAAAGGCGCGCCCACAGGTTCACCTTCCACCCCATGGACCAGCCGGTGGCGCCATCACCCCGGAACTCGAGGGACTTGCGTGCCGCTGCGAACAGCTCCGGGGTACCCCACGGGGTGATTTCACCGCCGGGATGAAGCCCGTAGAGGTGCGAGACGTGGCGGTGCTGGTTGTTGGGGTCGTCCTTGTCCTCCAGCCATTCCTGCAACTGGCCGTACCTGCCGATCTGGTTCGGAGCGATGCGCCGGCGCAGGCCTTCGAGCTGCCGCCGTAGATCCGGATCGGTATCCAGGATGCGGCTGGCAGCGATAACCGCGCCGAACAGGCCACGCACGATCTGGTGGTCCATCGCCGGACCCATCACCAGCCCGCCGTGCTCGGGTGAGTTGCTCGGCCCTGTGATAAGCCAGCCCTTGTCGGGGTGTTCCACCAAGGTGTCCACGAAGAACAGGGCCGCGCCTTTCAGGAGAGGATAGGCCGTCGTACGCAGAAACTCGCGGTCGCCGTTGTAAAGATAGTGTTCCCAAAGGTGCTGCGCCAGCCAGGCGCCTCCTGTGGGCCAGATGCCGTGGTTGGAGTGGTTAATCGGGGCGGTGCCGCGCCACAGGTCGAAGTTGTGATGCAGCACCCAGCCGCGGGCATTGTAGTGTTGCTTCGCGGTGACGGCGCCTGAGGCTGCAACCTCCCGAAGCGCCTCGAACAGCGGCAGGTGACACTCGGGGAGATTGGCCGGCTCGGCGGGCCAGTAGTTCATTTCGGTGTTAATGTTAACGGTGTACTTACTGTCCCACGCGGGTTTGTTGGAATCGTTCCAAAGACCCTGTAAATTCGCCGGCTGCCCGCCCTGGCGGCTGGATGCGATCAACAAATAGCGGCCGTACTGGAACAGCAGCGTCACGAGTTGCGGATCGCTGCGGCCGGCAAAGGCCCGGATACGTTCGTCGGTCGGATCGGCTGACGCGGCCGAATCGCCCAGGTCGAGCGAAACGCGCCGGAACAACCGTTGGTGGTCGGCGACGTGTGCAGCGCGCAGTGCCTGGTAGCGGGCGCGGCGCAACGGAGCCAGCACCGAATCATTGCGCCGCTTCGGATCGGCGGAGACATCCCGGTAGTTCACGAAATTCGTGGCCCCGGTGAGGATGAGGGTGGCCGCGTCAGCGCCATTCACGGTGATGCGTCCGTTGGCGGCAGCCATACGGCCGCCCTCCACCTGGACGAGCAACCGGGCCTCGAACCGGATGGCCCCGCCGGGGACGCCGCCAGACATCGAGATCTCCCCGGACGGATTTGCCTGAATTACGGCGCCTTCATGGGCGGCGGCCAGCGTGGCTTCAAAGGAAATGCTGCCGGGTTTATCCGCCTCCAATCGCACGACGATGGCTTGCGCGGGGTGGCTGGCGAAGACCTCACGCCGCCAGGTGGTGTCGCCGCTTGCAAACTCCACCGCCGCGACGGCGCTGTCCAGATCCAGTTCGCGGCGGTAACGCGTGACCGCGGTGGCCGGAATCTCGGGAAACGTCAGAAGCAGGTCGCCGAAGGCCTGGTAAGCTTTCTGCCCCAGCGGAATACTCATGAACTCCCGCATGGCGAGGTCCTCGGCTTCCTTCTGCCTTCCCTCATAGAGAAGCCGCCGCAGCGTTTCGAGATGCCGGTAGGCGCCCGGATGGGCGTAATCGTGCGGACCGCCGGTCCACACCGTGTCTTCGTTGAACTGGATGCGTTCGCGGGCGATCCCGCCGAAGATCATGGCTCCCAGGCGTCCATTGCCCACCGGCAGCGCTTCCACCCACTCGGTGGCGGGCTGCCGGTACCACAGTTTCAAATGGGAGAAATCCTGCCCGGCAGCCGCTCCCGGCGCCGTGAAAAAGCAAAGTGCGACGACGGTTATCGTAAGTGCCCTTCGCATGGGATTCCTGTTCAGTGTAACGGGTTCAAGCGGGCAATGAAGCCGCCGCCAGAAATGCCGAGCGTCGAGTCCACGTTACTTAAGATTGTCGGGACCGCGGAGGATGCAACCAAGCTATGTCGCGCCAGCATCGAAACCGGAACCCCGATCCTACTGTATTGGTAAGTCTTGCGTCCCCATTCAGTACTGGGCGGCAGGCTAAGCCGGTCTACTCCGTCGATGACTCCAGGAATTGGCCATGGTTCGCAAGGATCTCATCCATCGATACCACTAGGAGCTTGTTGAAAAACCCAAACTGAGCGCTTGGCTGATCAAACAAGGGCTG
>ERZ795045.3354-NODE-3354-length-14185-cov-3.757042_pt1 | contig 14185 bp, 7 predicted proteins | sample MGYA00375129_ERZ795045 | MGnify/ENA primary metagenome ERZ795045 (study PRJEB30174, sample SAMN05720166) | activated sludge metagenome | isolation source: anaerobic digester from wastewater treatment plant | place: Japan | collected 2015-05-15 ... | reverse complement strand
GCTACGGCCAGGCTGGCTGCTGCCTATGAAAAAATACTGCTTGATTCCGGTTACGGCCAGCTGGAGCAGGTAGAAGAGTACAACTACTGGGACCCGGCCAGCCCGGTGAGGGTTACTGATGAGCGGGTGAAGTGGATGGCCCTGAAACGGAAAGACAGGCGCCAGCCTGAGGGATTGCTGTTGCTTCAGAGTTACTGCCGGCCAGAGCCGGTGAACACAGAAGTGGTCTGGCCCGGGATGAATGTTCTGCTGGACATAGAAACCAGAGAACTTCTTTCCGGAAAAAATGGCCGCTTCCGCGTTACCATGCCGGAGAACCTTTCCACGCGGATGTTCCTGGCAGCCACTCAGCCGGCGGTTCTTCAACCACTGGCCGCTCCGGAAAACTGCCTGGTGGAAGATTTTGCTCTGGCCGTGCCGGTACACTACGACTTAACCGTGGTCAGCCTTGAAGGCAGCCGAACCAAGAGCCTCCCGGCTGAGTTTTTCCCCCGTGAAGACCGGCCAGGAAAAAGATTCTGGCGGATGCCTTCCAGCCAGCGCACGGCCGGCCTCACCTTCCGGGATGACTGGAACCTGCTGGAAGGCAACTACCTGTTCTCTTTTCGGGTGCGCCTGCCCGGGGAGGCACTGGTTAAACTACCGGAGAAAGCGACCAAGTCGCTGCTGGTACTCCAGTGGCGCGTTATCCCGGAAAATAAAGAAAAAGGTATAGAGCCACAGATGCTGCAGGCTTCCCTGGGCTGTCAGCGGGATGGTGAGAATTTTCTCTGGGTGGTTACTGAAGCCAGCGCGGTAAAGGGAAAACAGCAAACTCCGCTGTTAGCCGAAGGCCAGGATAAAGGCAAGTTCATCGTCCTGGGCCAGGCCAGACCAGGCCAGTGGGTGGAAATTGGCCTGGCAGATAGAGAAACAGAGTGCACTTTCCTTTTTCAGGGAAGACCGGTCAGCAACGTAACTGTTCCGGAAGTCTGGTCAGGCCGGCTCTGTCTGAATCAGGGGAAACTGCTGGCCAGCGGAACAGTGGCCTACCTTGACCTGACTGACCTTACGGTGAGCTGGCAACCTTAAACCGTTTCTCTTCGGCTCTGTGTTGAGCGGGTTACCAACCCGTTTGCAGAAGGGTCTCCTCTTTTTCCCCTCCGGGAGAGGAACTATCCTTTCATGACCGCCAGGGGCAGCATCCGGGCAATCTTTCTGGACAGGCCAGCCCCTTCCACCACCGCGACCACTTCGTCCACATCCTTGTAAGCCGCTGGCATCTCTTCCGCTAGGCCTGACCGGCTGGCCGCCCTGGCTAAAATTCCCTGTCTGGCCAGTTCCTCCGCGATGGAACGACCCCGGCTGACCCTGATGGCTTCGTGCCGCGACATGGTCCGACCGGCGCCGTGGCAGGTGCTACCCCATGTCTCTGCCATGGCTTTTTCTGTCCCGACCAGGATGTAGGAAGCAGTCCCCATGGTACCGGGGATGATCACCGGCTGGCCAACCGCCCGGTAGTGCTGGGGAACCTCCGGGTGGGAAGCCGCAAAGGCTCTGGTGGCGCCTTTGCGGTGGACATAGAGTTTCCTGGGCTGACCATCCACCAGGTGGGTCTCCAATTTACAGATATTGTGGGCGACATCATAAACCACGGCCAGACCTAACTGGCTCTCATTCAGACCTAACACCCGGCGAAAGGTTTGTCCGACCAGGTGGCTGATCATCTGGCGGTTGGCAAAGGCATAGTTGGCAGCACACTTCATCGCCTGAAAGTACTGTTGCCCTTCGTAAGAATTTACCGGCGCACAGGCTAACTGTCGGTCAGGTACCGAGAGTTCATATTTGGTCATCGCCTTGCCAAACCTAACTAAGTAGTCATCGCATACCTGGTACCCCAGCCCACGGCTACCGGTGTGAACCATCACGGTAATCTGTCCTGGAAACAGTCCAAAAACCTTGCCAATGCTTTCATCGTAAATCTCAACGACTTCCTGAATTTCCAGGAAGTGATTGCCGGAACCCAGTGTCTCTAACTGTTCCAGGCCCCGTTCCACCGCGCGCTGGCTCAAACTTTCCGGGTCCGCGCCCTTCAGACACCCGTTTTCTTCAATATTGGATAAATCGGCTGGCGTGCCAAATCCCTTTCTAACCGCCCAGCCAGCCCCTTCCGCCACCACCTCTTCCAGTTCTTTTTTCTTCAGTTTGAGTTGCCCGGTGGAGCCAACGCCGGAAGGGATTTCCTGAAAAAGGCCGCCCAGCAAAATTTCCAGTCTGGACTTAATATCAGCCGCTTTCAGATTTGTCCGCAGAAGTCTGACCCCGCAGTTGATGTCGTAGCCGACAAACCCTGGTACAATGACCCCACTTTCCGCGTCAAAAGCGCCCACCCCGCCAATCGGCGCGCCGTAACCCCAGTGAACATCAGGCATCGCCAGACTGTACCTGGTAATACCTGGCAGGTGGGCGACATTGACCACCTGGACGACGGCGTTATCGGCCAGCGCCTTTTCCAGCAACCTTTCCGAGACATAAAGGACACCGGGTACCCTCATCCCCTTTTCCCTGGGAATGACCCAGGTGTAGGGCCCTTTCCGCTCTAATTTTGCCTTTATGTCTTCCATTGCTGCTCCATCAAACTCCAACCGGTTTCCAGGGCTTTACGGCTACTCTCCAGGGCCTCTTTCCGGCCCACAGTTTTCTCCAGGCCAGCCATAAGGTCAACCATCTCCAGCGGAAGATACTCCCGGTTGATCAGGCATCCTAACGCTCCGGCCATGACCATGTTCGCTACCTGAAGGTTGCCCAGTGATTCCGCCAGCTGGCTGGCGGCGATGTCAATGGTCTTAAACTTCAGTTCCGGGTCAGGACGCACCAGGGAAGAGTTCAGCAGCATCGTCCCGCCTGGTTTAATGTAGTGAGCCAGAAGTCTCAGCATCCTTTCCTGCATGAAGATGCCGGCATCCACCCGACCGCTCACCGGAGAAAGCAGTCCCCGGCGGCTGCTCATAATAATCAGGCAGTAAACATAGCCGCCCCTCATCTCCGCACCGTAGGCCGGCAGGCAGGAAACCTGCCACTGCCGGTTCATGGCTGCATAAGCCATCACCCGGCCCAAAGTCAGAATTCCCTGGCCGCCAGAACCAGCCGCCAGCACCCGCACATCTTTCCGGCTCATTGTCTTAGATTATGTCCACCAGGCTCTGGGTTTCGCTTCGCGAATGAGCACCTCTTTCAGGAACTTGACCGCCTTGGCTAAACCTTCGGCGGTACTCATGAGACTGTCCTCGTGTTCAATGCTTAAAGTGCCATCGTAGCCCACCATTCTCAAGGTGGAGACAAAGTCGTTCCAGAACTCAGCTCCGTGGCCGTAGCCGACGGTGCGGAAAATCCAGGAGCGGTGAAACTCGTCAAGATAACTTTTGGTATCCAGCACTCCGTGCAGGCTGGTCTGGTAAGGATTTATGCGGCAATCCTTGGCATGGACGTGGTAGATGGCTGAACCCAGGTAACGGATGGCGGCAATCGGGTCAATACCCTGCCAGAAAAGGTGGCTGGGGTCAAAGTTGGTCCCGATTTCCTCTCCGGCTGCCTGCCGCAGTTTCATCAGCGTCTCGGGATTATAAACGACAAAACCCGGATGCATCTCCAGACAGATCTGCTTTACATTGTGTTTCTTCGCAAAGGCTACTTCCTCCTTCCAGTAAGGGATGACCTTCGTTTCCCACTGCCACTTCAGCACCTCAGAAAAGTCGGTCGGCCAGGGACAGGTTACCCAGTTGGGAGACCTGGCCTGCTCGCCGTCACCAGGACAACCGGAAAAGGTAATTATCCGGCCCAGCCCTAACTTTTCTGCCAGAAGAACGGTGTCCCGCTGAGCCTTCCGGTGCGCCCGAGCAATCTCCGGGTCAGGGTGCAGCGGATTACCGTGGCAGGAAAGCGCAGAAATCTCCAGCCCTCTTTTCTCCACTGCCTTCTGAAAATTCTTCAACTTGCTTTCATCCTGAAGCAACTCCTCCGGCTTACAGTGGGCGTTGCCCGGATAGTTGCCCGTGCCGATTTCCACCGTGTCCACACCAGCGGCTCTGGCGATGTCCAGCGCTTCTTCCAGACTCTTGTCTCCGAATAGTACCAGAAAAACCCCCAGTTTCATGGTTACCCCCTGGTTGTTCCGCGTAAAAGTTTAGCCCAGAAAACAAATTTGTCAATTATCCCCGGCGCCGGCCGGTAAGATAGTTGTCGCTTCGTTAGTTTGCTTCAGCCGCGGCCGGGCATTCAGCCGCAGCTGTCTGGCGAAACCAGTTAAGGAGCCAGTTTTCCAGCATCTGGAAATCAAGGACCTGGTGGAATTTCTCTTCGTCCTGCCACAGCCTTTTCTGTAATTGGTTCAATCTCTTTTTCGCCTGGTGTAGCTGCTGCTCTTTAAGCAGGGCAAGCAGTTTCAGCCACTCAACCAGAAAGGAGCGGTGATGAAGAAGCATCTGCCGGGAGCGGCTGGCTGGCAAAAGTTCCAGTTCTTTTTTCTTTTTCTCCAGAAAACTGAGCGCCTTCTTTATTTCGCCTTTTGAATACGGAGCGGTTTTCCCCGGTGGTCTTAACAGGAGTTCGTACAGTTGCTGGAAGTAGTGGTCCACGATTTTCCCGTTTTCTTTTCCAAAGGCCGCCTGAAGGTAGTTTTTCTTGACCTCCGCCAGGCTGATGTCTCTGTTCCAGAGAGTTTTCCCCATAACCACCATCGGCAGGCCCGTGGGGTAAAAAATTCTCTGCATCTGGCAGGAGAGCATTCCGTTCAACCCCAAATTTTTCAAATCTTTCATGTCCCGGTGAATTACCGAAGGCAGATTGGCTCCCAGGAAGTCAAGGTTCGCCCTCATGAAGTGGTAGTCAAAGAGGAAACTGTCTCCGGAAAAGCATCTCTTCCAGGCAGAATAACATTTCAAATTTTCTTTGTTGGTTCTCGGTCTGGCTTCATCAGGGCGTCCGCCGTGGTTTTCCACGGTACAGTCTGCCGCGGTCAGCGGATGGTAGTAGCACCTGGTAATGGGTGCAAACATGAAAATTAAATTATCTGCCCTGGCCGGTTTAATTCTGGTTGGCGGTCTCAGCGTATTTTCATAGCTTAAAAAGACTACTCTGGCTCCGGGCCTGACTGCCCTGGCCCTTTTGCTTATCTCTCTGACAAGTTTCATGTACCAGTCGGAAAGGGAAAACTTCTGGCAGACCGGACATTCACACCAGTTATGATGGGCGTCGGAAAGCCAGAAATGAAGGATATCCACTTCAGGATGCTTTTGAAGGTACTTTACCACCACGTCCACCAGGCGGTTAAAGGCTTTGGGGTTGGCGTAGCACAACTCGGTGTTGATGGGAATCTTTCCGAACAGTTGTCTCTTCCCTCCGGTCAGAGCCATCAATTCTTTTTTCTCCGGCGAGACCCGGCCGTGGTATGGCCACCAGCCAAGGTTAGGCAGCCCGAGAACTTCCGCCGTCCAGCCGTGGCCGCACCTCTCTAAAATCAGTCCCCGTTTTTTTATCTCCCGGATAACTTCCTCATCCATTTTTTTCACTGCCTGCAGGGTGAGCTTCCGACGCAGTTTTTTCACGCGGGTGTTTTCATAAAACCTTTTGAAGAAGAAAAGGGAATGCTGGAACTGAAGAAAGTACTCGTTAAAGCGGTGCTTGGCCATCCAGTCAATCATGGCCAGGACGTGTTCCTTGCCTGGATAGCCTTCAATCGTGATTCCCCGGTGCCGGTAAGAAGCTGTCTCCCGCAGGTTGAAACCTGTCAGCGGGATAGTTTTCAGCCGGGGAACGACCTCGCCCTCTTCTCCGGGGAAAAGAAAAGCAAAACCTAATTTTTCCAGATAGGCGTAAACGGCAAAAAGGACGCTTCGGGGATTGGAACCGGAAAGGAAAAGACCATTCTTCTCTGATTGGATGATGATTTCGTCTTCAAATTCGGACCTTTTTTTTGCCAGGAAAAGATGGAGGCCATGCCGGGTATCACTCCGGACTGCTGGAATTAAGTCCAGGTCTTGCCCGCTGGCTTTTTTCAGGTATTTCTTCAGTTCTTCCGCGGCAAACTTCACCACCGGCTGGTTCTTTTGATAAAAGACCTGCATGCGTTCCCCCGCTGTTTCTCTTACTTCTCGTTAATCCTGGCCGTGACCTATTACAGTTTTTACCGTTACCTTTTCCGGGCTCAACCGGCCAGTATAAGAAACCATGATTTCTCTTCTCTCCCCGGGCAACAGGTCAAAGTAACTATCTTCTGGAAGAGCGTCTTCAGGAAGCTGGAAATGAACCGCAGGTGCGAATACCTGGCTGGCCACGGATATCTTCCAGAGGTCTTTCCCCTGTTTTCTTATGCTCAGCGAAAGTTCTGGCTTCACCGTCCGCAAAAGGCGAAAGTCCTTTATCCGCAAGATAGCCGGAAGAATGTCTTTCCGGTTCATCCTGGCTATCCAGAGCGTGGTGGAAGCATCCTGGTTTCCCCTTTTGAAGGTGGCCAGAATTTTCCGTGTCAGCCCCGGACAAAAAATCTTCTTTTGCCTCAGGGCGCTTTCCTTACCATCAAAGGAAGTGTAGCCGCTGGTCAGAATTCCCTTCACCGGCTCCAGCAGGTCGTTGGCCATGGTAACGCTCACCAGGCCATCTTTTTCCCGCAGGATAAGCCGCACCGGTGCCAGCGCCCGTTTGACGAAGTACCAGGCAATCTTGCGACGCCGGTAATAGTCCATGATGGTCCAACCGATTTCTCCCCAGCAGTCTTCATACATCCAGAAAAGGGCGCCATGACAATTTTCTCTCCGGCGAAACGAATCCAGGGAATAGCCGTACATCAGACCCTGGCAGAGTCCGCTGTAAAGCAGGTATTGTTCCAGAGAAAGATTTTCCGGGTCGGCGTAGTGTTTCCTTATCCCTGCTTCCACGGTATTTTTTTCAAAGGTGTTGGTATGATGCTGCCAGGTCTTACTCTTCCGGTCCACCGGTTCTTCCCCGAAGTAATCCAGGACAGTCTCCTTGACCGGAGCGCTCACATAGCCGTATTCCGAGACAAACAGGGCGCGGCATTGGTCGTACTCTTCCGGAGTAATGCGTTTGTTCATATCCGGGCTCATCATACAGTCGGCCCAGTGATGCCGGTCGCCAACATCGCTGGCATTGGGGATTTCTCCACCGTAGGGCGAACCGTTCCAGTAAGGAATTTCCGGGCAGTTGGTGCGGACTGTTTCCGGTAAGAGGTAATTATAAAGGGCGGCGCCACTTCTGGTTTTGCCCCGACGCCATTCGCCCAGAAGCTGGGTGCATTCGTTGTTTCCACACCAGAGAACCATACAGGGGTGGTTTCTCAAGCGCCGGGTCTGGTATTCTGCCTCTTTTTTTACTTCCTCCAGAAACCAGTCCAGGTGGTCAGGATAAGGGGCACAGGCAAACATGAAATCGTGCCACACCATAATCCCGTACCGGTCGCAAAGTTGATAAAAGGTCTCCGGTTCGTACCGACTGCCACCCCAGACGCGCAACATGTTGAAGTTTGCCTTCCGGGCTTCCTGGATAAGGTGTTCGTATTTTGCGGCCGTCACCCGGGCATAAATCGCGTCTGCTGGAATCCAGTTGGCGCCTTTGCAAAACACTTTCTTACCGTTAATTACGAAAGCAAACTTCCTGTCCGTGTCTAATTCCACAAACCGGATTCCGGTTTCAAATTCAGGGAAAGCAGAAACTTCTCCTTCCACGGCAAGTTTTACAGCAACCCGGTAGAGATGCGGTTGCCCTGTCCCGTTTGGCCACCACAATTCTGGATTCTTCACCGGGAGGGTAAACTCCACATAGTTCAGTCCTGACCTCAGAAGAGAAACCTTTTTCGCCTTCGTGACCGAACGGTCAGGAGCGGTAATTTTCACTTCAACGCTTCCCTCGCCGGTCCGGTAATAGTGAAGAAAATCAACGGTAAGTACAACCTCCAGAAAAATTTCCTTCCCGTCACGAACCGGTTTTACCCGGACATCTCTCAGGCAACCTTTGCTGAAAGAAATTATCTTCGCCTCTCCGGCGATGGCCGTGGTTGCCACCCGGGGGCTCCAGTCCCAGCCAAAAGAATACTGTGGCTTTCTGACAAAGACCCGACGGGCATCCCCTCTTTCCGGACGATTGTTGGCCGCCTCTGTTGAGGCCCTGACACCCAGGCTATCCAGTTCGCTTTCTGTTACTTCTTCCACGCCGGAGGTCAACCGCACCAGTAAGGTGTTGGCTCCCTCAACCCGGAACTGGTTTTTCACCTGTCTCCGGAAAGGATAAAAGGCGCTCTCATGCCTTCCCAGACACAGCCCATTAAGAAAAACAGTGGCCCGGCCGTCCAGACCATCCAGTTCCAGCTCCACACTTTCTGCTTCCAGCCATTCCTTCCTTGTTTGAAAAGTCTTCCGGAACCACCAGGAGCGATTTTCGGTCCATTGAGCGTCAAAACTGTTCAATCCGACCAGTGGCTCTTTGATCCGGCCTGACAAAATCAATCCCTGGTGAATATCTCCGGGCACAGGCTGAACCATCCAGGTAGTTTTTTCCTGAGCAATTCTTGCGGCTTCCTCTTCCGTGGAGTCCAGCGGCTCATCCCGCAATTCCCAGTTTCCATTCAGAGAAAATTCCTTCATGGCCTGCCTCCAGTTGTACCCTGCATTATTTTACACTTTGCGGAAAAGAAAAACAGGGAATGTTTCTCTTCTGAGATTAAGCAATCGGTGTTTTTCTGATTGACGGGCGGACCGGCCAGGGTATAATGTGGAGAAAATTCTTACCTGGAGGAAAGATGAGACAGGCAGGAAAAAGTCAGCAGTTTCTGGAAACAAAAGACTATGCTCAGGGGGTAAGGGTAAGGTTGCCGGTGCTCGTCCTCACCGGGAAAAAGACCGGTCCCTTAGCCCTGGTCATTTCCAGTCAGCATGGCCGGGAACTCAACGGGGTCGCTGTTATTGAAAGGGTGTGGAGAAGCCTCTCCCCGGAAAAGGTGAAAGGCAGAATTGTCTTTCTGCCGGTGATGAATCCTCTGGCGGTGCGCATGCGACGGCAGGATTTTCCCGTTGAAGAACCGCGGTTCAGACCGACCGGTGTTTCTCAACTGCTGTACAACATGAACCGGAAATGGCCACCTGCGCTAGGGGATGACACCTATGCCGGTGCTGTGGCTGAGGCGGTCTGGAAAACTTACTGGAAACACGCTGACCTTTCTCTGGACCTGCACGGCTGGACCGATAGAAGCCTTTCCCTGGCCTGGGCTCACCGGAAGCATCTCAAACTTCTCCGGTCTTATGGTTTTCCCTACCACATGGTGGTGGATGAAGTTCCGCAGGACCGGGGTATGAGCGAAACCTCGGCGTTTCAGGCAGGAATTCCCCATCTGGTGAACGAACTGGCCCCCCAGAACACCATCGTTCCCGAAATTGTCAACCTGGGCGCCAGGTGCGTGATGAATCTCTTTCGGGCAGCCGGGATGCTGTCAGGCGAACTGCAACTGCCGCCAGTTCAGTACGAATTCAACCAGAAACATGAGGAAATAGAGGCCAGAACACCGGTGGAGGGGCTGCTGCTGCCAGAGGCAAAACCAGGTGATTTTCTCCGCCAGGGAGAACCGGTGGCCAGGGTCCTTTCTCTGGAGACACTGAAAACGCTCTGGCAGTTTCGCACCCCAAAAGAGGCACTGGTCTTTAACCTGGGCGGCTCTGGCTGGGGAGAAGACTCCCCACCCAGCAATATCGTCTTTCCCGGTCAGTTAGTATCCCTGCTCAAAGTTCCAGACGCCATCATCAAAAACGGGTAATCTCGATTTCCCGGATAAACCTTCTCAGGCTGACCCGGCTTTATGGTGACCGGTGTTTCACCAGCACGGAAAGACGGCCGTAACTTCATTTGAGACCATTTTTTCGGAATCGGGCATAAGAACCTTCCGCTGCAACTGTGGTAAAATCTCTCATGAAAAGGAGCGGTGACCGATGAAAAAGTTGATGGCCCTTACCGGGCTGACTTTTCTTTTCTGCTCAACCGGAGCGTTTTCCATGACCTGCAATCTTGCCAGGCCGTATGAGGCCGGCAATCTCACCCGAACCATCCCTGTGTTCTCCAGGGTAAGACCGGACCTTCTCTTTGAAAAAGGGGATACCATTGAAATTTTTGCCTTTCCGAAGAGCCGACCCTTACGTTGCAGCTGGTCGCTCAGCCACAATATGGTGGAACAGCCCCTGACTTCCCGGGCCGGAGAAATCTGTCTGGACCAGAGTGTCCGTTTCGTCATCCCGGAAGAGATTTTAAGTCCGGGGTTTTACGATTTAAGGTTCACCATCTGGTCAACCGCAACGGACAAGGAAGAAGGAAAAACCACCTTCGGCTACGAAGTTGAGCGCATGACGGTCGTTGATTCCCGGCCGGAAGATTTTGCCCACTTCTGGTCAAAGGCGCGCGAAGAGGTCAGCCATACCCAGCTGGACGCAGAGGAAAAGTTTGTCCGGGAAATGGAAGATGCGGAAATTTCCCTTTACAACCGGCAGCAAGCCTCTCTGCCGGAAATTCCTGACCCGGAAGGTCGGCGCTACAAAAAAATTAAGGTGTACAGGGTTTCCTTCAGTGCGCCAGGTGACCGAAGGCTTTACGGATGGCTGACCGTACCGGTGGGCGAGGGGCCCTTTCCGGCGATGCTGGTCCTGCCCGGGGCTGGCAATGGCAAACTCCCCATTCCCGCAGAGCACGCCAGGCACGGTTTTGTCAGCCTGATGCTCCAGATACACGGAGAGGATGTTGACCAGGAAAACTACTCCAGCCCGCCCGGTTATCTGGCCTATCTACGGTCAGGTTTTCCCCGGTCAAGCAAGGACGATTACTACTACAACGTAATTCTCGGCTGCCTGCAGGCGGTCAGGTATCTTGTCTCCAGAAAGGATGTTGACCCAGATAAAGTGGCGGTAGTCGGTGGTTCTCAGGGCGGCTACTTAGCCGTGGCTACCGCGGCTTTTTCTCCCGGGGTGAAAGCCGTGGTCAGCGCCCTCTGCTTTTATGCCTACTTTCCCTACCGGGACCTGGTCGCCCACCTCAACCAGGTGAAGGATGCCGGCCCCAGGGAACTCATTCCTCCTTTTGATGGGAAAAACCCCAGGCAGCGGCACCAGGGCTATTTTGACGCAGCCAACCTGGCTAATTTTGTTCAGGTGCCAACACTGATGTTAGGCTGCCTGGCCGACACGCCTTCACCCGCGACCACGGTTTACGCTGTTTACCGGAATTTGAAAGGAGAGAAGAAACTTCTCTTGAGTGTGGGTACCAACCACGACCTCGTGCTGGCTTTTGAACAGTTCGCCTGGCGCTGGCTGGAAAATCTCTTCCAGTTAGAGAAAAAGGAAGCCTTCACGGTCCTGGAGAGAATTAAAAAGGGCGAGGAGCCATAAGGTTACCGTGGCGAAGAAAACTGGTCAAGGCAAACCTTTCCCATTCCACCCGGAACTCTGAGAAAAGGCGTCAACACTCTTTTCTTTATCACTGCGACTTCTCTGAAAGGCGTACCGAAATGGTACCAGTGCTGCCTTTATGCTTTCGGAAGCGGTAATTAAACTGGCTATTGTATAAGCTGACTAATAATCGTCTTGTTAGATTAAACCTATCGCTGTTTTCAGAAGCAGAACGATGTCGATGATATCTACCTGGCCATCTTCATTCATGTCTGCCAGGGGATGTTTTTCTGCCAGCCCCACAGCCTGCCTCAAACAAAGAATCACGTCGGCGATATCAATGCTATTGTCATTGTTGAGATCGCCCCGGGTACCTGGCCGGGAATTTCTATCCTGCGGGTCTGACCAGAACCGGTATTCCACCAGATTAGGATAGCCATCCCTGTCCGGGTCAGCTCCGGCGTCAGGAGCCAGCGGATTTAAGCCATAGCGAAGTTCCCAGCCATCATCCATTCCGTCGGCATCAGTGTCCTTTTTTAAAGGATGAGTGCTCCTTTCGTATTCAGTCTTGTTGGTCAATCCATCGTCATCTTCATCGGCCTGTGGAGAATGTCCGGTACTTCCAAAGTAAATTCTTTCCCAGCAGTCAGGAAGGGAATTTCCATCGGCATCAGGGTTGGCAACAGTTGTGACATACGTTTCACCGTAAGCCTTACCAGAAACAGACTTTGCCGTGATGAGACAGGTTCCTGGTTCATCAGGGGGCAGAATCACAAAGCTGATAATACCGTTTTGGGCTGGAACTTGAATACCTTCTACGGCTGGGTTAGCATCAGGTGTAACGATGGCACCAAAATTTACCGCCACAGGTGAAAATTTATCCACGCAGGATACTGTGAACAAAGTTCCATCAGGGACAAGTTCACCAGTAGTTAGTTTTATAGGCTCAGATATGACGGTGACTTCCTTTCTATCATTCAGGTCAACATCCCTAATTTCCGGAAGCAAAACTATTCTTCCGTAAGGAACAACAATTCCCAGGGCAAAAGTGCCAAGAGTTTCAATATTTGCAGTTACCTCATTCGGACCGGTATTCACGATACTTTCCAAAGGCATCCACTGGTTGTTAATCTTGTCCCACTGATAAACTGTTAACTTGTTTTCAAATTCAAAAGGAACTTCCTGGTCAGAGTATTTGATGACTATGCTGGCCGATGTTTGCCGGGGTGTGATTTCAATGGCGCAGGCACCATTTCCCACTGAGTATGTTTGACTGATGTTGGCACTTAACTGACTGATAGAAATATCAGGGACAAAGGAAAATACCTGGCCAAAACCAGATTCTACCTGTTTGGTGCATCCAGATTTCGGAAACGACCAACTTCCCAGAATTTCTCCCACAGTGTCTGACGCATAATTGTACAGATTCACTACGACTTCTCCGACTTGCTGACCGGCCTGAATTACAAGGGCTCCAACATTTGTCATGGCAGTAATAACCGCGTCAATGCAGTCCTGGTACACAGTGGAAAAGTCAAGGCTGCTGAGTGAAGGAACGTATGAATCCTGATTATAGGTCGCATAGGGATACTTCCTCACCTTTCCGTCAAGTAACCCAAAAATTCCCTGCTCCCTGACGAAAGTCACTGCTTTCTCCATCGCCAGTTCAATTCCCAATTCCACCTCAGCGCCAGCACCCACCTCAAAGGACGGGTTAAATTTACTAACATTCTGGCTGAATTTTTCTTCAATCCTGTATGAGACAGGCATTCCGGAATTCAAAAGGTAGCCGGTAATCTGGTTGCACAGGGCGTTGAATTTTTCCACTACTTCTGAGGGAGACAGATAAATCGTGCTTTCTGTTTGAACCATATCCTGCAGCAATTCCTTCAGATGACGCATATCGCTTAACTGGTCAGCAATTGCCTGGATTTGGTCACCGTTAAGGGTGATAATGAAACTCTTTTTGATGTCAACATCCGTTTCCTGCTGAAGACCCCATTCTCCAAGGTGACTGATTTTCATTTCAGCCCGCGTGGGGCATCTTGTTTGGGCATCAGCAAAAAGACTTAATTCATACTCAAGTAAGGTTTCACCTGTAAAGGTGGCACTGATTTCCTTTCCGATGACTTCTGCCTGGGCAGTTGCTGTCAGTTCAAGTTCTCCGCCTGCAGTGATGCGAGCTCCGATTTCTGAGGGTACAAGCTGATTGTTCTCAAGGTGGAAGCCTGAATAAACTAAACTGCCGAGCAATTCATATTTTCCGGTAACGCCAGCACCTACCCCCAGACTCAGCAAAGGTTTGCCCTCATTTTCCCCGTCATCTTGTTTAACAATTTTCTCCCCTTCATTTTCACTACCAGGCCCCAGTTGCAATCCACAGCCCGCAGAAAGTGCACCTTCTACTCTTGTTCCCAAGGAAAACCACTGCTCGGTTTTGTAACTGGGATATTCAACATTGTAACGGGTGGCAACAAACCTGATGAGAGCCTCAACAAGAGGATTATCAGCCACACCTGTCAGCAGTGAGTCAATCAAAAGCCCTGCCCGCATGATTTGTTGCTGGTCGGTATAGGGATTACCAAAGGTGAAGATGCTTCCGTATTTTAACACTGCCAGTTGAGCAAGTTCAGCTTCCGCCTGGGCCTGGGCACTTTCACCCATTTCTACTCCAACAGAACCACCAACAACAGCACCACCGCTGATTTCCAGTTCCCTTTCCAGCTGGATGATATCGTCTGATTGTGATTGAAGATTTGTATTGATGAGCCGGT
>ERZ795045.3353-NODE-3353-length-14185-cov-4.083652_pt1 | contig 14185 bp, 21 predicted proteins | sample MGYA00375129_ERZ795045 | MGnify/ENA primary metagenome ERZ795045 (study PRJEB30174, sample SAMN05720166) | activated sludge metagenome | isolation source: anaerobic digester from wastewater treatment plant | place: Japan | collected 2015-05-15 ... | reverse complement strand
TCCTTGGAACGAAAGATACCAGATTGATAGTACTTGGAATGCCACCACGGGAAAGGGCCATGTCGTAGTGTATGTCAAAGGAACCGGCGATGTGACTTTCGGGGGTTCTGGTACCGGTGCTATCACTATAACCGGGAAAGTAAGGCAGGATCCTTATAACAAAGATAAGCTCGGTCAAGGCCTACCGATGGCGAAACTTGTCATTAACGTGATGTAATGTATGAAAAACCATAAGAAGGGGATGTAAGAACGTGAAGAAAAGAAAGGGTTTTACCATGGTCGAATTGATGGTGGTAATCATCATCATGGCGATATTGGGGTTAGCTGTTATCCCTTCTTTAATGGGCAGTTCCGACAAAGCGAAGTATTCGCGCGCCTGGAGCGATCTGACAGCGATATCTAATGCGTTTACAGCATTTTATGGTAGGGTGGGAAACTTACCCGATGTAGCCATAAAAGATGGGACCTGGACCCTTACACCAGGGGAAGGTTCGGAATGGACTAATGCTGGCATAACCACCCCCGCACTAGCGAAAGACCTGCTTCAGTCTTTTCTTGGGAAACCAATTGATAAGCTTAAAGATCCCTGGGGTGCAAATTACCAAATAGAAGATGGCTGGAACCCCACTACAGGGAAAGGATATCTTATAGTATACGTTGACGGTACCGATGCAGGAACAGGGGGAAGTGGCAGCGCAAACTTCGGGGGCAAGGCTACAGCTAGCAACGTAAGACTAGATCCTTACAATGGCGACAAAGCGATGGCAAAACTTATTATTAACATTCCAGACTAGGCGTAATATATCATGAAACTTTCTGGCTTGCTTGACTTCGACGTTTCTGTAGACCTATGGAAGATAAGGCCCGACTTATATATCGACCTTCGTCCATTTCCTTATGGCATGATCGAACAGGCCTACGCATATTCCTTCGGCGGGGATGTGACCGTTTCTTCGAAGGAAGAACTTGCGGCGGCATTGGGCGAAAAAACCAAAGTCGGGCTGATACTTCCCAATAATATGATATCTTCCAAGTTCGTCCTTGTCCCGCCAGAAAGAAGCGTTGAAGAAGTTATCGCTGCCGACTTTACACAAGACTGTGCAGTCGATAGCTTCTTCATCTGCGAAATGGGGCTGGACCGCGCTTACGTCATAAACGCCATCGATGAAGCATCCAGAAGGATCATAGAAGCACAGCTGCCGCTTCTTGAGTCTTCCATTATTCGTGCGCTTCCAGCTTCTTTTGTTGTTTCACAGTTTCTTGCTTCGTTGTGCGATATAAGCGGGACATTCCTTGTCGTAGAAACGCGTTCCTTTGAAGTATACCTTTATGCTTGTGCCATGATGGAAGGCAAGATAGTGACTTTATCTTCGGACGTAGTTAAGACTAACATTAAAAATACTTTAAACGAAAAAGTCATATTCATGAACCATAAGGTCGTCCGTTTTTATCGTACCGACTCAATATTGCAAGTTTTCATCGTTGGGGAAAATTCGCCTATGCCGGCTGGTGAAATTACAGATATTATCCTTTCTGCGCTGAAGGGAAAAGCTAACGTAGAAACGGTTGAAGAAGCTTTCCCGGCGATAAAAGGGGCCTGGAACTTTGAAAATTCCTAAGATACCAAAATTTAAGAAAGTTTCTAAGTTACCAAAACTTAAGAAGCAAAAGGTCAAAAAGACCAACGGTACCAAGAAGTATGCCAATCCCATTTTTGATGGTTGGAAGGCTGCTGCCGTAGCAGATCTTGCCAACAAGAACGCGCGGTCTTTAGTGATCAGGGAATGCATACTGTGTTTTGCTTTCCTGTGTGTCATCGTGGCTTCTTCTGTCTTTACTGGATATTACGTTTCTTCCCGCGAACAGGAAGTCCGAAAAGTTTTAAACCGCGGGAACGGCTTGCTTAATGAATACGGAAAAATAATAAAAGACCTGGAAACTTACGAAAGATATGCCGATATGAAGTTAAAGGTTCCCCTTTACATCCAATTTGCGGCGCTTACTTCTTCTTCTAAGATGGGCTTTTTTGTAGATGCCTTATCTTTTGAACAGGAAGCAAGCTTGGGCAATTTGAAGGAACCTTTTGTCGTAGAAACGGGCCAAAGTGCGGATGCCATAAAGGTATTGGGCGCTTGGAAGATGAAAGGGCTTTTAATGCAAGAAGCCGACAACCGGTGGGCGCTTTCCTTTAAGAATTCCTTAGAAAGCATGTTTTCCCTATTTGGTATGAAGTCCTACGTTTCCGCATCACTACGCGGTTCCGACTTGGAAGCGACGGTGATCCTTTATGAATAGTCCCAAAAGGATCGTCTTATTAGGTTTGGTTTTTTGCATTCTTTGTATAGTATTATCCGGCTGGTTTGGCAGGGCTACGGGGGAAAATATCGCTTATTTGATGGAATATAAAAAAAATATTCCCAGAATTACGGCTTTAGATAATACCTTGGCCAGAATTCCCCTTGGGGTAGATACGGCGGAATTAAAAAGGGTGGCGGAAGCGGCAAAGTATAATTCCACCAAACTATCCGCCGATATATCGAACGAAATGTCGACTTACGGCATGGTGGTCATGGACGTTTCCGTGAAACAAACTTCTAAAAACGAAGTTACGCTTTCCGTCAAGGGTGTCGTTCCGTCTTCCAAGGTTTATGGTTTCATGTCCGGCATTTCTTCTACGGACAAGTTCTTTTTCGTGAAAAAACTTAGTTTGTCCCCGCGGACTTCGGCGGCACAAGTAATAAGCAGGATGGACCAGTTAAGAAAGAACGCCAAAGCTTTTCAGGAACTAAAGTCAGAAATGGAAAATTCAGGGATGGACACCTTTAACGTCGAAATGGAAATTTTGGTGGTCACGTCATGAATAAGATAAACAAAGTCTTCACTTTAATTTTAATTCTAATGCTTGTAAGCGCCGCCATTTCTGGGGCTTCTGCTTATTTTGGCAAGTCCGTTAATTTGGGAATATCCGATATGGAAACGAAGGTGTTTGACTTACAGGTGAAATTAAGAAGCTTGACTACTGGCGAACTAATTAGTAATATTCGTGGATGGGACAGCGGCAAAATGCAAGAAAATTTCAGCAGGTTGTCCCCGCCGACGGTTTCTTATGCTTTTGGGATGGACTACCTTGCCGCCTTTCTTGCTTCTACTTCTTCAACTGGGGAAGTTTACCTTTCAAGCCAAGACGCAAAGTTCCCGAACATTTCTTTTATCGGCATGTCCGTCAAGAAGGGCGTTGCAACTTTGACTTTAAACGTCCAAGGTAACGTCCAGATGTGGGTTCTGAAATACGAAAACGGTAAATGGAAAGCGCAAGATGTCGGTTATCTTGTAGAAGATATAGAAATTTCGAAGGACCAAGTTTCCTTCCTGCTTTCGGTAGCGGGACAGAAAAGGAAATACGAATTTCCGATAGCGGCGGTTCCAGCACAGTATGCCGCCCCATAGGATGGTGAAGATATTGAAAAAAATTTTATGTATTCTTTTGATGGTTTTCCTTCTATCCCCGCCGCTTTATGCCGATACAGTATCAATGTCCTTTACAAACGTCCCTGTGGGATATTTGTTTCAAAACCTGGGCAAACTTTACGGGGTCAGCTTTTCAATTTCAGCAGCCGCCGCTTCACGGGTCGTATCGGTTGAAATAACCGACGTGGAATTCGACAAGGCGTTGGAAATAATTTCTGCTTCAGCGGGCGTGGTCGTCGAAGAAGCCGGCAAAGGGATATATATCGTCCGCGCCTTCGGCGAAGACACCGAAGGGGTTTCCCAAGAAGAAAAGAAGCGGAAGGAACAGGAAAAAAGGCTGCAGGGCGCCGTCATGGAGTCGCTTACCACGAAATTCGTGGGGGCAAAGGATGTACAGGAAGCCTTAGAAGACATCTTCGATGCAGACTTCAAGTCACTAGTATCCGTTTCCCAACTGGCGGGGGATGATGAAGACGAAGTAAATTATAATTCTATCGTCATATACGCTTCCAGCAAAGAAATTCTTGAAACGGTAAAAGGTGTAGTCGCACAAATTGACAGGCCCAAACCGATGGTGGAAATAGAAGCCTTGTTCGTTGAACTTATATCGAACGACAATAAGATGATGGGCGCAGACTGGACCGTTATGAAGGAACCGCTGCAGTTTCAAGAAGAAGCCCCAGCACAAAACCCTGAAAATGATCCGATGAAATATTACACCACCCGCTTTGGCCAGTTTTGGCGTATATCGCCCTGGGAAGCAGAAGCGACGATCAGCGCTATGCAGGGTACTGGGACCGGCAGGGTCCTTGCCAATCCCAAAGTTCGTGTGATGTCGGGCCGTAAAGCCACTTTTGTTTCTGAAACACAAATGCCGATATTGACGAAAGACGGCGACGGCGAAATAAACACGGAATGGAAGAACGTCGGCATATCCCTTGAAATGCTTCCCGTTGTGCTTGATGACGGCGAAATTCATATAACGGTGACCCCCAGGGCTTCTTCCATCGTGGGCGAAAAGCGGTTGGGCGATGTATCTGCGCCTATAATTTCCGAAAGGCGTGTGGAAACGCAGATGATACTTCACCCGATGGAAACCATCGTCATCGGCGGGCTGATAAACGACCGGGATATAAAGAACATGTCCAAGGTTCCGATATTGGGCGATATCCCACTTTTCGGCGAACTTTTCAAAAGCACGACCAACGAAACGGAAAGAAGCACCGTTATCGTGTTCTTGCGGCCCACTATAGTCGAACCCTATTCCGGTTCGGGGCTGCCTGCAGATCTTGCCGATAAATATAAAGAACTTACCGTGGATATTAAGCCAATTCAAAAGAAGCCGGAAGCGCCGAAAGAACCAGAAACGCTGAAAGAACCGGAAGCACCGGAAGAACCAGAAGTGCCGGAAGAACCGGAAACTTCCGAAGAACCAGCAAAAGCACCGCGAAGAAGCGAAGAAGAATATGAAAGTAAGTGGAACGCCTTGGTGGAAAGTTTAAAGAAGACGGAAACTAAGGAACCAGAAAAGCCGGAAGAAAAACCAAAAGAACCAGAAGAAAAGCAAGAAGTTAAACCGGAAAAACCCAAGGGACCGGAAGCTAAGCCGGAACCGGAAGCTAAGCCCGAAGAACCCGTTTGGGTCCCGCCGTTAAAGTAGGTGATGTCATGAGTTGGATAAAAAACCTTCCATCGTTAAGACTGCTTGGCAACTTACTTATCGAAAAGGGAAAAATTACCAAAGAACAGCTTGACGAAGCTTTGGAATACCAAAAGCAAAAAGGTATCCGTTTAGGTGTTGCCCTAGCTGAACTTGGATATATTACCGAAGCTGACGTACTTGACGTGTTTTCCCAACACCTTGAAATGCCCCGCTTGCAGCATCTTGATAGGCGCGTTCTTGATGGGATGGGCGCTGACTATTCTTTCATATCGGAATTTCCTGTTGATACAATTTCCCGGTTGGGCGTTATTCCCTTCAAGCTTGAAATAGAAACGCAAGTTGACCAGGTAACACAAATATGGAAGTTTCATGTTATATTATCCGATCCATGGATGTACGACGAAGTTTCCATGCTTATTGATAACTATATAAAACAATATTTTGCTTCGCATGACATTGGCGTTTCCATCTATGACGTGGAAACGGAAATAGTCGGCTACCTTGCTGAGTCTTCCGAAATTGGTTCAATTTTAGCAGAAATATCTGGAACGGTAACGGCTTCTATATTTAACAGGGACGAAGAACAGGCCGCTGGCAAACTTCTTTTCGACGTGCTTACTTCTACTATAGCCCAGAACGGTACGGACGTACACATTAGCCCATTGCATTCCAAGGGTGGAATTTGGATACGTCTGCGCGTCGACGGCGTCATGAAGGACTACATGAAAGACGCCCGCTACAGCGCCAACGAATATAACACGCTGGTAAACCGTGTAATGACCATGGCGAATATGGATACTACACGTAAGCGGGAACCGCAGGACGGCGGGATGGAATTTCCCTATAACCGTATAATGTTCGACATCCGTGTTGCTGCCATCCCTACTTACTTAATGTCAAACGTCCTTGATGGTGTAAAGATACAACTTCGTGTCCTTTATCGACATGCACAATTATCGCTTTCTGAACTTGGCTTTTTAAAAAAAGATCTTGAAGTAGTAAAGCAACTTTACAGCAAACCGTCGGGAATATTGCTGGTTACGGGGCCAACTTCGGCTGGTAAGACGACGACGCTGAATTCCATTATGCGTATGCTGGACTTGGAGTCGCAAGTCTGTTATACTGTAGAAGACCCGGTGGAATATCACTTAGACAACGCCTATCAGGTCCCCGTGTCGGAAAGGGAAGGTCGATCCTTTGCACGTATCTTGCGCAGCCTTATGCGGCTTGACCCTGATATCGTGCTTTTGGGCGAAATTCGTGACGAAGAAACGGCCCTTATAGCGACGCAGATGGCGAATACAGGACACAGCGTCTTTTCTACATTGCATGCCAATAGCGCCTGGACTGCCCCGCAGCGTTTGGCTACTATGGGCGTGCCTTTATATCTTATCATAGGAAACTTAAACGGCGTCATCGCCCAGCGCTTGGTCCAAAAGAATTGTCCTGACTGCACTAGGGAATATACGCCGTCATCTAAGGTGTTTCAAACCTTGGGAATTCCCGTAAAGGGCCCTTATTATAAAGGGACGGGCGAAATAGACGGCAAGATGTGCCCTACCTGCAAGGGTCGTGGGTATAAGGGCAGAACGGGCATCTTTGAAATAGCGCCCTTAGCGCTTTACGAAGGTTGGGACAAGTTTATCGAACGGCCCATAGCAATGCGGGACTTCTTCATTTCCTTGGGCTTTCACGACTTGATGGGCGATGCGACCGAAAAGATGAAACAGGGCATCATATCTCCCGACAGCCTTATGGGTGTCCTGGCAAGGATGGAAACGGTGATAGAAAGTGATGCGTAAAGGATATGCTTTAACTGCAGTATTTTTTGTAACTGTCGTAGTTCTTGCAATTTCCTTTTCAGGCATATTCGATGCTGCCGCCCCAAGAATTCAAAAGGCGGAAGAAAATACAAAGAAATTGGTGGAAATGCTGGACGAAATTAGGGACGTATTGAATATGCTGCGAATTCAGGCCGTCAATTACGACCTAAACGTACCTTCTAAAAACGTCTTAAACGAAGATGAATTTAATAACTTGACAGATCGTGATGTATGGTTTCCGTCTATCGTAGAAGACGTAGAATTTGAATTTTCAGGGCCTATGAATAGTGAAAACGTAAGTATATTAGTTACCTGCGAACTTCATGAGCGGGTAGAAATATATCCCCATAAGATAGACATCCCCGGGATAACCGTGGATGGTAACGAAGTAAGGATGCTAATTCAATATAGAAAGGGGACTGTAATGTGAAAAAGCTGCTTGTCATCTTGTTTTTGCTGGTCGCTTGCCCCGCCTTTGCTTCGCCATGGTCGAAGGCCTTTCCCGCGGGGGAAGTGGAACATCTAACTGGCTGGGCCGTTCGCGTGGACAGGCTTGGATCGTGGATGGAAAGCTACACCGTAAAAATAAAATGGGACAAGTTCGTTCCCACCTTGGGCACGTGGGACGTTGGCGGCGAACCTAAAAACTTAATTTCCGTTTCGCCCACCAAGATCGTCATAACGGAAAGCTGGGGCATTGAATTAGGCCGGCGACAAATGGATATAAATGCCCGTCGTCGGTTAGCCGATATAACCGTTGTGCCACGCATGAAGGAAGATATTTACGGTTTTACCGGCTATATTCAGCACGCCGAAGGGCTGGAAATTCCCTTTGCCATTCTTTGGGACTACGAAGCGACTAAGGCGAGACTATTCATGGGTACGGGGCTATGGGAAGATCGGGTTTCACAGCAATAGAACTCATCGTCACCGTGCTTATAATATCCATATTGATGACGGGCGTGCTTCCCACTATAAGCGTTCTTAAAAATTCCAGGGACGTTGGGGAAGAATTGAAGTCGGCAGCCGACAAAGTCGCCATTGAACTTGGCGTGTCGGTTTATCAAATACTATATGATCGTCTTCCAAGTTCCGTGGAAGAACTTATCTATTCCGGCGTTATTTTAGGTGAAGGAACAGGAAAGCTGGAATACGTAGAAGGGATGCCGATGTTAAGATGAAAAGCGGTTATATTGGTATTACCTTAATTTTGTTATTTTTCCTATTTGCCGGGGCGTTTTTGACTTTTATGCCCAACGTCAGGTTTTATAAAGACATGGCCAAGCAAATTTCTGGTTCCCAGGTGATGCTTGTTAAAAACGCACAACAGGACGTCGATGACTTTATCAGCGCTTCAGTGTTGTCCTTGGGCGTTTCCGACTCAACTGTGGGACTTTCCTTCGATGACTTTTCAAGGAACCGAAGGGCAAAGGAAGAAACGAAAAAGCTTCAAAGGGCCTTAACGTCTTCCGGGTGGAAGTTCCCGGCGGGTGCTTTGGCCGACATGTTTACCCCTGTTGCAGGCGACGGCATTTCAGCGCTTGTGCCGAACTTAAATAAGCAAATTAACAGGGGCTATATATCGCCGAACATATTGGTTGTAGAAGGAAATTTAAGCAAGTTGCGAAGCGTATGGAACGTGGTTGCTGGGCAGATAACGTCACAGACTGATATTCCCTTCATGGAAACGTTGTGGTGAATATGAAAAAAATATTGGTCGGAATTGGAATTATTTTGGTTGTCGTTGGTTGTTTTTTCTTTTTTCGAGGGGAAGAAAAACCCTTCGACGAAGCGGCTTTTAAAGATCTTGTCGTAAAAATGGCGCGTCAAAGGGTGGAAACCGACTTCGTTCCCGATATCGTTATCGACGACTTTCCCGCTTCGGCGTGGCTATTTGCAAAAAAATACGGATATGAAGTAACAGACGTTCCGGTTGGATACGATGCGGTTTTGGAAGTGGCCGAAGGAAAAAGGGAAGGGACGATAAAAATTTATTCAGGCGATAAACTTTACGAACTGCCCTTTCCCGACAGGCTTGTTTCCCGGACGCACTATTCCTTTTATACGATATGCCCCCTGGAAGTATCGCTTTATTACACCGAAAAGAAAAGTTTGGTCGAATGGGCTGAAGTTTTTAAGGATATATCCGTTGTAGCTGGAAGCCCTGACGGACGGGAACTTTTCGGCGTAAACGAAAATGCACGTATAAAATATACGATGGATGGGGATACGGTTTCAGAAGTAGAAGTTACCTTTTATTCCCAACATCGTAACAAAATTAAAAGCGCCAAAAAGGCAGTGATGGACGCCATCTTTTTGATGAACCCCATTCGTGCGGGCGACTGGCTGCTTAGGTCGCAATGGAACGTCCCCAATGAATGGGTCGACCGGCGGGTAAGCTTTGAAGAAATAACGCATGTGTATCTTAAAGACTTTTCCTGGACTTTTTCCGTGCCGCTTCTAAGGGGCGAAATTGTGCTTTGGAATGGATGTTTTGTGGAAGGCGTGCTTTATTTTACCTATGATAGCTGGAAACAAGCGGAAACCATGGAAAGCTGGTTTCGCGACGTGCAGTTTTCGCTTTCAAGAAATGGCGACATCGTAGAAGTGAAGATATCCGACGAATTGATGAAAGATATATTTTCCTACTTGGGCTTGATAAATTCTGGTTTTAATGATAAACTCAGGGAAACTTATCTTGAAAGGATGGAAGAAAATGACTGATGACGTAATGAAAAAAGTCGAAAGTTTGCTTTTTGACGAAGACGAAGTACCAGAAGGACCGGAAAAGCACGAAGAACCTGAAAAAGAATTGGAAGAAACCGAAGAAGTAATTGAAAAACCCAAAGAAGAACCTAGAAAAGAACCAGCACCTAAGAAAGATCCGGTAAGGAAGGGGACGTCTATGGTTGAAATATTTTTCGACGGAATAATGGAAATACAGGGGATGAAGATAAAAATAGTCCCCGGCGGGGAAGTTGAGTCGGGCAACTTAAGGTTCGTCTTTGACGAAAATTCGGTCAAGATCTATGAAATTTGAAGATCTTTTTGGCATAAGTATTGAAGAATTTCGTGACTATATGTCCCAGACTGTAGTTGCCGACCTTTGCCTACAGGACATGGGGCGGGTAGCCGCGCTAGGAAACTTTACCCACCGTGACGGCCTATGTTACAAGGCAGGCGTTGCCCTGCTGGACTTTCGGGACGTCTTAGGAAACACGATACGGGAACGTCGGCCGGCCTATCTTTGCTTGCAGGGTCTTTGGGCGGAAAATTTATATTCCTTTAACCGCCTGCCGGAAATAGAACCAAGCTTTGACGCTAACACGTTTCGTCGTGAGTCGGAAGAATTTATCGATCTTTGCATGCGTGAAGCGGCCCGCATTGATGGCGACAGGGGGACTTCTTACATAATGTATGGTTTTTATTGTTTGAAAATGCTAAAAGACCCTGAAAGGTTGAAGAAAAGGATGATCCCATGGGAAAGGTTCGTCTAAGGTTGTCAGCAGTACAGGAATGGCGGCAGGACGAAGGGCTTCCTTCAGGTTGGAATTCCATTAGAAAAACTGTACTTTTTCGCGATAACTATACTTGCTGCTATTGTGGCTTTAGTTGCGATAAATACATGCACGTCCATCACAAAGAAGGCCGCCATCATGATAATTCCCCAGATAACTTGATAACGCTGTGCCCCTTTTGTCATAGCTGCCTTCACATTGGCCACGCTGGCATTAACAAATTGGGAAGTTTGTTGTTATTACGTGAAGAAGCAGACCAAGCTAAACTTAACAGAATGCTTTTGGAAAATGCAGCTTCAGAATTTTTTGCCGTCGTAAGAAAAAAGCTTCCCGTCGAAAAGGACTTCGGTCCTGATGGGCTAATAGAACTTGCGAATGAAATATTGCAAAAAAATATTGTACCAGACGGCAGGTTTGTCTTTTTCCCGGACTATGAAAAATACGACATTGTCCAATATCTTGTTTCGCGGCGGAACGAATAATGGGGGAAAACGTTTTGTCGTGGAACGTTAAGGAGAATTCTAATGACGTTAAGGGAAATAATTTTACAGGTGGACTTCGAAAAGTGGAAAAAAGAAAAAAGCATCGAACTATTCGGCGAAAACCCGGAATATATCGAAAGCCTATTTTTGCCTATTTTCAGGGTATTAAAAAGAATGGCCAGGGTGGAAGGTAAACAAACAGGAAGCATAGAACTTCTTGACGATGGTATATTCGCCAAGTTTAGGATAAACGACGTCCCGCTTAGCATGCTTCTTGATACGGAATGTTCTGAAGAACTTTTCGACCTTGTCATGTGGGAATTAGCTAGGTCGGGCAAGAAGTGGTCATCGTAAGGCGATAGTACAACTTTTATCCCGGTTTTTGGCTAATAACGCCTTGACAGAAAGCCCCTTTCGTTATAGTATAAATACATATTAAAACGAAAGGGGCTTTATCTATGGAAGTTAAGGCTAATGCATTAATTTTTTTATGTTATAGCGAAAAGCTTCCCCCCACGGTAAATTCCAATTATCGTTTTACCGGGAAAAGGATGTACAAGAAGACCAATTCTTGGACGGAAACTTTCCAGTGGTTAGTAAGACAGAAATACCAAGTTCCCATCTTTGCAGAAGATAATTTACATGTATTGTTTTTTTGGGGAAAAGATCGGGCAGACGTCGACAACCGTTTGAAGTCAGCATTGGATGCTATGAACCAAATTATCTACGAAGACGATGCCAAAATTAAGTCGCTTACGTCCATAAAATTAGGCGGGAATAGAAGTTTTCTATGCTGCGTTTCCCTTTTGATGCTTGAAGACCTTATTATTGCGGCAAATAGTTTTAGTTCTTGCATTGAAGCTAAAGAAGTCGTCGAAAGGAATTATTCGCTATGAACAGGCGCGAATACTTTCGGGATAAATACGAAAAGTGGTGGCCAGTGTCAGCTGAACGGGAAAAGAAGATAATGGGCATGCTTGAAAAACATTTAGGCCCGATAGTTCCTTACGGAATGGGATCTTTAAGCACAGAAAGGCTAACAGGCAGCGCACGTGATAACGGCTTTGAACCAGCAGATCCTGACTTTTATTCGCCTATATACGATCGTTTTTTTGAAGTTACCGGACCAATCCCGCTGTATATGCATCCGCGTGATGACCTGTGGGTTAACCCTGATAAGGCAGAAAATGCCAGGCGTAAGTTCGCATTAGGCCGCCCAACTTGGCTTATTCACGTTCTAGACAGAAAGGGCGTTCGCGAACAAATACTTTCCCTTGTTGGTGACATCTTAAGTCCTGAAGTGCGTAAACTTGTTTCCAGCTATTGTCTTACGGAAAGCGCCCGTTGCAGGTTAGGAAAGCTGTGTTCTAACGTAAAAAAGGGCATAATTGATAAGACACAGTTAGCAAAAAGCGTAAATTATTTTTATAAGAACGATAAATTGGTAAGTTCTAATGGTAACGAAGAAAGCATCATCAGATGTTTTTTAATGGACCAAGACTTTGCTCAAGCTTTTAGCAATAATTTGGCAGGGTATAGTTAGTTTTCAAGAAATGATAGAAACGGTAACGACAGAAAAAACAATAAGGGGGCGAAATATATGAAACTTAAGACGCACGTGGCGACTGCGCTTGCAGCCACGCCGCTTGCAGCTTCTACGCTTGGGGGCGTTCATTTTCTTCTCATGGGCGCGGTTTTTCCCGACACAGACCTTATCGTATACGAAGATGGGCACAGAAGAAGCTTGCTTCATTCGATAGAAGTCCCACTAGCTATTTATTTATTCTTGCGGTTTGTAAGAATTCCCTATTTTATATACGACATGCCCATCGCATATTACGCCATGTGTTTCGTCATAGGATGGTTGGCCCATTTATTGGGTGACTTCATTCAAGGCGGCGTTAATTCGCTTATCTTAAAGAAAAAAATAGGCATAAAAAAGTTCTGCTGGAAAAAATACGACGGCACGCCTGCCGGGACTTTAGTGGACATATTATTTTACATCGCAGGCTTCTGGGGTGTTTACGTTGGTATCATTTCTAAGGGACTTCACCTTGCATTTATTTCCATAGCCGTTGCTTGGGGCGGCAAGGCTATTAATGACTTCATTATAATGGCCTTAATGGTGTATGCCGCCGTCATAATTGAAGCGATGATGTAAGATGGACCAGCGACTGGAAGAAGTAGAACGCGACAGGGCCAAGGTCGCCCAAAAATTAGAATGGACACGTGCCGCTTTAATAGAACTTAGGGACCTTGTCATAGAAAAGAATAAGAAAATTTTATGTTATAGAATTATAGCTGTATGTCTGTTAATTACGACTTGTTTTTTTGCGGCAGCTTCTTTGTTTTTTGTCGTATATCCTGAAACAGCAAAGGCGGTGAACATATGTTTGTCAAGTATGATATCGACTTTCAAGACGGACGGGAAGGATGGATATCCATTAGGCTCATCTATTCCGGATGCAACCGTGCAAGAAGCGGAAGCCCCTGTCCAGGATGCCACAACGAATGGTTATGGGACTACAACGTCGGGGTCTGTCGAAAAGAATTTGCAGAATGGCTTGGAAGAATTGCCAGAACAGGATGGAAGCCATCAGGAATAGTTGTTACCGGCGGGGAACCCTTAGACCAAGACGTAGAAGAAGTTAAGTCGGATGTAGAGCTAGTCCGAAAGACCTTTAAAGCTAAAATTCCCCTGTTCGTCTATACAGGATACGACTGGGAAGAAGCGCTGGAACATCCTTTACTTCTTTTAGCGGACTATGTAAAGGTCGGCCCTTACCAGCCAGATCTTCCGCCTGGGGAATTGGCTTCTTCTAACCAGAAAGTGAAGAAGCTGTCATGATGATAGGTGACGTCAAAGACGAAGAACTAAAAGATGTCGTCGCTTCTTGCGGGCTGAAGTGTTCTCATCACGCCCTGGTCAGAATTAAACAGCGGTTGGCGCCGGTAGATGTCGAAGTTTTTCAGGACAACTTAACGCATGCTTATAAAATTTATAAGTCCAATAAAGCAAGAAGAAAGAAGAAGTTGCGGATAACAAGAAAGGGGATAATTACAAGAAACGAATATTACGTTCGTATAGAAGGGGTAACCTATATATTTTCCGGGGACTATTTAGTTTCCCTTTATATTTGAAGGGTGATAGATATGCAGGAAATTAATTTCATCAACAAATTAAAGGAACTTCACGAATTTATTTCTGGCTGTGACGTCTTTATCATTGAA
>ERZ795045.3350-NODE-3350-length-14200-cov-4.697773_pt1 | contig 14200 bp, 16 predicted proteins | sample MGYA00375129_ERZ795045 | MGnify/ENA primary metagenome ERZ795045 (study PRJEB30174, sample SAMN05720166) | activated sludge metagenome | isolation source: anaerobic digester from wastewater treatment plant | place: Japan | collected 2015-05-15 ... | reverse complement strand
CGGCCGCGACGCCAGCACCGCGATCGGGGCCTCTCGCGCGGCCCTAGACTCGGGGTTGCATCCGACACTTCGACCCCAATGAGCCTGACCGACCAAGCAGTGAGCGACGCGCTGAAGGCCGTCATCGACCCCAATACCGGCAAGGAGCTGGTCTCAACCCGGCAACTGAAGAACCTGCGCATCGACGGCGCCGATGTCAGTTTCGACGTCGAACTCGGCTACCCGGCGCAAAGCCAGCTGCCGCCGCTGCGCAGCGCGCTGATCGCTGCCGCGCGCAGCGTGCCGGGCGTGGCCAACGTCAGCGCCAACCTGGGCTGGAAGGTCACCGCGCACGAGGTGCAGCGCGGCGTGAAGCTGCTGCCGAACGTGAAGAACATCGTCGCCATCGCCTCGGGCAAGGGCGGCGTCGGCAAAAGCACCACCACGGTGAACCTGGCGCTGGCGCTGGCCGCCGAGGGCGCGGCGGTGGGCATCCTGGATGCCGACATCTACGGCCCGAGCCAGCCGATGATGATGGGCATCGAAGGCCGCCCCGACAGCAGCGACGGCAAGACGATGGAGCCGATGCGCAAGCACGGCGTCGAGGTGATGTCCATCGGCTTCATGGTCGACGCCGACAACCCGATGATCTGGCGCGGCCCGATGGTCACGCAGGCACTCGAGCAGCTGCTGCGCCAGACCAACTGGGGCAACCTGGACTACCTGATCGTCGACATGCCGCCGGGCACCGGCGACATCGCCTTGACCCTGAGCCAGCGCGTGCCGCTGACCGGCGCGGTGATCGTCACCACGCCGCAGGACATCGCGCTGCTCGACGCCAAGAAGGGGCTGAAGATGTTCGAGAAGGTCGGCGTGCCGATCCTCGGCGTGGTCGAGAACATGGCGGTGCACGTGTGCTCGAACTGCGGCCACGTCGAACACATCTTCGGCGCCGACGGCGGGCGCAGGATGGCCGCGCAGTACGGCGTGGAGTACCTGGGTGCGCTGCCGCTGGACCTGCGTATCCGCGAGCAGGCCGATTCGGGCCACGCCACCGTGGTGGCGCAGCCCGACGGCGAGATCGCCGCGCTGTACAAGGCGATGGCGCGGCGCGTGGCGGTGAAGATCGCGCAGCGCGCGAAGGACTTCTCGTCCAAGTTCCCGACCATCACGGTGTCGAAGACCACCTGAGCGCGGCAGCGCGCCGGCCTCGGCGCGCCGGTGTCAGCGCGCCGGTGTCAGCGCGGCCGGGGCGCGCGTTGCTGCAACTGCTGCAACTGCTGCAGTTCGTGCAGGGTATTGGCGTTGGCGAAGGCGGCCGCGTCGTCGAAGTGCACCTGCACGCAGCGTTGCGTGGCGGTCCAGCGCTCGACCTTGCGCTGGCCGCTGTGCAGGAACTGCAGCAGGCCCGGCAGCAGGCTGCAACGCAGCAGGCAGAACACCGGCTGGGTGCGCACCGCGCCGTCCTCGGCGGTGCGGGCCATCGCGATGTCGGCGTGCGCTGCAGCCAGGCCCGCGGCCAGCCGCGCTACCAGATCGAGCGGGAACTGCGGGCTGTCGCAGGGCACGCTGGCCAGGAAGGGGGTGCGGCATTGTGCGAGCCCCGCCGCCAGCCCTGCCAAGGGGCCCGGATAGTCGGGCAAGGCATCGGCGCACACCGGCACGCCGAAGGCCGCGTAGGCCTCGAGATGGCGGTTGGCATTGACCAGCAGCGCGCCGACCTGCGGCGCAAGGCGCTGCAGCGCATGCTGCACCAGCGTGCGGCCGAGATAGGGCTGCAGGCCCTTGTCGACCCCGCCCATGCGGCTGCCGCGCCCGCCCGCCAGCACCAGCCCGGTGATCGCGCTGCGTTCGGGCGGCTTCATCGGGCGCGGCCACAATCGGGTTTCATGGCAGCAGCGACGACGACAGCAGCATGAGCGCGCAAGCAGCGGCCCACGGCGCCGCGCCGGCCCTGCCGCGCCTGAGCGCGGCGCGTTGCGAAGCGCTGCGCGAGATCGGCATCGTCGACGAGCGCGGCGAGCGCCGGCCGATCCGCATCCCCTGCGAGCGGCCGCTGACGCTGTACGTGGACAAGCGCGAGCTGGTCACGCTGATGACGCTGGGCTCGCTGCCCGAACTGCTGGTGCTGGGCTACCTGCTGAACCAGCGGCTGGTGGACGAGGTGTCGCAGGTCGAATCGGTCAGCGTCGACTGGGAGGTCGGCGCCGCGGCGGTGCGCACGCACGGTGGCCTGCCCGACCTGGCGGCGCGCACCGCGCACCGCGTCGTCACCACCGGCTGCGGCCAGGGCACCGTGTATGGCGACCTGATGCAGCGCATCGAATCGCTGCGGCTGCCCGATGCGGCGGCGGCGCGCATCGCGCAGCGCACGTTGCAGCGTGTGCTGCAGACGGTGCGCGAGCGCGACAGCGTGCACCGTCAGGCCGGATCGGTGCATGGCTGCGCGCTGTTCCAGGGTGAACGGCTTTGCGTGTTCGTCGAGGACGTCGGGCGCCACAACGCGATCGACACCATCAGCGGCTGGATGGCGATGCACGGCGTGGCCGGCGCCGACAAGCTGCTGTACAGCACCGGGCGCCTGACCAGCGAGATGGTGATGAAGGCCGCGCAGATCGGCGTGCCGATCGTCGTGTCGCGCAACGGCGTCACCGCGATGGGTTACGACATGGCCAGCCGGCTGGGCATGGCGCTGTTCGGCCGCGCGGCGAACCGCCGCTTCCTGTGTTACTGCGGCATCGAACGCTTCGATGCCGAGCCGCCCGGCTGAATTGCGGGAAGCTGCGCGCTTCACGCCACCGGGTGTGCCAGGTCGCGCAGCACGGTGGGCCCGGCGCGGCGTTCGATCGCGCTGCGCAGCGGCTGCGCCAGGCCCAGCGCGAACAGCAGTTCGGCGCTGACGAACATCGGCGCGACCAGCGGCGAATGCAACTGGCCGGACCATGCCGGGCGGCGGCCCTCGTAACGGTGGCCGAGCCACTGGAGCGCAACGCCGGCCAGGACGAATCCCAGGCCCCAGCCGAGCGAGCGCACCAGGCTGTCCAGCGCCGCAAGCTGCGCCAGCGCGAACAGCGCGCCGGTGATCGCGCCGACGGCCAGCCCCAGCAGCAGGTGGCCGCGGCTGACCACCCACATCATGGCGGCGCACCAGCTCAGCCAGGCCAGGTTCGGCGCCGTGGCCGAGGCGCTCAGCTGGCCGTGCGCCAGCAACACGCCGCAGCCGAAGATCACCAGCGGCACGCCCACCATGTGCGTGGCGATGTTGCGCCGGTCGCGGTGGCGGCGCGCGAATTGCACCATCAGGTCTTCGGCAGGCTGAAGCAGGTCAGGCAGCATCGGGGCCTCGGACACGGGCAGCGGGCGGGTCGTGGCGCGAGCATAGCCGCTGCCGTGCCGACCCCGCCAGCGGTGCGGCCACTGCGTGCCAGAATCCGCGCGAAACCGAGGTGGCGGGGGTGGGCGATTGAGCATCAAGAGCGACAAGTGGATCCGCCGCATGGCCGAGGCCACCGGCATGATCGAACCCTTCGAGCCCGGCCAGGTGCGCTGCGCGGCCGACGGCAGCCGCATCGTCAGCTACGGCACCAGCAGCTACGGCTACGACATCCGCTGCGCGCGCGAGTTCAAGGTGTTCACCAACATCTACAGCACCGTGGTCGACCCCAAGCATTTCGACGAGCGCAGCTTCGTCGACATCGAGGCCGACGTGTGCACCATCCCGCCCAACAGCTTCGCGCTGGCGCGCACCATGGAGTACTTCCGCATCCCGCGCAACGTGCTGACCATCTGCTTGGGAAAAAGCACCTACGCGCGCTGCGGCATCATCGTCAACGTCACGCCCTTCGAGCCCGAATGGGAAGGCTACGTGACGCTGGAGTTCAGCAACACCACGCCGCTGCCGGCGCGCATCTACGCCGGCGAGGGCTGCGCACAGGTGCTGTTCTTCGAGGGCGACGAGCCCTGCGAGACCAGCTACAAGGACCGCGGCGGCAAGTACCAGGGCCAGCGCGGCGTGACCTTGCCAAAAGCCTGAGCCAGGCTGTGCTTGGCGGCCACGGCCTTCGAGGAGACCGCAAGTGAAGTGGGAAGGCGAACGACAGAGCGAAAACGTCGAGGACCGCCGCGGCGGTGGCGGCTTCGGCGGCGGCCTGCCGCGCATCGGCGGGCGCGGCATCGGCATCGGCACCATCGTCATCGCGCTGCTCGGCGGCTGGGTGCTGGGCATCAACCCGTTGACGCTGCTGGGGGTGCTGGGCGGGGGTGGCGGTGCGGTCGCACCGACCGAGCAGCACGCCGCGGCACCGCCGGCCAACGACAAGGTGGCCGCCTTCGTCTCGACCGTGCTGGCCAGCACCGAGGACGTCTGGACCGCGCAGTTCCGCGCCGCCGGCGGCGCCTACCAGGCGCCGGGGCTGGTGCTGTTCCGCGGCGCCACGCGCACCGCCTGCGGCATGGGCCAGGCGGCGATGGGGCCGTTCTACTGCCCGGCCGACCAGAAGGTGTACATCGACCTGGGCTTCTTCGACACGCTGGGCCAGCGCCTGGGCGCGCCCGGCGACTTCGCGCAGGCCTACGTGGTGGCGCACGAGGTCGGCCACCACGTGCAGCGCTTGCTGGGCATCACCGACAAGGTCGATGGCCTGCGCGGGCGCGTTCCCGAGGAGCAGATGAACGCGCTGTCGGTGCGGCTGGAACTGCAGGCCGACTGCCTGGCCGGCGTGTGGGCGCACCATTCGCAAAAGGCCAAGGCCTGGCTGGAACCGGGCGACGTGGAGGAAGGGCTGAACGCCGCGTCGAAGATCGGCGACGACACCCTGCAGCGCCAGTCGCAGGGTGTGGTCGTGCCCGAATCCTTCACCCACGGCACCAGCGCGCAGCGCGTGAACTGGTTCAAGAAGGGCCTGGCCAGCGGCAGCATGGCCCAGTGCAACACCTTCGAGTCGCGCGCGCTGTAGCCGCGTGCAGCCTGTCACGCCGGTGACAGCGCCGGTGTGCCATGCTCGAGGCACGCCCACCCGCCGATGGCCCGCATGAGACAACTGAGCGCGCGCGATGCCGGTTTCCTGTATTCGGACACCAGCCATTCCAATGCCAACATCACGCTGGTCCAGATCTACGACCAGAGCACCGCGCCCGGTGGCAAGGTGCGCTTCAAGAGCATCCTGGCGCACATCGAAAGCCGGCTCGGCGAACTGCCGATCTTTCGCAGCAAGCTGCAGCGCGTGCCGCTGGACCTGGACCACCCCTACTGGGTCGACGATCCGAACTTCGACCTCGAGTACCACGTGCGCCACATCGCGCTGCCCAAGCCGGGCGACTGGCGCCAGTTCTGCATCCAGGCTTCGCGCATTCACGCGCGGCCGCTGGACCAGAACCGGCCGCTGTGGGAGATCTACGTGGTCGAGGGCCTGGACAGCCTGCTCGAGCTGCCGGTGGGCAGCTTCGCGCTGCTGACCAAGATCCACCACGCCGCGGTCGACGCCGAAGGCGGCAGCCGCATCGCGATGCTGCTGCACGACCTGACACCCGACGCGCCGCCAGCGGCGCCGCCGCGGCCGTGGTTCCCGCGCCGCGCGCCGGGCACCGTCGAGCTGCTGCTGCGCGGCTGGGTCCACTCGATGGTGTCGCCGTTGCAGCTGCGCAACCCGCTGGCGCGCAGGATCGCCAACGATCTGGAGGCGGCCTGGATGTTCGCCGGCGACCTGCTGCTGCGCCCCGAGCAGGTGCTGGCCACGCGCTTCAATTCGGTGGTGTCGGCGCACCGCGTGTTCGACACGCGGCGCTTCCTGGTCGAGGAGTTCGAGGACATCCGCCGTCTGGTGCCGGGCGCCAGCCTCAACGATGCGGTGCTGGCGGTGTGCGGCGGCGCGCTGCGCGCGCATCTGCAGGCGCTGGGCGAACTGCCCAGCCAGAGCCTGAGCGCGGTCACGCCGCTGCGGCTGCCCGGGCGTGGCGCGGCGCACGGCGCATCGGGCTCGCTGCGCTGGCTGCGCGTGCAACTGGCCACCGACGAGCCCGATGCGCTGCGCCGGCTGGCGCGCATCCGCGAACAGACGGTGCACGAAACCGGCGCCGGCGCGGCGCACGCCGAAGAGGCCGATGCCAGCCACCAGGCGGCGCACACGCTGGCGCTGAGCAGCCGCATGCAAGGCCTGCTCGGCATCGGCCACGCGCGGCGCTCGCCGACGGCGGCGTGCACCATCAGCAACGTGGCCGGGCCGTCGGTGCCGCTGTACCTGAACGGCGCGCGCATGACCTACTTCTCGGCCATCATGCCGATCAGCGACAGCATGGGGCTGGTGATCGCGGTCACCAGCTACGACGGGCGCATCATCATCTCGCCCACCTCGTGCCGCGAGCTGCTGCCCGACCCCGAGGCCTTCACCCAAGCGCTGCGCGACAGCTTCCAGGACTACCTGGCCCTGGCTCGCGCGCCTGCGCCGCCGGCTAGATCGGCACGGCCTCGTGCGTCAGCACACGGTTCAGCAGCCCCAGCGGCCCCGACGCGGCGTAAGGCTGCCAGCGGCCCTCGGGCTGCGCGAGGCGGTCGGCCACGACCTGCAGCACCAGCGGATTGAAACCCAGCCCGACGTGGCTGCCCCACACGCGGATGTTCTCGCAGCGCGCGGGGTCGCCGTCGATGGTGGCTTCCTGCGGCGGCACCACGCCGTCGCTCAAGGAATACAGGCAACTGGTGGGCACCGGGATCGGCTTGCCTTCGCGCAGGGTCTTGGCGCGCGGCTGCATCGAGTGCGCGGCCGAACCCATCGGGTGCGCGATCAAGCGGTACAGCGCCTTCAGCAGCGGCGGTATCGCGCTGCCTGCGGCATCGACCGTGACCGGGCTGCCCAGCGTGACCACGCAGCGCACCGCTTCGCTGGCGCGATAGGCGCCGTACAGCGCGAACACGCCGCCCAGGCTCCAGCCGACCAGGCTGACCTTGCGCCCGCTTTCGTGGTGCAGGTAGCGGATCTTCTGCTCGATGGCCGAGGCGTGGCCGGGCCTGAAGCCGACGTTGCGCCCCAGGCCCCAGGTCTGCACCTGGTAGCCGCGGCTGCGCAGGAAGACCTCGAGCGCGATCAGCGAGCCTTCGCTGCCCATGAAGCCGGGCAGCAGCAGCACCGGGTGGCCATCACCCTGCGGCGCCTGCGCCAGCAGCGGCAGCGCGCAGCCCAGCGAGGCGATCTCGAGGCCGGCGCGCGCTTCGAGCATCGTGCTCAGCAGGCTGGGACGGCCGCGGTGCGTGTGGCGCTGGGGCATGCTGACTCTTGCTGGCAGGGGCTGGCAGGGGCTGGCAGGGGCTGGCAGGGGCTGGCAGGGGCTGGCGACCGCAAAACATAACACGCCGCCGTGGCGGCGCAGCTACGTGGGAAAGCTGCCGGGGCGCAGGATCGCACGGCCGACGTCGGCCAGCCGCGTGTGGCCGCAAAAGGCCATGGTCACGTCCAGTTCCTTGTGGATGATCTGCAGCGCCTTCAGCACGCCGGCTTCGCCCAGCGCGCCCAGGCCGTAGACCATGGCGCGGCCGATCATCGTGCCGCGCGCGCCCAGCGCCCAGGCCTTCAGCACGTCCTGGCCCGAGCGGATGCCGCCGTCCATCCATACCTCGAGCTGCGAACCGACCGCATCGACGATCGCCGGCAGCGCCTCGATGCTCGACGGCGCGCCATCGAGCTGGCGCCCGCCGTGGTTGCTGACGACGATGGCATCGGCGCCGTGCTCGGCGGCGAGCTTCGCGTCCTCGACTTCCATGATGCCCTTGAGGATCAGCTTGCCGCCCCATTGCCGCTTCACCCATTCGACGTCGGGCCACGACAGCCGCGGGTCGAACTGCTCGTTGGTCCACGCCGCCAGCGAGCTCATGTCGGACACGCCCTTGACGTGGCCGACCAGGTTGCCGAACGAGCGCCGCCGCGTACCCGCCATCCCCAGGCACCAGCCGGGTTTGGTCAGCAGGTTCAGGATGTTCTTCAGCGTCGGCTTGGGCGGCGCGGTCAGGCCGTTCTTCAGGTCCTTGTGGCGCTGGCCGATCACCTGCAGATCCAGCGTCAGCACCAGCGCATTGCAGCTCGCCGCCTTGCAGCGCGCGATCATGTTCGCCATCGCCTCGCGGTCGCGCATCATGTACAGCTGGTACCAGAACGGCGCTTGCGTGGCCGCGGCGACGTCCTCGATCGAGCAGATGCTCATCGTCGACAGCGTGAACGGGATGCCGAATTCCTTGGCCGCGCGCGCCGCCAGGATCTCGCCGTCGGCATGCTGCATGCCGGTCAGGCCCACCGGCGCGATCGCCACCGGCATCGCCGCGTCGATGCCCACCATCTTCACCGCGGTGCTGCGGTTTTCCATGTTCACCGCCACGCGCTGGCGCAGCTTGATGCGCTGGAAATCGGCCTCGTTGGCGCGGTAGGTGCCCTCGGTCCACGAGCCCGAATCGGCATAGTCGTAGAACATGCGCGGCACGCGGCGTTCGGCCAGCACGCGCAGGTCTTCGATGTTCGTGATCACGGGCATGGGGCGGCTCCGGCGGTGGGCTTCGGGCGGTGGCCGGCGCAGTCTATGCGAGCGCAGCCTTGCGCCCGGGTCTCGCGCCCATGGCAGCATGCGCCCCATGAGCTACCACGGCATCCCCCCTTCGCAACGCCCGCGTTGGCAGCGCGCGCTGTGGCTGGCCGGCGGCGGCGTCTTCCTGCTGACCGGCATCGTCGGCATCTTCTTGCCGCTGCTGCCGACCACGCCCTTCGTGCTGCTGGCGGCGTGGTGCTTGTCGCGCGGCAGCGTGCGCTGGGAGGCCTGGCTGCTGGCGCACCCGCGCTTCGGCCCGATGGTGCGCGACTGGCGCGCCCACCGCGCGGTGCCGCTGCGCGCCAAGCAGCTGGCCACGGTGATGATGGTGCTCGGCTCGGCCTGGGGCGGGTGGGCGATGCCCGCGCGCATCGCCTGGCTGCCGGCCGCGTGGTGCACGCTGGTGGCGATCTGGCTGTGGCGGCTGCCGAACGCGCCGCCGCGCGGCTGATTGCCCGCGCGCTTCAGCCAAAGGGCAGTTCGGGGCTGTCGGGCTGCGCCGCGGGCCGGGCCGCGTGCGCGCCGTGGTTGCTGTTCGCGCGCTGCGGGCCGGGCGCTGCGGCCGGCTGGCCGGCGCGCACCAGCGTGCCGGCGCGCACGCCCAGCAGCCGCAGCCGCCGGCCCAGGTCCACGCGCTTCAGGCATTCGCCGGCGGCGCGGCGGATCGCGGCCGCGTCGGCGGTGGCCTGCGCCAGCGTCAGGTCGCGCGTGACGGTGCGAAAGTCGTCGAAGCGCAGCTTGATGCCCACGGTGCGGCCGGCATAACCCTTGCGCTGCAGGTCGTGCGCCAACTGCTCGCACAGCTGGGTGAAGATCGCCGACAGCAGCGCGCGGTCGGCCTTGGCGTGCAGGTCGCGCTCGAAGGTGGTCTCGCGGCTGATCGACACCGGCTCGCTGTGCGTGACCACCGCCCGCTCGTCGCGGCCGTGCGCCGCGTCGTGCAGCCAGCCGCCGTAGCCGCGGCCGAAGTGCGCGACCAGGGCCTCGCGCGGCTGCGCGGCGAGCTGGCCGATGGTGGCGATGCCCAAGGCCGCCAGCTTGGCGCCGGCCTTCGGGCCGATGCCGTTGATGCGCCGCACCGGCAGCGGCCAGATGCGCGTGGGCAGGTCGGCCAGCGTGAGGATCGTCAGGCCGTCGGGTTTGTCCAGCTCGGAGGCGATCTTGGACAGCAGCTTGTTCGGCGTCACGCCGATCGAGCAGGTCAGGCCGGTGGCGCGCTGCACGCTGTTGCGGATTTCCTGCGCCACCGCGCGCACGCCGCCGAAGCGGTCGTGGCCCAGCGGCTCGTGCACGCCGCTGACTTCGCTCAGGTCGATGTAGATCTCGTCGATGCCGCGGTCCTCGATCTGCGGCGTGACCTCGGCCACCGCCGCCTTGAAGGCCTTGGAATAGCGCCGGTATTCGTCGAAGTCCACCGGCAGCAGCACCGCATCGGGCGCGCGCTGCGCCGCCTTCATCAGCCCCATCGCCGAGAACACGCCCAGGTCGCGCGCCGCGTAGGTGGCGGTGGTGGCCACGCCGCGGCCGCTGTAGTCGCGCAGCCGCGCGAAGCGGCGCGTGCCGTCGGCTTGCAGCAGCGGCTGGTGGCGCCGCCCGCCGCCGATCACCACCGGCTGACCCGCCAGCTCGGGGTAGCGCAGCAACTCCACCGACGCGTAGAACGCGTCCATGTCCAGATGCGCGATCCAGCGTTGCTTCGCGCCGTGCATGCGGCGATTGTCGCCTTCGGCCAGAATGGCCGCGCCTTGGACATGCCGGAGACCCACCCCATGCGCTACCGAGCCTGCCGCATCGCGCTGTCGCTGGCCTGGCTGCTGGGTGGCGGCGCAGCCCATGCGCACGACGCGCTGCTGGCACGCAACCTCGCGGCCACCTGCGCCAACTGTCACGGCACCAACGGCCATGCGCGCGGCGACATGCGCGTGCTGGCCGGCATGCCGGCCGACAAGCTGGTCGCGCTGCTGGCCGACTTCAAGGGCGGCGCCGTGCCGACGACGATCATGCAGCAGATCGCCAAGGGCTACAGCGACGAGCAGATCCGGCTGATCGCGGCCTTCTTCGCCGCGCAGCCCAAGCCGCCGGGGCCCCAGCCATGACGGCGCCAGGCCTGGGCCGCCGCCGCGTGCTCGGCGCCGGCGCCGCGCTGGCGGCCAGCACGGTGGCCGGCTGCAGCGGCATCGCACCGGGTGCATCCGCCGGCCGCGTCGTGGTGGTCGGCGGCGGCTATGGCGGCGCCACTGCCGCGCGCTACCTGAAGCTGTGGGGCGGCAGCGGCGTCGACGTCACGCTGGTCGAGCGCAATGCCGCCTTCGTGTCGTGCCCGCTGAGCAACCTGGTGCTGGGCGGCTACCGGCAGATGGCCGACATCACGCTGGGCTACGACGGCCTGCGCGCCGCCGGCGTGACGCTGCTGCACGACGAGGCGGTCGCCGTCGACGTGCCCGCGCGCAAGCTGCACCTGGCCGACGGCAGCACGCTGCGCTACGAGCGGCTGGTGCTGTCGCCGGGGGTGGACTTCATGCCCGAGGCCATCGCCGGCCTGGGGGCCGCGCTGGACAGCGGGCGCGTGCTGCACGCCTGGAAGGCCGGGCCGCAGACGCTCGCGATCTTCGTGCCCAAGGCGCCGTACCGCTGCCCGCCGGGGCCCTACGAGCGCGCCTGCGTGGTCGCCAGCTATCTGCAGATGGCCAAGCCGCGCGCCAAGCTGCTGCTGCTCGACGCCAACCCCGAGATCACGTCGAAGAAGGCCTTGTTCGAGGCCGCGTTCGAGCGTTATGCCGGGCTGCTCGAATACCGGCCCAACGCCGAGCTGAAGGAACTGACGCCCACGCTGGCACGGCTGGACTTCGAGGACGTGCGCGCCGATGTGCTGAACGTGATCCCGCCGCAGCGCGCCGGCGACCTGGCGCGCCGCGCCGGGCTGGTCACGGTGAACGAGCGTTGGGTCGGCGTCGACTGGCTGACGCTGCAATCAACAGTCGCCCCCGACATCCATGTGCTGGGCGATGCCACCTTCGCCGCACCGGCGATGCCCAAGTCGGGCCACCTGGCCAACCAGCACGCCAAGGTCGCCGCCGCGGCGATCCTGCGCTCGCTGCAAGGCCAGCCGGTGAATGCGACGCCGGTGATGATGAACACCTGCTACAGCTTCGTCAGCGGCGACGAGGCGATGCACGTGGCTTCGGTGCACCAGTGGGACGCCGCCGAGAAGACGCTGAAGCCGGTGAGCGGCGCCGGCGGCGTGTCGGCGCTGGCCAGCCGCGCCGAGGCGCGCTACGCGATGGGCTGGGCGCAGAACATCTGGGCCGATACGCTGGCGCTGTAGCGCGGCGGGCCGTGCCGCTGCTGTGCCCGCGGGGCGCGGCAGGACGCGGGCTCAGGCGATCGTGATCTCGTCGCTGCGGCGCTCGCCGCGGTTGTCCAGCCAGTGCACCGCGAGCTGGTCGCCGGGCTTCGCACCCAGCAGCACGAACTGCAGGTAGGGGTCCTTGGACACCGACGGCCCCCACTGCGCACCGAGCACGGTGCGGCCGTTGAGCGTGATCACCACCTCCTGGATGAACCAGGCCGCGACGGCTTTGCCGCTCGCGTCCTTGCGCTGGCCGCTTTCCATCTCGTGGCTCATGCGCACACGCACCGTGGTGCGCTCGCCGCTGGCCAGGGCACGGATGCGCGTGGGCCGGGTCATGCCGGGTGCCTCGTCAGGCGGCGCAGCCGCCGATCGTCACCTGGATGTCGCGCGCGGTGTAGAGCACGCGGCCGTCGCGCATCATCGCTGCCAGGTACACCTTGGACGACTCGGCCAGCTTCAGGTTGAGCCTGAACTCGGCGGCCACGCTGCCGCCGAGTTCGAACACCGCCGACAGCGCAGTCGGGTTCTTTTCCACCAGCAGCAGCAAGCGCTCGATGCCCGGCAGCCGGCTGGCAAGGCCGAGCGGCACCAGCGCGCCGTTCTCGGCGATGTCCGGGGCGTCCAGCGCCAGCTCCTTGCTGTCCTGCGGGGCGGCACCGCCCAGCGCCTTGACGGCGTCCGTCAGCGTTCTGGCGCCGAAGGCGGCGCGGTTCCATGCCGCCAGGGTGCGCGCCGGCCACAGGCCGGCGCCGGCCAGCAGCGCGGCCAGCGCGGCGCTTTGCGCCAGCAGTCGGCGCCGCTCGCCGCGCCGCGGCTCGGGCATCGTCGGTGCATGCATCGGTGTGCGGATTCTACGAAGCGCGGCGTGGCGGGTGGCCGCGCAGGCCTCATGCACAATCTGCGCAGGAGCCCATGCCGATGCAAGAAATGCCGCGCGACCTGACCCGCACCACCCTGGGCGTGCTGTTCATCGTGCTGCTGATCGTCGCCACGCTGTGGATCTTGCGCCCCTTCGTCGCGCCGACCATCTGGGCCATGATGATCGTGGTGGCGACCTGGCCGATGATGGGCTGGCTTCAGGCGCGGTTGTGGGGCCGGCGCTGGATGGCGGTGCTGGTGATGTCGCTGCTGATCCTGATGCTGCTGGTGGTCCCGCTGATGCTGGCCATCGGCGCCATCGCCCGCCATGTCGACGACATCATCGCGCAGGCCACCTTGCTGGCCGGCTATGCGATGTCGCCGCCGCCGCCGTGGGTGGCCCAGTTGCCGCTGGTCGGCGAGAACATCGCGCGCTTTTGGGCGGACGCCGCGGCCGCCGGCTCCAGCGGCCTGGTGGCGCGCGTGGCGCCCTATGCCGACGACATCGCCAAGTGGTTCGTCTCGCAGGCCGGCGGGCTGGGCATGGTGTTCGTGCAGTTCCTGATCATGGTGGCGCTGGCGGCGGTGATGTACGCGGGCGGTGAACGCGCGGCCCGGGTGCTGCGGCGCTTCGGCCGGCGGCTGGCCGGCACCCAGGGCGAGGACGTGGTCATGCTGGCCGGGCAGGCGATCCGCGGCGTGGCGCTGGGCGTGGGCGTCACCGCGGTGCTGCAGTCGGTGGCCGGCGGCGTCGGCCTGGCGATCGCCGGCGTGCCCTTTGCCGGGCTGCTCAGCGCGGTGATGCTGTTGCTGTGCATCGCCCAGCTCGGTCCGGGGCTGGTGCTGTTTCCGGCGGTGGCCTGGGTCTACTGGACGGGTCAGACGGGCTGGGGCAGCTTCCTGCTGGTGTGGGCGCTGGTGGTGACGACGATGGACAACTTCGTGCGTCCGGCGCTGATCAAGCTCGGCGCCGACCTGCCGTTGCTGCTGATCTTCGGCGGGGTGATCGGCGGGCTGCTGTCCTTCGGGCTGATCGGCATCTTCGTCGGCCCGGTGGTGCTGGCCGTGGCGTATACGCTGCTGGACGCGTGGATCGCCGCGGGCGACGACACCGCGGCGCCGCCGGGAGCCGCAGCGCCGTAGCCGAGCGGCCGCGCGGCCGTGCGCGGCCGGCGTCAGCCCCGCCGCGCGCGGTGGCGCTCGATCTGCGCGTGCACCTGGGCGGGCGCGGTGCCGCCGATGCCGTTGCGCGCTTCCAGCGAGCCGCGCAGCGACAGCACTTCGAACACGTCGGCGCCGATCGCGGCATGGAAGCCCTGCAGCGTGGCCAACGGCAGCTCGCTCAGATCGAGCCCCTGCTGCATCGCTGCGCGCACCGCGTGCGCCACCACCTCGTGCGCGTCGCGGAAGGGCAGGCCCTTCTTCACCAGGTAGTCGGCCAGGTCG
>ERZ795045.3337-NODE-3337-length-14258-cov-9.671478_pt1 | contig 14258 bp, 10 predicted proteins | sample MGYA00375129_ERZ795045 | MGnify/ENA primary metagenome ERZ795045 (study PRJEB30174, sample SAMN05720166) | activated sludge metagenome | isolation source: anaerobic digester from wastewater treatment plant | place: Japan | collected 2015-05-15 ... | reverse complement strand
TATGAAAGATCTCTTTGGCATTTCTCTGGCAATTGGCATTCCAGATAGGTTTATATGAACTATTGCCCTGTCTTTTTCTTCATAACATCCATATAATAATAGTGCAACTATAATCAATGGCATAATTTTTATAGACTTCATGGCTTACCCCCAATGAATAAGGCTACTTTAAAAGTGTTTTTTAATCACCTACACCTTACATTAAAAATATCTGAATCCCCTTTGCCTTAAAATAAAAAAGGCAACAAAATTTATATAAAGAACATTTATTTGTTGCAATATACTAAAAAAATATATATATTACAACAAATTTTTCACAAGGAGCGTTAAAATGAAGCATTTTTTTGTAGTCATATTTTTAAGCGGCTCTTTATTATGTGCAAGCAATTCCTTTGCTGAAATTGTTGTTACAAAGGTTGAAGGAACAGTTGCCTATAGAGATGGCAATAAATGGTCTCCTCTTAAAGAGAAAATGAAGTTACCAGAAGGGGTTAAGGTGAGCACAGGAGCAAATTCCTATGCAGTTATCTCATTAAATTCTATTAATCATACAGTAAAAGTAGAGCCTCTAACAATGATACAGATCTTTAGCAAAGAGACAAAATCCGAGACAGATACCCACATTGGCCTTAAGAGAGGACAGATAACTGCCAATGTCCCAAGGGATGAAAAGGTCAAAACTATATTCAAGGTTTCCACTCCCGTGGCAACTTCTTCTGTGAGAGGAACTGAAGAGAGAATTACCTACGGGAATAGAAGCGGGATGACTGTTGAGGTTTTACGTGGTAGCATAGAGGCTACAAATAGGCTTGGGAGAGGAAATTTAATTTCTGGGAGGCAGAAATTTGTGCAAATGTCAAATAGTGCAAATTCAGGAAATATTCTCTCATCTGTAAGATCTATCACTATTGTTTCTGTAAATGGTTATGGCTTAATCTCTGAAGAAACAGCAACTTCTCAATACTCTGGAGGAGATCAAACTGGAAGCCCAGATGGCGATACAGGAGCATTTTTTAATAATATTCAAAGAAACTCAACAGTCTCCGTCAACATTGTTTGGCCATGGTAAATGGGGGATATATGTTTAAAAAGATCATATTCGCAATGTTCTTGCTCTTAATGCCTGCTATATTATTCAGTCAGGAGATAAACCAGATTGAATGGCTGAGTCAATTGGATTCAAAAGCCATTGCAACCTTTGGCGATGGGAAGAAGTTATTTTACATGACTTTCCCTGAGTTCTCTGAGAAACATAAAGCAAGTCCTATGGACGAATTAAATAAATATAGTGACAACTCTCCACTTACACGAGGCATGATTGCAGCAATAATAGCCAGAGAGTTAAATCTCAAGGGCAGCTTTTTATATATCCTTACAGGGTGGGAGAGATATGCCTGCAGAGCATGTATTGCCGAGGGAATAATGAACTCAGACTCTTCAGAAAATGACCCAATAAGTGGGCCAGAACTCCTTGATATTATGATTCAGGCAAAAAATGCAAAGGGGAGAAACTGAATATGAATAAAATTTTCAAGTCACTAATGGCTATTTTTATTATATTCCTTACTCTTGTTCAGGCTCAAGGCTCTGTGCGGGATGAGGATCGCTTTTTCCCATCAGAAAATATTGATAAAGATATGGAATCCTTTTCTGCTGCTGATTCCTTTTCCACAAAGGGGATTCAGTATGGTCTAATTTTAAATCCTCTCTATCTTTATGAGGACAATGACAGCGGAAAATTAGGCTCATATATAATAAATGCAAGGTTATGGGGGAAAGTATACCTCTGGGATAATGCATTTTTATATTTAAGGGTAAAAAACTCATACCTTGGCACAACTACCACTGAGGGAATTTATGACACTGTGGAATCGGATAATGTGGCTGATCTTGATTTATCTTTTATATCATCAAAATTCAAAAATGGAGCAATTGTAGTATCTGCAGGGAGAAAGTTTTATTCCATGGGAACAGGGGTTGTGTTAAATGGACGGGGAGATGGTGGTGAAATTTCCATCTACACTTCTTTTCTTAGTATAAACCTTCTTGGACTATACACAGGCCTCTTGCTTAAGGACAATAACCCCTACGGTTTAAGCGATAGGGACCTATCCGATGGAGCAAAACGAACCTTTGCTGGAGCAACAGCATCTGTTGATTTCTGGAACCAGAAATTATATATATTCGGGCTTGCTCAAATTGACAATGGCAAAGAAGATGAAATATTAAAATCCAGATATAACTCACAATAGTATGGTCTTGGACTTGAGGGAGTTTTAGGAGATCTCTCTTATTTTGCTGAGTTCATTGCGCAGCAGGGGAAAAGCTATATAGATGGAAGCGATGAAAAGTCCTCAATAAAGGCCTTTGCAATTAACAGCGGTTTAGATTATTTCTTGACGCTACCTCTAAATCCAGCAATAAGCCTTCAATACTCCTTTGGCTCTGGCGATAAATATAGAAACTCTGTGAAATCACCAACAAGACCTATGGGGGCAACAGGAGATGACAGCGGCTTTATTTACTTTGGAACATTTTCCGGGGGATATGCCCTAAAGCCATACTTAAGCAATATCCACGTATTTAAGGCTGGATTTTCTTTTACTCCCCTTTCATGGAGCGATGTTTTTTATCTAAAAAAGATGTCCCTTGGAGCTAAATATCTTTATTATGTAAAAGATAAAAAAGAAGCTCCAATTGCACAAGGGGAGGCAAACCTTCCAGAATCCTTTATTGGACAGGGAATTGACCTTTCTTTAAGATGGCAGATTTTCTATGATCTATCAGCTTATATAAACTATGGCCTCTTTATGCCAGGGGATGCCTACAACTCAACTGAAGGGAATCGAAACTTTATAATGTGTGGAGCTAATTTAAGCTTTTAGAAAAAATTTTTAAAAAAAAATTACTGGGGGGAAGATGAACTTTAAGCTTAAAAAACTTGAATCTATAAACAGCTTTTTCCAGAATAATAAATTTTCTGGCCTGATTATTGGATTTATTGCATTTCTGGTTATCTTCCCCCTTAGCTTCAGTGATCTTTATGAAACCTTTGAACTTAAATTATACGATCTCAGATTTGCACTGAAGCCTTCAATATCTGAATGGGATAAACTTTATTTCATAGATATTGATGAAAACAGTATAAGCAGTCTTGGGCAATTCCCATGGACAAGGGATATTTATGCCAGAGGACTTTCTACTTTAAAAGATGTTGAGATTTCTCAGATTGCCTTTGATATAATGTTTCCAGAAAACTCCCCATCACAAATTGACAGCTCTGCCTTTCAGCTCTTAAAAGAAAAAATTGCCAGTAAAAAGATTCCCTCCACTGATGAGGTGGAATCTGTAGTAAAAAACAATGATGAACTTTTTGCTCAGGCTATAAAAAATCATGGGCATGTTATTCTATCTTTTACCTTTACAGGAGAGCCCTTAACTATTGATGCCATTGAAAGACAGAAATCAAAAAAATTCATAGAAGCAGCAAAGCGATTCACTGAATTATCTTCAATTCCAGTTCCTCAGGGTAAAGAAAAGCTTTTTGCCTCTCTTGAAAGCTCAGATGCAACAGCAATAGTTTATCCTATTCCTGAGTTGATGAATGCTGCAAAATCCTTTGGTTTTGTAAACAGGTTCACTGATATAGATGGCACTGTCCGAAGGGTTAAACTCCTGCAGGTATATAATGGAAGAATTTACTTTAACCTCTCATTGATGATGTTGTTTGATGAGTGCAATATTGCTCTCAAGGATATAGAAGTAAACCCTGGAAAGAATATCATCCTAAAAAACGCTTTAAACCCAATGACTCACTCAAAAAAGGACATTGTAATACCAATTGACAAAGGAGGAATGATCTATGTTAACTGGGCTGGCCCTGGGCCAAGGGAAAAATCCTTTCACCTCTTCCCTTTTATGGGACTTCTTGAGTATCCTAAGTTTGCCTCTTCGGTCCACGATTTTTTTGATTCAGCTCTTGGAACACAGGGGATTACAGAGAGAATGCAAATTGAGCAAGATATTGCCTCTCTTAAAGAAAAATACATCTCTGCCAAAAATGATGAAGAAAGAAAAAATATATCGAAAGAGCTTATATCAAAAAACTCTCAGCTACGAAATGAATATCTGAAAGCTCTCCAGTTGCTTAAAGAGGAAAAGAAAAAGCTGGAAGAAAAGGCAAAATCTGACCCCAATAACCTCCAAAAGGAAATCGAAAGTATTGATAATGACATAAAGGCTGTGGAGCTTGTATTAAATACTGAATCCCTTAAAGATAAAATGGGAATAGTAGGGCTTACTGCAACAGGAACTCACGATATTGCATCAATCCCTCTTCATAACGAATATCCTGGTGTTGGAACATATCACAATACAATAAACACAATCATAAATAACGAATACATCAAAAGAGTGTCCACAGCTTTTTCAATCTTTATGATTTTTATCATAGCCCTTATCTCCGGGTTTATAATTCAAAAGCTTGACTCTCGAAAATCTCTCACTGTGGCTATTTCTGGCTTTATTTTGCTTAATATTATCTGCTTTTATTTATTTTCATTTCACAATGTATGGATTGAACAACTGGGGCTGAATCTTGCTTTTATTGTCCCTGCAACTTTCATTATATCAATAAAACTCATAAACGAAGAAAGCCAAAAAAGATTCATCAAAGGTGCCTTCTCCAGATACCTGGCTCCTGATGTTATTGAACAGATAGTTGCTCATCCAGAGACTCTGGAGCTTGGTGGAGAAGAGCGAATAATTACAATTTTCTTTTCTGATGTAGCGGGATTTTCAACTATATCAGAGAAACTTACTCCTCCTGAGCTTGTCTCTTTGCTCAACGAATATTTATCTGAGATGACAGATATCATAATTTCCCATGGAGGAACTGTTGATAAATATGAGGGAGATGCCATCATGGCTTTTTATGGTGCTCCTCACCCTTATGTTGACCATGAATTAAGAGCATGTCTGGCAGCAATTGACATGAAAAAAAGACTCAGGGAATTGCAGGAACACTGGAAAGCTATGGGGCAATATGCACTTTCTGCACGAATGGGTATGAATACAGGTAGAGCAATTGTGGGCAATATGGGTTCACGACTTAGAATGGATTACACAGCGATGGGGGACTCTGTTAACCTTGCCTCAAGACTTGAAGGTGCAAATAAGTTTTATGGAACCTCTGCTATGATAAGTGAAAACACATACAGAGGAGCAAAAGATCATATTGAAGCACGAAAGCTTGATATAATAAAAGTTGTTGGCAAATCTGAGCCTGTTGAGATTTATGAACTGCTGGGCAAAAAAGGAACATTACCTCAGTATGTATATGATTGTCTTGAACATTATAATAAAGGTCTTGAGTTTTTTCAACAACGCCAATGGAAAAAGGCACACTCTGCTTTTTCAGAGGCTCTAAAGATTCTACCTGATGATGGCCCATCAAAAACATATATTGCAAGATGTGAAGAATTTATAAAAAAACCACCTTCCAAAAAATGGGATGGAGTTTACACATTAACCTCTAAGTAATTTTTTTCTTGCAGCCCTTTCAATCTTCATTTTATATGGTGAAGATTTTTTTAAGGGAGTTTTTTATGGAAAACATTACTAAAGCTCAAAAGGGAAGAATTGCTATCAGGATGTTTAAAACTGTTGCTGATGCTCTGTCCCTTCGCGGATACTACAAGCCATCAGGCAGATCAGGACAAACTCTGGAAGAGGCGTTAAAGATGCTTTCTCCAGAAATTTATGGCACAATGAACGACCCCCGGATTATAGAGCTTAAAGGCCTTGAATATGTTATGGACAGGCTTCCCAGAGGCATTGAGGAATGCAACAGAATAATACTCACAGCAGAAGAGCAACTGGAGCATACTGCCTTTGAAAAGATAATACCTTCAAAAAGACGCAGAGTTTCTTATCGCATAAGCGAAAGAGAGATGAACTTTGTAATAACTCAAGGGATGAGCGAAATATACGATATTTTGACACATCTGACTTTTTTGAATATAGAATCTCACAAAATAAAAAAACAAATTTATGATGAAAACAACAGACTTTCCCGTGAATGGTCTCTCCTTGAGACTCACGTCAATTCAGGGGAACTTAAAGGCCCTGAGCTTGATAGAGCTCTATGGAACTTATCTATAATACTGGGAAGGACTTTTCAAGAAACAAAAGAAACATACCTCTATATGGAGGCAGGCCGTAAAGAAAAAAACAGCAATAGTGGGCTCTTTAAAATTATATATAACCTTGGGAAAAGAGCTCTGGCTGATGATACTGACAAAGATAGCATGGTTACAATATATTTTACACCATCTCTGCGGGATATGATTGGAAGACACAAATTTGGCAGAGTCTGGGCAAACAATCTAAAAAACAAGATCCTCAACCTTGACTTGCAAAACAGGCCTGTTCACATAATAAGTGCTAACATGCACAGCGTCGTCAATGCCCTCTATGGCTTTGCTGCTCTAAAAGATAGATTTAAAAACGAAAGCCTGGATCTATATGAGTTTATAACCCGCTCAAGAGATAGCCAGGATAGGATAAAAAGCTTTGCCATAAACCACGGGCTTCATGAACTGCCAGATCTATCGGGATTTGCAATTGATGCTCAAATTATTGATACAGCAAAATGCAATAATCTGGAGGTCCATCCTGATTTACAAATAAGCACATCCTTTGGTGAGAAAAGCCCTGTTATTATTGTCCTTGACTATGCCTTTGGTGCTCAAGCCTATGAGGTTATGGATGAATTGCTTAGCCCACATACTTCAAGTGACAGAGAACATTTCCTTGATGTCTGTTCTATTTCAATCATGGGAAAGGCAGGAATACTACCAGGGCAAAAGGGAGATATAATGCTGCCAACAGCTCATGTATTTGAGGGCAATCCTCACAACTATATTGTAGAAAACGACCTTAGCCCAGAAGATTTTGATGGCTCTATACCTGTTTACATTGGACCAATTGTCACAGTCCTTGGAACTTCTCTTCAAAATAAAGATGTTCTGGAAAAATTTCAAAAATCAAGCTGGAAGGCAGTTGGACTTGAGATGGAAGGAGGCCATTACCATAGGGCAATAAGCGCTGCGATGATCAGAGGCCACATTCGCAGAGACGTTAAAGTCAGATACGCCTACTATGCCTCAGATAATCCAATAATAAGCGGCCAGACTCTTGCCTCTGGACCTTTAGGTGAAGAAGGAATAAAACCCACTTACATGATAACAAAGGTTATCTTAGAAAAAATTCTAAACTAAAATCAGTATTTGTTCCTTAACTTCTTTTAAAATAAAAATACTTTATTATCACCTCACCGAAGGTGAGGTGATAATATTTTCTTAATTTTACACTAAAAATTATATTGAGGACTAATTACTGAAGTAAAATATCAAATAGTGTGGCTGTTACCTTAGTCTTGCTACAGTTACACCATCTCCTCCCTCTCCATATTCCCCCGGTCTAAAATCTCGTACATAGATATTCATCTTGAGAGCATCCCTTATAGCCTGTTTTAAGGCTCCTGTTCCATGGCCATGTATTATAATCACAGTTCCAATATTGTTTCTATCCATTCTGTCAAGTTCTCTATCCAGAGAAATCAAGGCCTCTTCTACTCTCATCCCCCTGAGATCTATAGTGTTATATGATGTCTGTATTGTGCAGGGGATTGGATCTATCTCAGGCATAGATTGCTTTATTTTAATTGCCCCCTTTTTATCCGCTGGAGTGCTTTTGGGCAATATAAATAAATCCTTGAGATTAAACCTTGCCTTAATTGTGCCACCAAGAATAACCTGTGCTGTTTTGCCAGAGCTATCCAGATCATCAAGAACCCCTTCCTTCTCTATAGTAGCAATAAAAACTGCCATACCCTTACAGGCCCTTTGTGGATCCAGGGGCTCCAGTTCATCTGAATATCTCTCCCTTGTTTCTTCAGCAAGTTGCTCTGTTATTTTCTCTCTTATCTTTGAAATTTCCTGAGAGAGATTATTTGCAGCATTGCGATCAAGATTTTGAAGATTTTCAAGATGCCTTGCTATAGCCTCTCTATATTGAGACAGTTCATCAAGGAAATCAATGCCCTTGCCTTTCTTTGTTTCAAAAATAAGCCTCTGGAGCTCCTGCTGTTTTTTTTCTATTTTTTCCCTTTCAAGGAGAAGCTCCTCAGAAAGGTTTTTGACCTTCTCTTTTTCTTTCAGTATTTCCTCTTCATATCTCTGGACCTTTTCAATTAAGGCCTCAATAGAGGTTTCTTTGCTATCAATAAGCTGCCTTGCTCTGTTTAGTACAGAGTCCTTTATTCCAAAATTTCTGGCAATCTCCAGGGCATAGCTTATTCCTGGTATGCCTATTTTAAGCTCATAAGTTGGCCTCAGTGTATCCAGATTAAAAGTTACAGAGGCATTCTGAAATCTTGAATCATTTACAGCCAGTTCTTTTAGCTCTGTGTAGTGAGTTGATACAACTATTTTACAATCTCTTTCTATCATATTTTCAAGTATGGCCTGAGCAAGAGCAGCGCCTTGACGTGGATTTGTACCAACAATAATCTCATCTATGATAACTAAAGTCCTATGATCTGCCTTTTGTAATATATCATTTATAATACTTAGCTGCCCAGAAAAAGTCGAAAGTGACTGAGATAGATTTTGATCATCACCAATATCAGCCATTATGTTATCAAAAATTCCGATCTCAGAATCAGGCCCAGCAGGAATATGAAGGCCATACATGGCAAATAAAGCACAGAGGCCAATTGTCTTTAGCATTACAGTTTTTCCACCTGTATTTGCACCTGAAATTATAAGACAATTAAAATCCATGCCAAGGCTCACATCATTGGAAACTGTGCTCTCCGGTTGCATAATCTGTAATAGTGGATGGTGTGCACTATAAAGCCTCAAGATAGCATTGGAAATTATTTTGGGTTCATTACTTTTTGTTTTTATGCTAAATTTTGCAGCAGCTGTAATAAAATCAAAATAGGTAAGAGTTCGAAGATTGGAAAGCAAAACATAGTGATTCTGGGAAACAGCAAAAGAGAGTTCCGCAAGGATCTTCTGTATTTCCAGAGAGAGTTCCTTTTCTAACATAACAAGATTGTTATTAAGCTCTGTCAACTCAGCAGGCTCTATATAGACAGTTGCACCGCTTGCGGATATATCGTGGAGATTTCCCTTTATCTTCCCTCTCTGATTGGATTTTACAAGGAGAACATATCTGCTGTTTATTGTTGTATAAGTTTTTTCCTGGATAATTTTCTCATTTTCTGGGGAATGAATGATGGAAGAAATTTTCTTTTCAAGACTTTGCCTGGTACTATGTATTTCATTCCTTATTTTCTTTAAAATGTGATATTTTCCCTCATTTATATTTCCCTCATCGGTTATGGAGGAAGAAAGAATGCTATTTAGCTCTGCAAGAGATTCTATCTTAGAATATTCATCCTCCAGTGGGGGAAATTGATCATAAACTTCAAAAAGAAAACTCTTTATTTTTTCAGAGAGATGAACAAATCGCCTTATTTTAAAAAGCTCCTCAAGCTCAAGAATACCGCCCTTCCCTGCCCTTGCAGCATAAAGAGATATGTCATCAATTGCTGCTGGAGGAGGACTATCCCCTCTTAAAATAAGATTCTTAAGTGCAGAAATTTTTGCCATCTGAGATTTTATTTTATGCTCAGGAATAGGTCTTAATCTAAAAACTAAATTCCTTCCAGGCTCTGAGGCGCAGAGATCTCTCAATTTTTCCTCAATAAGAGGCCATTCAAGTATATCAAGAATTCGCTTTTCCAGTGACTTTTTCATACTTTTCAATAATCTCTTTTTTGTGCTTTTTTTGTCAATTCCAAATATTAGTTGACTTATGCCTGATTACTCTTCATTATGAAAGAACTCCTGCTGGGGTTTAAATTTTTGCTAAGCATGATGTGACATAACATAGAAAGGAGGGATAATCCTTGAATAGAGGCCGATCGCTAATTCTTTGTTTTTCTTTATGCATAATCTTATCTATCTCCTTTAGCCATCATATTTTTAGAGGAGAGAGTGCTGAAAATGCCATAAGTCTAAATCAATCTGGCTGGAAAAATCTCGAAAATGAAGATTATAATCAGGCCCTATATAATTTTCTGGCATCCATACGGCTTAATCCCTCCTATGTGGATTCACGACTTGGCGCAGGTAAAGCATATCTCTCCTTAGGAGTCTATGATAGAGCCCTTGATATGTTTACCTCTGTGTTAAAATTCGACAATCAATCAGTTGATGCTTTAACAGGTGTTGGAATGATTCTTGCAGAAACAGGAAGATTTTCTGATTCCATCTCTTACTTTGAAAAAGCTCTTTCAATAAAGGAATCCTCTCTGGAAGCCCATTACGGACTTGCTTACTCTTATTATAAAATGGATAAAAAGCTATGGGCAAAAAGACGACTTAACACAATACTTAAGATAAATCCATACCACTTTGAATCTTTACTTTTACTTGCTGATATAAAAACAGAAGAAGGTAGATTAAAAGAAGCTCGTGAACTTGTAGAAAAGGCAATTGATGCTAAGGGACAATCTCCAGTGGGATTTGCCCGTTACGGAAGGATACTATTTAAAAATTATATTCTGGAAAATGACGAAAACTCTCTTACTGAAGCCAGGGAATACTATGCAAAATCCCTGTCCATAAAGCCTGATTATTTTATTGCAAACTTTGAAATGGGGCTCATTGAGCTATACGATCTTGAGAATAAAATCTATGAGGCTACTATATCAGGCTCTAACATAGATGTTGTGAATCAAAGCACTGCAGCTCTCAATTACCTTAAAAAAGCAGAAGGGACTCTAAAAAATCCTGCTCTCCTATATGCTCAAGCTGTTGCCTATGAATTTATTGGAGATAAAAATCAAAGCGCAGAAAATCTTCTAAAACTCTATAAGGCAAATCCCTCTGATTCTATAGTAAGAAGCAAGCTGGAAGATTTTCTTGTGCTAAAGGAATTTAAAAGTGCACACCCCACAAGGGTTATGCTCTCAGGGGAAAACATCGCACTGGCAGATAAATCCTTAAGGGAATCTCTGCACAATAAGGTGATATATTATCTCAGAAGAGCTCTTCTTTTAAATCCTATCAACAAAGAGGTAAGAGAGAGATTGATAAACTACTACTCCATACTTGATTATAATGCCATAATGATTGATGAGATAAAAAATCTACTGAGACAATATCCAGAGATCAAATATCAGGAAATGCTAAATATAGAGATTATGAAAAGGCGTGATCGCCTTGACTATAGGGAAGGATATACCCTTGAGGGCATTCAAAGAGATGTCCCTGTTGTTCTGGTAATGAATTTTGACACCAATGGAAAAATCCTTAACCATTTTGATGCAGGAAAAACTCTTGCAAGGAATATAACCTTTGCCCTTCACCAAAATGGCAGAATGAAGGCTATAAATATTAAAGACAGAGAAGAAATTGCATCAATATTAAAAACTAATGGTGACAACCTCACAAAGAGCATAAAAAAAATAAAAGAATACGCTGAGGCCAATAATCAAAAGATTGACTATATTCTCTTTGGTGATATTGCAGAGGTTGAGGATTACATAAAGCTCAACTGTAAGCTCCTTGATTTGCAGAGAGATTTTATAATAGCGGAGTTCTCTGAATCGACAAAAGGGAAAGAGGCTGTGGCTGAGATTTCTCTATCTGTAGCAACCAGGCTCTATGACATTATACCATACAGCGGCCATGCTATAAAGATAAAAGAAAAAGGCATAATAGTAAACCTTGGACTTTTTGATGGAATAAAAAATGGCAGTCAGTTGATATATTTCAGAACTACCACATCACGCAAAACAAAGGACCTGCAACGCTACGTTGAACTTCTTACTGTAAAGGAATCCGATACCTTTATATGCTATGCAGAGCCTGACAATCCCGATTTAATGAATGAACTGGATACCTCTTCTGTGATATATCCTTTAAAAAATCGCAGAGCAAAAAAGATAGAATAAATTTTATGTCATTGGGACAAGAATCTTAGCGTATGTCTTTGAGACACCATCTGTGGAGACAACAAAATTCTTACTGGGTATGTTTATATTTTTAAGTAGCACAACAACCATAGAAAGCCCAAGTCCCATACCCTCTGCTTCTGGATCCGGGTTTTCAATAAAAAACTGTGCAATGTTATCGTATTTTGTAGATTTTCTTATTCTCTCATTAATTTTATCCATCTCTTTTTTGGATAATGGGATATTGTTTATAACCTCTATAAAAAGATGGCGTTTATATACCTTAAAATAAATCCTTGTTGAAAGATTATATCTTTTAGCCTTAAGCCCATATTCCAGAAGAGCCCTTTCGTTTAAAATCTTCCTTACCTTTGTTACAACCTCTTGAGGATCATTGGGGTTTTTGATTACTCCATCGTCAATGAGAATCTTTTTTGCTGTTGCCTTTGTTGCATTGGATATTAATTCTTTTATGCAGGAAAAAATTGGCGTAAAGAGATCAACCCTATCGTATTTCTCAAAAATTTTTGCAAGAGCAAACTTAATCTTCTCCTCTGTCTTTTCAATAGAAGAGTAAGTAACAAAGACAATATCGCTCTCGGAGTTTATTGCCATTATTATCTCATTCTGGTATGATATGTCCCCTGTAACCACTGCCATAAAATGCCAAGAAAAATCCTTTACATTGAATAATAACTCCAGCACAAAATATGCTTGTATTTATTAACGATAATTTATTGATTTTTTTCAAGAATAAATTTCTAATGCTTATAATATTTCTTGAATAAATTTATCTTTTATAGAATATCCGGCGGAATTTATGAAATCCATATTTGATATGACTGGCACAGAAAAAGCTGCAGCTCTTCTTGTGATACTGGGTGCTGAAATTGCTGCAGAGATAATGAAACACCTTGATGAGGAGAGTATTGAAAAACTTAGCAAAGAGATGATAAAGATGCAATCCCTTCCACCTGAAGAAAAGGAGGAGCTAATTGGAGAATTTATCATAGAATTAAAAAGAAATTCTAAAAATCTATACGGTGGCAAAAATAGAGCAAAAAGGCTACTTTCTGATACCTTTGGTGAAGAGATGGCAGAGGAGCTTATAAAAAAAATAGAAAACAGAGACGCTGAGTCTGCTTTTAAATTCATAGAAAATATACCTGATGGAGATTTTATAAATTTGATAAAAGATGAGCCGCCTCAGGTAATTGCTCTAATTATGAAATACATTGACCCCAAAAAGGGGGGCAAACTTCTAAAATCACTTGATACAAAAGTTGCCAAAGATGTTGCACTGCGCCTTGCAAAGCTAAAAGGTCATTCAGCGGAGGCCGCTGTTGCTGTTGCCCGTGCAATTAAAAAGAGATATAACGAATACAAAAAACAAAGCTCCGATGGACTTATGGCTGGAGGGATTGACTCTCTGTTAAGCATTATATCCCATATGAGCAGCGAGCAGGAGAAAAAACTTCTAAATAATATAGATATATCTATTCCAGAAATTTCAAGGGAACTTGCCGAAAGAATTTTTACATTTGAAAATGTTGCAAACCTGACAAATATTGAGATGAGAATACTCATAGATGAAATAAATGACGACTACCTCATTGCCAAAGCGCTCAAGGGTGCAACTGATGATATAAAATTCAAATTTCTCCGTAATATGAGCCAAAACAGGGCTACAGAAATTATAAATGAAATGAACCTTATGGGACCAGTAAGACTTTCTGAGATTGAAGAATGCAGAGCAAAGATTGTTGATATAATGAGATACCTTGAGGAAAATGGTGTGATCACATTGAAGAGAGATGGAGAGATCTATGTTGAATGATCAGTTTCTGTCTCCTATCCACTCAGATCCATCTGTGTAATACTCCTTTTTCCATATAGGGACTCGCTTTTTAATTTCATCAATTATATATCGAGAGCCTGAGTAGCTTTCTTCCCTGTGAGGTGAGGATGTTATTATAACGATTGAAGCTTCACCAATATTGACTCTTCCATATCTATGAACTATTATAACCCTGCTTAGATTCCATTTCTCAATGGCCTCATCTGCAATTTTGCTCATCTCCTTAATTGCCATTGAGTCATAAATTTCATAGTCAATAAATAAAACTTCTTTTGATCTGGAGTTGTTTCTCACCTTACCTATAAAAACAACATCAGAGCCATCATGGGGCATGGAGTTTTCTGCTAAAATAAGGCCAATCTCTAT
>ERZ795045.3336-NODE-3336-length-14273-cov-4.909622_pt1 | contig 14273 bp, 12 predicted proteins | sample MGYA00375129_ERZ795045 | MGnify/ENA primary metagenome ERZ795045 (study PRJEB30174, sample SAMN05720166) | activated sludge metagenome | isolation source: anaerobic digester from wastewater treatment plant | place: Japan | collected 2015-05-15 ... | reverse complement strand
CATTTCTCCACCATATAAAATTTAAATTTGAATGATAATAAAGAACAAGATTACACAAAAAATTTATTCTTTCAGCATCATTTCTCTTGACATTCAGTATTCCAACATTTTTAAAATCATTTCTTTTAATAAATCTTATTATTGAAATTAATCTAATAGATATTTTAACACAATTCTGGTCTTCTTTTCTACAATTATAACAAAGAACACCCCCTTTTCTCGGAGAAAAAAAATATCTTCTACTTTCTTTTTCACAAATACAACAATTATCAATTTTTATTCCGTATCCAAGAAATTCTATAAACTTTATTTTAAAAGTAAGAAAAATTAAATGTTTTTTTTTATTCTGTTTTAAATTTTCTATTGTTTCTTTCAAAAGATAAAAAATATTCTCATCTTTCTGTAACTCTGGAGTAAAAAGGTCTATAAGTTTTAAAATATAGTAGTATATTTTAGAGGATTTTTTATCCTCAAAATAAAAAAAATTGATTAAATTTGGAGAACTTAAAAGGTTTAACTCTGATCTCTTTTTATAAAGAAATGTTGAAATATATGCGCCTTCAGTAAAAGTTAAAGGAGGAATTTTGCTTTTTTCTTTTCTGACACCTTTTAAAACTCCTTTAATTTTCCCAAATTCTTTTGTAAATAAAGTCAGTATTACACTCGTTTCTCTAAAGTTAATTTTTTTTAAAATAAAACCTTCAATCAATATTGGTGGCATTTTAAGACTTAAAAATACCCATAGAGATAACAATTTTTAAAGCATCTTCAACTGAAATATCTATTTTTTCAATTTTTTCTTTTGGAATCATAAAAATAATTCCTGTACTTATATTCGGAACAGTAGGAACAAAAACACATATTTCTTTACTATCTTTCCCTTCATCTGTAATGAATCCAATTGTATATGAATCGTTAGGTAACCTAACTTTAACCACTCCTTTGAAAATATTTTTTTTCTCTTCTGTTATTTTTTTAACAATATTTTTTATAAAACTGAAAATTTTATTCAAAAATGGAATATTTTCAAAAAGTAATTCAATCAATCCAAGAAACTTTTTTCCTAAAAAATTATTTGCCAGAAAACCTACAAATAAAATCACAAGTATCAGAGAGATTAAACCAATTCCAGGCGTATATATGTTGACAAAAAATTTTTTAAAAAAATTTCCAAGGATATTCTCAAGAAAAATAAATATTTTAAATAAAATCCATATAGAAAGAGAGATAGGAACTATAAAAATTATCCCTGAAATAAAATGTTTTTTTAATGTCTTCAATTTTCACCTCCAGAAAATTTGAAAAAGTAATATAGTAACAATTATACCTATTATTCCCCCAATTATAACCTCTTCTATGGTATGAATTTTTTTTGTTATTCTGCTTTGAGCAACCCAGAAAGAAAGTAAAAAAACAAGTGGAGAAATTACAGGGTAATCCTTAAATGTTAAAAAGGAAATAGCAACCCATATACTAAAAGCAATTCCGCTATGAACACTCGGCATACCACCTGCAAGAGTAAAACTTTCTCCTGTAAGTATTTTCAAAACAATAGTTAGAAATGAAACAATAATAAGAGTAATAAAAGTGAAATACCATGGAGACCTCGCAATATTTTCAAAAATATTTCTAAAACCTTCTGGAAAAAACTTTATAAAGATTAAATAACCACATATAAAAGCAAAAATTGAAGATACTAAAACAGCGGAAGCACAAATATCTTTAACAACTTTTATAATATTCTGATTTTCCTTACTCATATTCTCTGAAAGAATCTCTATACCGGTATTTATTATTTCGGAAACCATTACAAGAGAAATAAGAACGATAATTATTAAGGTTTCAGTAAATGGCACATGAAAAAAAAGAGATAATAATATTGCAACAATACCCATAAAAACATGAATTTTAAAATTTCTTTCTCTTTTAAAAACATAAATAAGTCCATTAAAAGCAGAATTAAAACTTTCAAGCAAAGAAGAATTTTTTTTGTTTTTCATTTTGCATAATCACACTAAAAATTTCATCCTGAATAGACAACATTTTTTCTCTTTCTTTTTTATTATAATCTCTATATCCTTTTAAATGTAAAATCCCGTGAATTATTACATAAAGAAGTTCTTCCTCCAGTGTATTGGAATAAATTTTTGCATTTTTTTCACATTCTTCAACAGAAATTATTAATTCTCCAAAGTCCTTTGAGTATTTAAAAGAAATAACATCAGTAAATCCATTTTTTTTTAGAAATTCTTTATTTAACAATTTTATTTTTCTGTTATTAACTAAATAAACGAATACTTTTTTTGGTGGTGGATTAATTATTTTTTTTAACCTGATAAGTTTATTTTTTAAAAATTCTTTATTTATTTTTATTTTCCTTATCCTCTGAAAGATTTCTATTTCCATTTCTATTTTTGTAGTATTTCTCATAAGCATCTATGATTTTTTTGACAAGTTTATGTCTTACAACATCTCTATTGGTAAAGTAAACAAATTTAATCCCTTTTATCCCTGAAAGAATACTTTGAACTTCTACAAGCCCTGAAGTTGTTGAAGATAAAGGATGGTCAATCTGGGTTATATCACCTGTTATAACAATTTTTGAATCAATACCAAGTCGTGTTAAAAACATTTTCATTTGTGCAAAACTCGTATTTTGTGCTTCATCAAGTATTATAAAAGCATTACTTAAAGTTCTACCTCTCATATATGCAAGTGGAACAATTTCTATAATTTTTCTTTCCTGCCATCTTCTCAACTCTTCATATTTAAGCAGGTCAAAAAGTGCATCATATATAGGTTGAAGGTACGGTTTAATCTTTTCTTCAAGATCACCTGGCAAAAATCCAAGTCGTTCCCCTGCTTCAAGAGCAGGTCTGGTTAAAATAAATCTCTGAAACTGTCCTTTTTTAATCGCTTCAATTCCACATGCAACTGCAAGATATGTTTTTCCTGTTCCTGCAGGTCCTATTCCAACAACAAGGTCATATTTTCTTATTGCTTTTACATATTTTTTTTGAGTGGATGTTTTTGGTATAACAAAATCTTTTTTTGAATTTATCCAGATACTACTGTCTTTTTTTTCCTGTGTTTTTTCATCTTTTATTTCTTTTCCTTTATCATCTCTTACCATCATAAGAATATCACTTTTTGTAATAAATTTCTTTTTTGCTCTATTTCTAAGGATTTCATGTAAAAGTTCTAAAACTTTTTCTACTTTTTCATTTTCCCCTTTAAATGTCAGTAAATTCCCTCTGGCAAAAATTTCAATCCCAAAAAGATTTTCTATAAATTCAAGATTTTCATCTCTTATACCATAAAGGAATTGGGCTTCTTCGTTGGAAATTTCAATCTGTTTTTTAATAATCATTTTTAGGGTATGTATATTTTTCTACCGGGTACTAAATTATCAGGATTTTTTATAATGTCTTTATTTGCTTGATAAATCAAATACCATTTTGAAGTATCATTATAAAACTTATAAGCAATTTTTTTTAAAGTATCTCCTTTTTGAATGGTATAATATTTACCTGATTTAGGTTCTTCTTCTATAATTGGTTCCGATGGTTTCATCTGAATAGTTGCTCTAAGTTTATTAATTTCTGCTATTGTTTGATTGGCTACTGCAATTGATTTTTCACTTGCTTCATTGGATGCTTTTATTGCTTTTTCACTTGCTTCATTTGCCATATTTATTGCTTTCTCACTTGCTTCATTTGCTATTTTTATTGCTTCATTTGACTTATCAATTGCCTTTTGAGATGCCTCATTTGCAGCCTTAATCGCCTCTTCAGATGCTTTATTTGCTGCACTTATTGCTTTCTGAACTTCACTTTCAGTAAATTTTTTAACTTCATTTGTTGCTGCTATTGCTTCATCTACTTTTTTTATCGCTACTTCAGAATTTGCCTTTGCCTGATTACTCGTATTAACTGCTTCTATAGATAATTTTTCAGCATTTTTACTGATTTCAAGTGCTGTTTCCGCTATTGCTATTGCCTGTTTTAATTTAATATCAACCATTTCCTCAAAAGATTTTTTTGGTTCAATTTCTCTTTTGGTTTGATACATCGCACAACCACTTAATAATAAACTACATACAAATAATAACAGTTTTTTCATTTTCCCCTCCACATTTTCTTATAAAAAGATTATCATTATTCATTTGCAATGTCAATTTTAATTCTATTTTCCTTTAAAAGATTATATTCCACTTCACCCGGTGCATCTGTTAAAAGACAAACTCCTTTCTGGGTTTTTGGAAAAGCAATAGTTTCCCGTATACTTTCTTCTCCAAGTAAAAGCATCACCAACCTATCAAGCCCGATAGCAATACCGCCGTGGGGTGGAGCACCAAATTCAAGGGCTTCCAGTAAAAATCCAAATCTCTGTAAATAAATATTCTCTTCAAGTCCTATAATCTTAAAAATCTTTTCCTGAAGTTCTCTTTTATTTATTCTTATACTTCCTCCACCAATTTCTATACCATTTAATACAATATCATATGCTCTTGATTTTACCTTTAACGGTTCTGTTTCAAGTATTTCAATATCCTCTATTTTAGGAGAAGTAAAAGGATGATGAACCGATTGAATCCGTTTTTCCTCTTCGTTGTATTCAAAAAGAGGAAAATCAACAACCCATATAAAAGAAAGTTCATCTTTTTTTTCAATTAATTTATCTTTCATTCTATCAATCAGTCCTTTAAGTATTTCATTTACCCAACTTCTTTTTCCTCCAAGAAATAATAAAAGTTCATTGGATGATTTATGAGGTGATAAGTTTTTAATTTCATTTACTATATTTTCAGAAAGAATTTTTTTGAGTGGACTTTGTATATCATCATTTTTAAATCTTATCCATCCAATTCCGTTCCCACCAGCATTTTTAACAAATTCATTATATTCCTCAATATTTTTCAAAGTAATCTTCTCTCCGTCTTTTATAAAAAAACCTTTAATTACACCTTTTCTTTCAATAATTTCATTCAATATCCTTATTTCACTTTTTTCAAAAATTCTGGTTAAATCAACAAATTCAATGTTAGTTCTCATATCAGGTGCATCTGTACCATATTTTTCTATTGCCTCATTATAAGTAATTTTTTTAAATGGAATTTCAATTTTTATTCCAAATGTTTTTTCTATTACATCCTTAAAAAGATTTTCCATCAGTGTAATAATATCATTTTCTTCTATAAAAGACATTTCAATATCTATTTGTGTAAATTCAGGCTGTCTATCTGCTCTTAAATCTTCATCCCTGAAACACTTTGCTATCTGATAATACCTATCAAAACCTCCTATCATTAAAATCTGTTTAAAAAGTTGTGGTGACTGTGGCAAAGCGTAGAATTTCCCCGGATTCAATCTTGAAGGAACAATGAAATCTCTCGCACCTTCCGGAGTACTTTTTGTCAGAATCGGAGTTTCAATTTCTACAAAATTATGTTTTTTTAAAAATTCTCTTACATGAAAAACGAAATCAGACCTTTTAATAAGATTTTTCTGAAAATCAGGTTTTCTCATATCAAGGTATCTATATTTAAGTCGCAATGTTTCATTTATCTTTTCATTTCCTTCAATTTCAAATGGTAAAATTTTACTTGTATTTAAAATTTCAAAATTAATAAGTTTAACCTCAATTTCACCTGTAGGTATTTTTTTATTTATGGTCTCCTCAGGTCTTTCAACAACATAACCTTCTATAGAAATAACAAACTCATTTTTAATTTCTTTTAATTTTTCCCATTTTTCAACTGAAATTCCTTCCTGAGAACAAACAATCTGAGTAATCCCATATCTATCTCTTAAATCAATAAATATTAAATTCCCATGGTCCCTGATTGAATGAATCCAACCACAAAGTTTTACTTTTTCTCCGACATTTTTTCTTGATAATTCACCGCAGGTATGAGTTCTTATCATTTTATCTTCTCCTTTATAATATTCACTATATCTTTTTCATTTATTTCTTCCTGAAAACCTGTCTCCATATTTTTTAAAATAATAACTCCTTTTTTAATCTCATTTTCTCCTAAAATTATACACCATTTTTTTCCGCTTTTGTTAGCAATCCTCAAATATTCTCCTATTGGTCTATCTTCATAGTCAGATTCAACTCTTATTTCGTTATCAATCAAATTTTTCATTATTTCAAAACCTTTTATTCTTGCATTTTCCCCAAGAAAAATACAATAGATAATTTCCTTTTTTTCAATTTGTTTTGAGTTTAAAAGCGGAACTATTCTATCAATACCTGCAGCAAAACCAACAGCCGGAATATCCGGTCCACCCATTTCTTTAACAAGATTATCATATCTTCCACCACCTGCGATTGCTATATTTTCATTTTTATCCAGTACTTCAAAAACTGTTTTAGTATAATAATCAAGCCCTCTTACAAGTTTCGGATTAATTTCAAAATTCACATTAAATTTTTTAAGTAAATTTATAAGTATATCAAAATGTTTTTTACAATCGTTGCACAAATAATCAATAATAGAGGGCAATTTTTCAATTGCATACTTACACAAGTTATTCTTACAATCAAAAACTCTTAACGGATTCCTTCTTATTCTTAATTTACAATCATCACAAAATTTATCAAAATTTTCTTCAAAATAACTTTTTATTATTTCAACATATTCATTTTTACAATTTTTGCATCCGAGAGAGTTTATAAGAAATACAAAATTTTCAATCATAAGTTTTTCAAAAACAATACTCAGTATTTGTATTACTTCTCCATCAAAATATGGACTTTTTCCACCAAAACTTTCTACACCGAACTGATAAAACTGTCTGTATCTTCCTTTCTGAGGTCTATCATACCTGAACATAGGACCAAGATAATAAAATCTTGCAATTTTTTTCTTTTCATAAATTTTATTTTCAATATATGCTCTGACAACAGAAGCAGTTCCTTCAGGCCTTAAAGCAATATCTCTTCCTTTTTTATCTTTAAATTCATACATTTCCTTCATAACTATATCTGTATCTGTACCAATTCCCTTCTCAAATAAGGCCTTACTTTCTAAAACAGGAATTCTTATCTCTCCAAAACCAAATAACTCACTTACCTCAATAAATGTTTTTTCAATTTTCTTCCATATCTCAATTTCTTCCGGCAAAATATCTCGCATTCCTCTCAATTTTATAAAATTTTCCATTTTTTTCTTAAGAATTTTATAATAAATTTAACATTAAATTATAAAATTGACAAAGGTTTTTTTTAGCATATAATTATTTATTATAAAATAAAAAAAGAAAAAGGGAGAAAAAATGCTTGAAAGTGAGATAAAAAAAGATTTGATGAAAAAATTTGGAAGACATGAAAAAGATACAGGTTCTCCAGAGGTGCAAATTGCTATTCTTACAAAAAGAATTGAAGTATTAAATGAACATTTTAAAAAGCACAAAAAAGATTTTAATTCCAGAAGAGGATTTTTAAAATTGATTGGAAAAAGAAGAAAGTTGCTAAGATATCTCCAGCAGATAGACCCGGAAAAATATTCAAAAGTAATTAACGAGTTGAATCTGAGAAAGTAAAAAATGAAAAAAATAGTTATCTCCTCTGGAGAGAAGAATATAGAGATTGAATTGAATTCTGTTGCAAAACAAAGTCATGGGTCTTCTCTTGTCAGGTGTGGAGAAACAATTGTACTTGTAACAGCAGTCCAGAGTGAAGAAGAAAAGGAAGATGTTGATTTTTTCCCTTTAATCTGTGATTACAGAGAACAAACATCCGCCGCAGGTAAAATTCCAGGAGGATTTTTTAAAAGAGAAGGAAAACCATCTGAAAGAGAAGTTCTTGTAAGTAGATTAATTGATAGGTCAATAAGACCAATTTTCCCGGAAAATTTTTATAAAGAAGTCCAAATAATCTCTCTTGTACTTTCAGCAGACCAGGAAAATGAACCTGATATTCTATCAATAATTGGTGCTTCAACATCATTACTTTTTTCTCCAATCCCTTTTTATATTCCAGTTGCTTCTGTCAGAATAGTGAAAAAAAATGGAAAATTTTTAATAAATCCGACAATTTCTGATTCACAGGAAAGTGATTTGAATTTAGTAATTTCAGGAACGGAAAACTCCATAGTAATGCTTGAAGGAATTGCAAATGAAATATCTGAGGAGGACTTTTTAACAGCGATAGAACTGGGATGGAATGAGATAAAAAAAATAGTAAATGTCTTAAAAGAAATTACCTGTCAGGAAAAAGAAAAAGTAGAGTTCAGTATTGAAAAAGAAATATCTGAAATTATTACTGACTATATAAGAAAAAACATAACAAATGCGTATAATTATCCCGAAAAACAAAAAAGAAAAGAATTTTATAAACAGATTAAAGAAACATTTCTCACTCAATTTGAAGAAGAAAAGAAAAAAGAAATTGAAAAAATATATGAACATATATTTGAAAATGAAATAAGAAATCTAATACTAACCCATAAAAAACGACTTGATGGAAGGGATTTAAAAGAAATAAGACCGATAGAGTGTAAAGTTGGACTTCTACCGAGAAATCATGGGTCTGCTTTATTTACAAGAGGACAAACACAATGCCTTGCTTCTGTTACTCTTGGTACGAGTATGGACCAGCAAATAGTTGATGGGCTTTATGAAGAAACAACAAAAAGATTTATGGTTCATTATAACTTTCCGCCGTTTTCTGTTGGTGAAGTTTCCCAGTTAAGAGCTCCTTCCAGAAGAGAAATTGGACACGGAAATCTCGCAGAAAGAGCTCTTTTACCAATGATTCCATCTGAAAAAGTTTTTCCGTATACAATAAGAATAGTTGCAAATATACTTGAATCAAATGGTTCTTCTTCAATGGCAACAGTTTGTGCTGGTAGTTTATCCCTTATGGATGCTGGAGTTCCTATTGAAAAACATGTGGGAGGGGTATCAGTTGGATTGATTAAAAATGGAGATAAATATGTAATACTTACAGATATTCAGGGTGAAGAGGACCATTACGGAGATATGGATTTAAAAATAGCTGGAACAAAAGACGGGATAACAGGATTCCAGATGGATGTTAAAATTACCAATCTTACGTTTGAAATTTTAAAAGAAGCAGTTTATCAGTCAAAAGAAGCAAGAAAAGAAATCCTTGATAAAATGTACAGTGTTATTTCTTCGCCGAGAACTTCTCTTTCTCCCTATGCTCCAAAAATTTTAACAATTAAAATTAATCCTGAAAAAGTTGGTCTTGTAATTGGTTCAGGAGGAAAAACAATAAAAAAGATAATAGACGAAACAGGAGTTAGAATTGATATACTTGAAGAAGGTGAAATAAGGATATACTCAAATGATATGGAAGCGTGTAAAAAAGCAGCAAGTGAAATTAATAAAATTGCAGAAGAACCTGAAATAGGACAGATATATGAAGGTGTGGTGACAAAAATATTTCCATTTGGTGCAGTTGTTAAATTTTTACCCTCTCAAGAAGGACTTGTTCACATTTCTGAACTTGCACCATACAGGATTAAAAGAGTTGAAGATGTGGTTAAAATTGGTTCTCCTATTAAAGTCAAAGTAATAGGCATAGATGAACAGGGTAGGGTTCTCTTAAGCCGAAAACAAATAGAAGAAAGTCAGAAAAAGGGGGATGAAAATGAACAAGGCAGTAAAAGCAAATACTAATCTTTCTTCATATATAAAAAATGTTGTTATTGGTGTTTTTGCCCCATGTGATCCAAGAATAGACGAAGAATCCAGGCAGAGAGTAAAAAATATAATTGAAATGACCGCAAATATAATTGCTCAAAAAGTAAAATTACCAGACGGTTCTCCCTGCAAAGTGGTTTATAGCGATATCTTAATTGATGGAGAAAAACAGGCAGATATAGTTGCAAGACAATTTGAAAATGAAAAAGTAAATATACTTGTAGGTGTTCCCGATACATGGGCATTTCCGCAGTTAACTCTTATTTCTTTTTTGCAACAATTTCCCTCAGATACACCTATTAACTTAACTTGTGGAAATAGTGGACCAAAACCAGGAGTCGTTTATACTCACGCATGCAGTGGAGCAATTTCTCAATATGGTAAGTTAATTCATATAATTGTTGGAAACTGGCCTGATACAGGTTTAAATCCTGTAATGAGTGAAGAAACACAAAAACAACTCATTGACTGGTGTTATGCTGCAATTACATATACAGGTCTTAAAGGTAGAAGAGTTGTTATTTTTGGCCATGATTCTATGGGAATGGAAACTGCTCTTGCCCATATCATTCCAACAAGAAAAATTTTTGGAATTGAAATAACTCGTCTTGATATGAAACTTCTTGCTGATATGTTGAATAAAGAAGCATATAATAAAGAAGAACTTAAAGAATTAAGAAACTGGCTTGAAAAAAATTCAGGTGGAATTGAAATTAGAAATGAAGAGGATAGTAAAAGATTAAATCAATCACTTGCAATGTATCTTATAGTCAGAGATATAATGAAGGATTTAAATGCTGTTGGTGGTGGTTTTATGAGTCAACTTGAATGGGGTTCAGATAAAAGAGGGATTCCTTTACCCGTTGCAGATATTATGGAGTCAATTTTTAACTCCACATTTGACCATAATGGTAAAAAACAACCAGTTCCATATGCAACAGAAGCAGATGTTCAGGGACTTTTAACAATGCTTTTCTTTACATATCTTTCAGGAGGAGCACCTCCATTATTTATGGATTTCCGAAAGGTCTGGGAAGGATGGGAAATTAAACAACTTGCAGAGAAAATTGGTATAAAAATAAAAGGTGATGAAATATGGGCAGTTAAAGGATTTGTAGATGGAGATAATTCTGGAAGTGCTTCTTTTGACTGGGCAGGTTATCCGGGAGAAAAACCTGAAGAAATAATGAAAAGAATTAAGTTTCCTCTCGCTGATGAATTTTACTTTCCAGGCCTTGGAAATTCTGTTACATTTGTTTCACCTGGTGGAATTAAAGGTATTGCAGGTCGTCTTGCTTACAGTTCATTAAATAATATATTCTCAATGATATGGGATGAGGCCGAAACGGTTGAACTTCCTGAAAAACTTGCAGAAGCAGTTTGTAAAACTTCAACATATACATGGCCTCATACATTTGTAGTCCCTAAATATGCAAGTATGATTGAGTATAAACAGTATGCTCCAGCAAATCATTTCCATATGATATGGGATTTACCTGTTGCACGACTTCAATACTGGATGGATTTATCAAATGTATTATCTGTAAATCCATGGAAAGATAGACCAGAATTCATTGAAGGTATTGACAGACCTTTACCACTACTCTATCTTATAAATGGTGGTGAAACAGAAACGAAATTAAAAATAGCACAGAAATTTTAAAGATCAAAAGGAGGATGAAAATGAAAAAATTAAGAATAGGAGTTATAGGAGTTGGTGGAATGGGTTCTGCTCATTGTAGAAGTGTTAAAAATCTTGAAGAAACTGAACTAACATTTGTTTGTGATATAGACGGAAATGTTGCAAAAAGTAAAGGAGAAGAATTAGGAGTTAAATATTTTACTGATTATAAAGAAGCAATAAAAAGTGGATTATGTGACGGTGTAATAATTGCAACTCCCCACTGGTTTCATCCTGAAATAGCAATATTTGCTTTTGAAAATGGACTTCATGTTTTAAGCGAAAAACCAATTGCCGTAAGAGTTTCAGATGCAGACAAAATGATAAAAGCAGCAAAAAAATCAGGTAAAGTTTTCACAATTATGTTTCAAAGAAGAGCAGAACCACTATTTAAAAAAGCAGTGGAAATTATTAAAAGCGGGGCACTTGGAGAAATTCAGAAAAGTGTATGTGTAGACCCATGGTATAGAAGTCAGGCATATTATAATAGTGCAACATGGAGAGCAACATGGATTGGAGAAGGAGGAGGTGTTTTAATAAACCAGGCGCCTCATACAATTGATTTGTTTACTCTTCTTGGAGGCTTACCTAAAAAAATTTATGCAAAAACAAGAACAAAACTCCATGATATAGAAGTAGAAGATGAAGTAAGTGCGCTTCTTGAATATAAGAATGGTGCATGGGGATATTATTATACATCTACCTGTGAGCCTGTTGGACCGTTACATATGGAATTCACAGGAGATAAAGGAAAACTTGTAATCAGAGGAAGTTCTCTTACTTTTTACTCTTTTGAATATCCAATAAGTGAATCAATTGTTAAAGTAGAAAGTATGTGGGGCTCTTTAAAATATACTGAAGAAAAGATTGAAATTACATCAAATATTCAAACAGGTCATTCTGTAATAATAAGAAATTTTGCCAGAGCGGTTCTTTATGGAGAAAAACTGATTGTAAATGGAGAAGAAGGATTAAACAGTGTAGAATTTATAAATGCTTGTATACTTTCAGGAAAAAAGAATAAAGAGGTTGAAATACCTGTTAATAGAAAAGAATATGACCAATTAATAGAAGAGTTAAAGAAATCATCAAAACCAAAAAAAGTCGTTAAAGAAGAAAGAATTACAGACCCTTCATTTGCAAAAAAATCTTAAATTTATTTTATTTTGAATAAAAAAGGAGAAAAATGGAAAAAAAGAAATTATTAATTTTTATCGGCGAAAAACCTTATCATCCTTCTTTTGAACTTGCAAAGATAATAGAAAAAGACCTAAATGAATATGAAATTTTAATTGAAAAAAACAAAGAAATCTTTTCAAAAGATGAAATATTTAATTACGATGGAATTTTAATTTATGCAGACAATACAGATTTAGATGAAAAAGAAGAAGAAAAACTGATTCAGTATATCAAAAATGGAGGAGGGCTTATAGGAATTCATTCAACAGGTGCTTATTTCAAAAAAAATAAAAAGTTTAAAGAAGTTCTTGGATGTGAATTTATATCTCATAGTCCTGTCTTTCCATTTGAACTTAAATCAAATAATTCTCATTATATAAATAGAAGAATACCATCAACAATAATTGAAGACGAGTTTTACTTTTTAAATGTAAAAGACGATGTAGAAGTTTTATTTAATGGTTACTGGCAGGGAAAATTATTACCTCTTGGCTACATAAGAAATTATGGAAACGGAAGAATTTTTTATTTTGCCTGTGGTCATAGTTTAAATGTTTTTGAAAATAAGGATGTTATAAAGGCAATTAAAAGGGGAATTTTCTGGTCAACAAGAAATGAAAAACAAGAAAGAGAGATAAAGTGTGGAATTATTGGATATGGGCCTGCTTTTGGTATGGGTAAATATCATGCGGATTTAATAAATTCTACATATGGATTAAAAACAGTTTCTTTTTATGATATTAATAAAGAAAGAGTTGAACAAGCAAAAAAGGACTTTCCAGATAGTAAAACTTTTACAGAGTTAGATAAATTTCTGAATGATAAAGAAACAGAACTTGTTGTGATTATAACTCCACACAATACACATAGAGACCTCACTATTGCTTCTCTAAACGCAGGAAAAAATGTTGTAGTGGAAAAACCAATGTGTATAAAATTAAAAGAAGCGGATGAAATGATAGAAACTGCAGAAAAAAATAACTTAATGCTTTCTGTCTTTCATAACAGGAGATGGGATGGTGATTTTCTTAAAATAGAAAAAATTGTTAAATCAGGTGAAATAGGGAAAATTTTTAATATTGAAATTTTTATGGGTGGATATGGAATGCCAAGAGAATGGTGGAGAAGTGAAAAAGAAATTTCAGGTGGAATTTTTTATGACTGGGGAGCACATTTTCTTTACTGGTTATTACTTCTTATCCCTTCAAAAATAAAAAATGTTTATGGAATTATTCAAAAAAGAAAATGGTTTAACTTTTCAAATGAAGATGAAGTTAAAAGTATAATAACTTTTGAAAATGGAGAAGTAGCAGATGTTCAATCATCTTCTATTGCATCAATCCCAAAACCGAGATGGAGAATACTTGGAGAAAAAGGAGGAATTATTCAGACAGATTTAATAAAGGTTTACAGATATGAAAATGGAATGACTGAAAAAATAGTTCAACCCTTAAAAAGTGAAACATTCAGATTTTATAACAGTATTGCAGACCATTTAATTTTTGGAGAAAAAGCCGAAATAGATGTTCAGATAGCGAGAAATGTTATAGGAATAATTGATAAAACCATTGAATCAGCAGAAAAAGGGAAAATTATAGAATATTAATCCTTTAAAATTTTTTCAAGGACCCTTTTTAAAAGTTCTTCTTCGTCAGGAATATTTTTGATATTGAAATTTACATTTTGAAAAGCATCTATAAAAACCCTTATAAGTGTATTTTTAGTAATTCTTTCTT
>ERZ795045.3324-NODE-3324-length-14323-cov-4.239767_pt1 | contig 14323 bp, 6 predicted proteins | sample MGYA00375129_ERZ795045 | MGnify/ENA primary metagenome ERZ795045 (study PRJEB30174, sample SAMN05720166) | activated sludge metagenome | isolation source: anaerobic digester from wastewater treatment plant | place: Japan | collected 2015-05-15 ... | reverse complement strand
CCACATTAGACCAGCGGCCCTGCTGGCTGGCGCTTATAATGTAGGCATAACCCATACCCAGTTTTTTCATCAGCCTGGCCGTGAAGTTTCTGGTGCGGTCGGCCAGGTTGGTGCAGGAGCCCCAGACCGGATGGGCTCGCTGGTCAATCTCGGGCAAAATCGCCAGGAAAGCATCAGCCAGAACCGGACTTCCTGCCACAGCCAGGGCCAGCCGATAGCCGCCCCAGGGCAGGTCCGCCAGAGCCAGCCGCTGTTTCACCGTGGTGTTTGCCTGGATGTTGCCGGAAAAATTGCCCTTTTTCACCACTTCTTCCCGGTAGTTATACACCTGCCAGAAAACAGTGACCGGTCTGGCAGCTCCGTGATTGGCAATCATGAGGAAAACTTTCGGCTCTTCCCCGGGGACAAAGGTACAGGTCTCTTCCGGGATGAAAAAACCAGCCTCCACCTCGCTGACCGGTCGGAAAATTTCTGGCTGTCTTTTCCCCGGGGTAAGACTCACCGCGTCTACCAGGATATCGGCGTCAAAAATCTCTGGCCAGAGTTCCACATGAAAGAAGTGGCTGCGGACTGAAGAAATGGTCAGGGGAAAACCGAGCCTGGTCCAGTTTTTCCCGGCTAGCACTTCAAACTGCTGCTGAAATGACTGATAGTTTTTCTCCCGCGGGTCGTTCTGGTTGGTGAGCACCAGGGTTATCCGGGAAACTTTGCGGCTGAATTCCGGCCCTGACTTGACCCAGGCGGCTAAGTAGTAGTCCCCGGCTGGTAGATAGTACAGACGGCTGGCCACCGGTCTTTCCAGTTTCAAAACTCCGGCCTGCCACATGGAGCGAAAATTCGGCCCGTAGTTTCCAGCAACGACTGACCAGAAAGAGTTGCCAAATCCGGTTTCAAAGTCGCCGTCCCAGAGAAGGTTATGGAGTGGAGCGCAACCGGCTCCAGCAGCCAGGTAAAGAAAAAGCAGCCATTGCCCTGGCCAGAGAAACCTAAGCAACTTCAAGGTAAAGAGTGGTTTCATTTCCTTTTCCCCTCTCTGGAATGGCCTCTTCCTTCAGATGGAACGAGACCAGCGATTTCATCTCAAAAAGATTATCCCAGAGATGGATTTCTTCCAGCAACGGGACCTGAGCCTGCAGTGAAAGTGAGCCAGAAGCAGAACCAGTAAGACGCATTCTCACCGGTTGAAGGTTAGAACATTTTATCAGCGCGCGCCAGGGAGTTTTCTCAGAAATCACCGGTCCTGGTGGCAAAGTTTCCAGTTTGGCGCTCTGCCCGGGCCTTTTCACAAAATTGAGGCTCACACAGCCGGCAAAGGGAAGGGGCTTTCCGGTGTGGTTTTCTTGCCAGAGGCGAACAGCCACACCCTTTTTGTTCAAAGCAATCTCCCGGCGCAGGCTAAGGCCTTTCCAGGGGCCATTTCTTATCCGGTACTCCAGGCTAAGGCTGGTACTACTCCGGGAAAGAATCTTCCAGGAGGAAAAGTTGCTTTCAAAGGTGGGATAGGCCGCGAAGCTTCTCGGCGTTTCCAGAAAGGTGGGAAAGACCGGTGAAAAAATCTGTTTCTTGCCGACTTTGAAAGAAACCAACTGGCCGCCAAAATCAGGCAGCAGACTCAGGGAACAACTTCCATTCTTCAAGGTGAGCACCCGGCAGTGCCAGTACTGTTCTATCTCTTTCTCCGTCATCGCTTCAGGGAAAACGGCTGGTTCTATCAGGAAAAACTCAGGGTGCTTTTTCTGAAGAAAAGTCAGCAGACTTCCTGCCGGAGTGAGAAACTTCCTTTTCCAGTCCAGGATATCCGGATAGAAAGCGATGAAGTTACCCTGCTGGAGCGCCTTAGCCAGAGCCGCCGGAGATTTTTCTTCCCCCAGGAGCACGGTAAAGAAATTTTTCAGGGCAAAGACGTTGCTGTGGAAGTCCGCGGTAGCCAGCACCGGCCGCCAGTCCATTAAAGACTGATAAGGAGCCAGCAACTCTGGTGTGAAAGCGATGAACTGGTCCAGCTCCACAGCCTGGCACCTGCAGGCAAAAGTTCTCACCTGCCTGGTCCATTCTTCCGAAAAAGTCCGGTAGGGATGGCAGAAAAACCGGTACCTTCTGGTGCGGGAAAGATTCAGATCCACCACATGAGCCCCGTCTTCTTCGGCTTCAAAACCCTGCAGGAGCCAGAGCCGGCCGGCCTGGTAGTTCCTGGCCAGAGAGAAGGCTTTCCGGGAAGCCAGCCGGCGGTGGTCAGTGATGGCAGCCAGGTTAAAGTTTTCCTTGCGCAGCAGCGTTAACAGTACCTTCACCGGATAGCCAGCCCGGTGCGAACCCTGCTCATCAGTGTGATTGTGCAGACTGGCTTTAAGTATCAGAAACCTGTTTTTCTCCGCCACTGGTTATCCGTTATTTTTCCGTACCAGGCAGTGTTAGCACTGGTTTGGCCCAGTTTCCCCAGTCCGTCAGGTAGGGCATCCTGGTTGGTTTTTCGTACTGCAGCCACCTGTCGGGCAGGATATCATAGACAGCCAGACCCTGTCCGGGATACATTCCGCCACTGCCCATTACCTCCGGCACCACAATGTACCAGGTACCGTCTTCCTGCCAGTTAACCATCCAGCGGTGCATGTGTCCGCTCATTTCCGCCACTACCCGGTACTTCCTGTATAACTCCCTCAACGGCTGGCCGCCTTCCTTAATGTACCAGCCCACCAGAGGATGCTGGTTGGGATGGCTGGTGATGTGGGTAAAGGTGATAATCCTGTTTCCTTTCGCCACAGCCTTTTTCATTTCTTCTTCCAGCCAGGTCAACTGTGACTGGCTCACCTGGCCGTGATGACCCCAGCCGTCAGGGTCTTCCGGATGACTGGAGCTGAAAGCGACCAAGGTATACCCGTTTTTCTCAAAGGAGTAATCAATCTCTGGCCGGATAAACTTCTGGTAGAACCGGTGCGGGTCGTGGTTGCCCGGAACAGTCAGGTAAGGCGTTTTCAACCTGCGGATTTCTTCCAGCCAGACCGGGTAGTAGGCCTCGGCCTGGCTCTGGTGCTGAGCCTTATCCCCGCCGATGTTAACCAGGTCCCCGACAAACAGCACCAGGTCCGGCTCCAGACGGTTGATGGCCTGGACCACCATGCCCAGAGAGCTGTAAATGGTATTTTTGCTGCGGACATCGCCAGGGCCAATCTGGGTGTCTCCAACCACGACCAGTCTTAAAAGAGTGTTCGCCGGTCGGACTGGCCAGTTGCAGGCTATTTTGACCTCGGGTGGCTGGCTGCCGAGAGAGAAATCGTCCAGGCAAAAGGCGGCATTTTCCTCACCTGGTCCAGCAGTCACCACCAGTTTATAATCCCCGGTTTCCGGCAAATCAGTGGCCATCTCCAGGTCTGAGTAGACACAGTTTCCTTCCCGGTAAACATCAAAGGTTCTGGCCGATAGGTCAAGCCGCAGGGTCAAGTGGACCCAGCCACCCAGCGGCAGGTCGTTGTTTCTCCCGGTGTAAATATCCACTTTCGGCTGGTAGAGACGGGGCCAGCGGATGCTTCCCGCCCGGCTGGTCCGGAGAAGGTAAGCGCCGGCAAACGGTGACTCCCCCATCCCGGCGCCTGCCGCAGCCACCATCTTGCCTTTCTTCTGGACTTCCACCATCACCACCCGGGGTGTGGCTGGAGTGCGCAGATAAAAATCCAGCCAGACCGTCTGCCCCAGTCCCTGAAAATCAAGGGCTCGGCTGGCCACCACCGTATAGTTGACCGTGGTCGCCTGGTTGATTTGCAGACACTTCTTTCCGCTTCGGGCGACTCCTTCCACCACCTGACCGCCGGGACAGTCCCAGCCGCCCTGGCTGGAAAGACTCCCGGCTGGATAGGCCTCAAAACCTTCCGGCCAGGGACCAGCCAGCAGCCAGGAGGAAAACAAAAGAGGTAGACACACCAGCCACCAGAATCCTGTTCGCCGTCGCATTTTTCCCTCCATGTTTTCTTTTTACCCTGCCTTCCTCATCGTCAAAAATCAGCTATACCTGCTGGCCGTATTTCTTGTGCCTCCTGCTCGCTACTGGTCAGCCATCCTGAGCCACAGGGAAAAATTCTTCGTTTACTGCTGCTCTATTTCTATGGGAACTCTCTCCCTCGCTGGCAAGGTCTTCGTGGCTGACACGGCTGCCAGCGAAGTTTTTAGAGCCTTCACCAGAAGTTCCTGTCCTTTCCCCGGCTCACACTCCAGAAAACTGACTTCCGGCTCTAAGTTCCAGGTAACCTTGCCCCTGGAAACAAGGTTTCTTTCATTACCCATAATGTCCCGGTAAAGATATCTTCCCGGGAAGGAAAAACTTAGAGGTACTACACCCTCTCCGTCGTGCCATCCGGCCAGGATAATTTTTGACCCCTTCTGAAAAATATGGACGCGGACATCTTCTTTAGCCAGCATCTTCACCGGCTGGCTGCCTTCCAGGGTGGCCGCGGTCACTGCCAGAGCCACACCCTCTGGCTTGACGCTACTATCGTACTCAAAAAAGGTCCAGGAGTACTCAAAAGCCGGTGTGTAGTCAGCCGGCCAGACATTCCAGTAGTAACAGTGAAGCCGGACAAAGGGCAGGGACATCACGCTGGTGTAGTACTTAGCCACCTGCTGGACACCTGGCCGGCCCGGCCGATAATCAAGCCGGGTGGTATAGAAGGTGCTGCCGCCCCAGCCACCGCCTTCGGTATTCCAGACCGGCTTTCCGCCTAACAGTTGACTGTATTTCTGGAAGTTTTCCTCCAGTCCGGTCTTGTAGTTGTAGATGTGGCTGGAAACCTCATCCAGGTAGTTCAGTCCGCCTCGGTCCACAAATTCTTTCAGGAAACTGCCCGAGAAAAGCGTGGAAGATAGCCCGATGACCACACAGTCAGGGTCTGCTCGTTTGGCCACAGGATAGGTGTGCCGGCACAACTCGGTATAAAACTCCGCTGACTGCGGTTCGTTCCAGACTTCCCAGACTTTTACTTTTCCCCGGAAGTGGCCCACGGTTTTCTCCACATATTCTTCCCACTTCTTCCACTCTTTGGGCCGGCTGCTATAGCCCTGACTACCGTCCACGCTGGCCCAGGCAGGCACACCGTGAAGCACCCCGAAAACACTGACACCGTACCGGCTGGCCTGTTCTAATTTACCCTGGGCCTCCTGGAAGTTCCAGCGGCCAGGCTCTGGCTCCAGCCGGTACCAGCAGAAGGACCAGTGGTCCCGTGACCACTTCACCCCTAATTTCTGAGCCACGCTCAGGTTTTCCTCGGTGAGATGGACCAGACTCCCGAACTTTGACGCCGCGTTCAACCCGGGGTTGGCTGGCCGGGGTACCACGGAGATAATTTGTTCCGCCAGCGTCGTCTGGCTTTCGTTCCGGACCTGCACACGGAAACAGCCTCGCAAAGTTTCTGGCAGAGAAACTTTTTCCTGAAAGAGACTGCCCGGCGCCAGTTTCACCGTTTTTTGCGTCTGGTAAGCTTCCTGGTTCCAGTAGTCTATCAGCACCAGCCTGACCTTCTCTGCTTTTGTCTCCTGGCTGTAATTGTAACTGGAGAAGTCAACACTCACTTCTTCCCCGGCCTGGAACAGGTTAAACCCTGGCCTGGCAAAAAGAGAGTATTCTACTGGCCGGCCAGGCCGGTAATCAGTTTCGGTTCCTTCGGTAAGTCTGACTTCATCCATCAAGACATCACCGCTGAACCGCAAAGCATAGGAGTTCCCGGCCGGGTTAGCCGGCGGGACAAAGGTAAAATGGTACCGTTTCCAGTCTTCGCCCACAGTGAAACTCTGATTAATCGCCGCCAGCTTGGTTCGGTAGCCTTCGCTGTAACCGTTAAGCAGTTCCACCCGGACACCTTTCTTAGGAGCAGCCTTGAAACAGGCGGAAAAGGTGTGCTTCCGGTAAGGACGCAGGCTGACCCGCTGGTACCAGAGCCGGTCTGCCCTGACGCAGAATTTCCCGCCAGACCCACCCTGCTCCCGTTGAAGTTTGCCGCCACCAAAATGGCCCCAGCCGCAGTTTCCCGGAAGCTCAAAACTGCTATTGGTCAGGTAGTTCCCTGGCAAATAGTCTGTCTTCTCTTCACTGGCCGCCGTTAGATTCATCTCCGGAGTAAGGGTGGTTCCCTGAAGCAGCTCCCTGACTTTTTCTTCCGGCAGGTCGGTCACCTCGGTGAAAAAGAGGTCATCCAGATAAACGCTCAACCCGGGTCTGGTGGTGTAAAAGATGAACCGGAACCAGCCAATCGGGCTGACATCGGTGGTGATGACGCCACCAATGTGCGTCCAGTCCTTCAGGTACTTAAATCTTGTCCGGGGAAAGCCTGAGCCAGCGCCCACAAAACCCGGGGTGGAAGTGTGCAGATAAAAAGAGACGGCATCCCCGGTTTCCGGGTCAAAATCAGTTCTGGCCCAGAAGGTGAAAACAAATCGCCGGGGCGGCCCGCCTGGTATCTGAATCGGAAAACGAAGCCAGGCCTGGTCCTTCAACGGGGTCACCTGGAGGGCATACTGACCGCTATGCGCCTGCTGGCTGACAGACACCTTCAAATCGGAAAAGGAAAAACCTGCCGGAATCGCCCTGCCGGAAGTGGCTTCAAAGTCTGCGCCAACCAGCCAGTTCGTCCCCTGCGGCACCTCAGACAGGGCCAGGCCGGCCAGCAGAAAAAATCCTACCAGTAAGGTTTTCGTTCTCATGCGAATCCCCTGTTCAGGCAAAGGCTCTGGTGGTTTCCACAAGGTCTTCACCCCTTGCTTCCACGGTATAGGCATCCACCCGGGTCAGTTCCCGATGGAGTGCACAGAATTCTTCCACGATGGTTGTACTTAAAAATTGCGCCCGGAAAACATACGGCGGTGGAGGAAAAACAGGTTTGACCTTTTCCCTTCCCCTAACCGCGCGGGCCGCTCCCTGCCGGATGAGTTCACAGGCCTTCTGCGGCGTTAAGGTAATCGCCAGTTCCTGATGCAGGCCCCTTTTCACCACCACCGTCTCCACTCCTGAAATCAGGTCGCTGGCTTCCTGACAGGCTGCCTGGTCGCCACTGACAAAAATCACCGGTACTCCCAATGAGCCAGCGACATAAGCCCTCAGTCCAATCTCGCCCACTTCCTGACCGTTGAGCCAGTAACGGTAGACGCTGCGGGAAGAGTAAGTATGGGCCAATGTCGCGCCTGGCGTGCCAGCCCGGGCGTGCTGGGCAACCATGAGCATCGCCTGGTAGCCTTCATCCAGCGTATAGGGGGAACGGATAAAGCCCCGCGGTATCAGTTTTGCCTGAGGATGGAGTTCTTCCAGAAGAAGGCCGCCGGCACCGTGGCCGTCCCAGACAACCACTTCCGCAGCCGCGTCAACCTCTAAAATCCCTTCCACCGCCGCGTTGACCTCAGCGGTCAGCCAGTGACAGGCTTTCTCGTAGGCTTCCTTATTTTCACCAGGGCCTGTCTGGTACCAGCGGGTAACGCCGGCCGTCCCTTCTAAGTCAGTCAGAATAAAAAATCTCATCCTTTTCCTCCTTGCCGCGCTTGCGGCTAAATCTAAAAAGGCAAATGCATCCGCGCTCCGTAAGTGTCCCGGCAAGCCTTTTTCCTTTAATCCAGACCGGGACAGTTTTCCTTACTCGGCGGTGTATGAGCTCGCCAGATGGCGAGCGAGTTCGCACCAGCAACGATTTCGGCGTAGTCCCTGTTTGGGCCGGAGCGCTTAAGTGAGGCCGTCAGGTTCCCTTTCCCGTCTCTTTCTTCCACTGCACCCTCCCCGCCACCTCTCTGGCAGCCTGTCCGGTTTTTCCCACAGAGAAGTAAACCACATTTCCGCCTAACCATATTTCTGGCTTTCCAGTTGTATTGCCCATCAGGTCGTAAAACCTCCAGGATGGTTCTGGCGGCGCCACCAGGGTAAAATCTTCTCCAGCCCTGGCCCAGACAAAACCGAGGCTTGTGCCATTTTTCTCAAAAAGGTGGGCCTCCAGTCTTTCCCCGAGGACGACCGGACCGATGTATCTGGCGCCGTCAAAAAAATGGCTGGCCACGGAAAGACAGACAGCGTTTGCCCGAAGACTGCCATCGTACTCCACCAGTTCCTTGCCGCCACCGGCCCAGCGGGTGGGCTGACTTGGTCCGCAGTTGGTAAATCTGGCAAAGTAGTAAAAGTACTTTTCCAGCCCGGCATTGGCCAGGCAACTCAGGTAATTTTTCACATCGGAAATACAGTCATCCCGCAAGGACTGCTGGAGATGCTCCCAGTAGTTCTTCTCGCGGAAGGCTTCAAAGACCGGCAGGGTGGTGAAAAAGGTGGGGCAGGTGGAGCCGGTTTCGGTGTTCCAGCCAGGCTTGTTAATTTTTTTCAGGAACCGGGCAAAGGCCTGGTGTGTCGCGGCTTCCCCGCCGTAGAAATGTACCGAGGCAATGTCAAAAGAATCCAGACCGGCCACCTGCAGGGCGGATTCATAGAAACCTGGTTCGTAGCCTCCGCCTGAAAAGCCGACAATTTTGGCCTGCGGGTCAGCCTTCCTGATGGCTGCTGCTGCCGCCTTCAACAGCTCACCGTATTCCTCACCGGTAAAGGTGCAGTTTGGTTCATTCCAGATTTCCCAGTGTTTGACCCACAGCCGGTAATGGCTCACCGTCTGGCCAACGAACTCTGACCAGGCTGAGAGAAAATTGGCTTTTTCTGTCCAGGGACGGCCGCCGGCTGGCTTCCAGAAAGGCTGGAGCCACTTTTGGGCGCCCCAGTCAGGGTTGAGAAACTGGAGCAAGACAGAGAAGTTGGCCTGCCTGGCTTTTTTCAGACTTTCTTCATCAAAGACGTAGTGGCCCCTTTCCGGTTCCAGGCAGTACCAGCGACCCAGGCTTTTGGTAATCAACCAGTTAAAATTAGCCCGTTTCAGAATCGTCAGGGTCTTAGGGTCAAAAATGGTATCCACACCTAAGGTCCCTTCCGGGAAAAACTGGTCAAGATGCTGGTTGGCCGGCAGGACCGAGTAAATCATTTCTGTTTTTGTCTCTCCCTGTGAAAGAAGCAGCCGGAAAATGCCTCTCCTGTCTGTTTTCAGGGGAAGAAGGTATTCCTGATGGTTGGAGACAAGAACCAGTTGCTTTTCTCCCCGGTCCACCAACCTGCTCCAGAAATCTGTTACCTGGAAGGAAAACTTCACCTGACCGGCACCGCTCTGTTTGAAGATGAGCACTCGCGCCACGGCCGGCGTGTTTTCATAGTAGATGTTACCTGGCTCCACCGGCAACCAGCCCAGGCTAATATCTTCCTTCGGCTGATATCCCGGGTCCGTTCCAGTTTTCAGGCAGACAGCATCAAGCCAGAGTGTGCCTGGTGACTGGTTGCTGGTATCAAAAACGACGGTGTAAAGGTAACCGGGCCGGCCCGTCAGGGTTCCGGTGACAGAATACCGGCTCCACTCCCGGCTCAGGGAAAAAGACTTGCTCAGCCCGGCCGGGGCATAGTTTTTCAGGTCATCGCTCATCCCGTAGAGAGAGGCTGTCACCGAGCATGGCTGGTCGGCTCTGGCCGAGAAGGAAAGAGTGTAAGTCTGGCCAGGCGCCAACCGGTACATCTTGCTTTCTATTCCTGACCTGAGGCTCACCGGCAATTTCAGGCAATATCTGCCTTCAGCCGCGTTCTGAGCAAGGTTTTCCTGATCCAGCACTCCGCTGGTACCGTAACGTTTTCCCCAGCCGCAAAGGCCGGCCTCAAAACTGCTGTTTTCCAGAAGATTGCCGGCCGTGATGGCTGGCGGCTCCTCTGGCAGCAGGGTGACAATTTCCCCGCCTTTCACAGGCACCCGGTCTGGTTCTGTGGTGAGAAAAACCCCCTGGACGATGTAATACTGTTGCTGTTTCACACCGGTATCCGGAACAATCTCTGTGGGAAAGTAACGCAGGATGATTCGGTCAGCTGGCTGGTTAATCTCAAAAACAACGGCCGGCGACCAGTCGTACCGGACAATCGGCACCGGTCTGGTGATGTCGCCAAGGGTTGCTTCCATCTTGCCCCGATAAAAGTTTTTCACAAAGAGCCGGTAATGGCCTAAGGGCAGTTTCTGGCCGATGGGAATGACCAGAACCGCGGGTTCAGGCAGGGGACCTTTCCCGTCATACTGAAAACCAAGACTGGCGCCGGCCATGCCACGCCAGTCTTCAGGCTTACTGCTTCCGGCAAACCGGCCGCCGCCGAAAGCCCACATCTCCTGTCCCTTCCACAGCCTGCTAAAGGTAAATTTTTCCTGCCCCTGGGCCAGGCAGAAGAAAATAGCGACCCAGGCTCCCAGAAGAAATCTTTTCACGGCCACCTCCTTATTCCGCTTTATCCTTACCAGGCACCAGAACTGCCTGGCCGCCATCTTTTCGGCCAGCCGCCCAGTGTAGAACGCTTCTTGTCACCTTTTCTTCCTCCCGGTCAACATCTATCTGGAAAAAGTCAAAGCCAAAAGTCTGCCACACACCCGGCTCAAAACCCAAGTCTGACCAGTCCAGGGCCATCTCTACCACATAACCGCCGTGTCTTCCTGAAAGTCCTTCAATCTTTTTCGGCGGCGTAACCTTACCGGCAAGCGCCACCTTTTTCTTTCCACTGTCTGTCACCAGCCAGGCCTCTTTCCATTCTCCGGAAGAAGGGAGAAAAACTTCCACAATAGCCTTTTTTTCCTGCTTCAGGTCAAACGGGTCGCTGGCCTTATTTAGGTCAAAGACTAACCTGACGCCATCACCTGACTCCAGCTGGTCGTCCTTACTTTCCACCGCCACATATAAGTATTTCTGGTCCCAGGCCAGCCAGCAGGCTGTTTCCGTGTCCCCGCTTTCCGGGTGGGAAAGATACTCTCCTCCGGAAATAATCTGCTTGCCACCCCGGGCGCTGAGCCTGGCCCAGTCAGGACAGAGGGCATAGATACGGCCAGGGGAAACACCAGCCCACTCATCTAACCGGCCATCAGCCACAAAAGGTCTGGCTAACTGGCTGGCAGGAACCGCTGGTAAAAGCCACAAACCTTCCTGAAAAAGGTTATCTCCCGCATAGGTCCAGATGTCCACCAGTTCAATGGGAAACCTGGGCTGGTAGAGGTCAGGGTAAAGAGAAACTTTTCGGGTAACGGTCTGGCCTGGTTCTACCTTTTCTACCGTCGCTTCCTGACTTTCCAGCAACCAGATTTTTCTCCGGTAAGGGCCTCCGACGAAAAGTTTGACTCCGCTTACCGGCTGCCGGCAGCTGTTGTGGCAGGCAAGGTAAAGACCCAGACCGTTTTCTTCAGGCAGGAAAACTGCAGTGGCTCTCACCGCCGGGGGTGGCAACTGACTTTTCAGGCTGGAAATAATCGCTTGAAATTTTTCTTCAGACAGGTCCTGGTTGAGAAAAAATACCGGTACGCCAGGCGTCAGACTGAACCTCAGCGCTGCCTGCTCTTCCCTTACCGGAACTAGCGTGAAGAGAAAATCAACCACACTGATGTGGCCGGCACCTTCTGGTAGCGTCACCTCCCGGGCTTTTTCGGTCCAGTCCAGCCAGAAGACCCCGTGGAGCCGGCCGGCATCCCGAAAAAGAATGACTTCCCGGTCAATCCCTTCTATGGAAACGCTTCCGGCCGGGACAGCGTCTTGTAACTTCTGGCCGACCACCGAATAGACTGTGCCATGGACTAAGGGGGTGCCGGAAAAGTCCAGGAGGGGAAAATCATAGGTCTGGTGCTGGCCAAAATTGGTCAGCCGGCCAGTATAATGACCGATGACCTTAGCGTCCTGAAGCAACAGCATGTTGATCATCTCCTGCGCGGTTCTGATGGCGCTCATTCTGGCTTCATTTCTGTCAAAGCCAGGCAACGTGTGCCAGAAGTGCGGCTGGCCATCCCGACCAACGCCGATGATGTACCAGTCTTTTCCGTAACGGCGACAGAGATGGGCAATCTTGCTGGCAGCCAGCCCTCCGCTGGCCCAGGAACTTCCGCCAAAGAAATCAATCTGGCTGGCCGTGACATATTCCAGCAGGTGCTGGGTGTACTCAGGCGTGGCGGAAATACCCACCTTGCAGTCAGGGTCTGCTTTCTTCGCCGCGGCTACGGTCGCCAGCACCAGCCCCGCGTAATCTTGCGGATGCCAGAGCCCTTCCACCTCGTCCTCAATACACCAGTACTTCACCCAGTTCTTGTAATGGCTCACCACCTGGTAAACATGTTCCTGCCAGAGGTCAAGTCTGGGGAAAAACGGCCTATCTATCCGGCCACCCCGCCCTGTTCCCCGGGTAAAGCGACGTTTCAGCCCGGCCGGATTGTCCGGGTCATTCATCCACTCCTTGATGCTTCCAGGAAAGAAACAGGCCATGATTTTAAAGTTGTTCCTGTAAGGAATTTCAATCAGGTCATCCCGCCAGACAAACTTGCCTGGTTCTGGCTGGCTGTTGCCGGCGTAAACGAAGTGCAGTTTGCAGTAAAGTTGCCAGGAAAACCCTGCTCTGGCCATAACCTTCATGACCGGCTCCGTGCAGTCCATGTTGGCGCCAAGGTTGTGCCGGTGCTGGCCAGGTTGTGGCTGCGGCAGTATCACCACCAGCGTTTCTCCTTCCGGGAAACTTCTTCCAGCCAGGCCGTAGGTGAGGCTGAAGATACCATACCGGTCCAGAGGTAACACTATCGGTTTTTCTCCTCCGGAGCCAGCGGCAGAAAAGGCAACAGCATCTTTCAGCACCGTCTGGTCAAAAATATCTCTGACTTCGTAGTTTAACACCGCTGAAGTTTCCTGCTGGCTCGCATTAAACCAGCTGAAGGTAAGAACAGGCTTTTTCTCGTAAAGGATGTTGCCGTAGCCAGGGCAGATGATGGCTGCTTCCAGGCTGTGGCGTGGCCTGTAGCTCGTTAAACTGCCGTATTCCAGTTGCAGGCCGTCAAGGAAAAAATCAGCGTCTTTTTCCGGAGAAAGGCTGATGAAGTAGTAGCCCTTCTTCACCTGGCCGCTGACACTGACTCTTTCCCACTTATCCTGCACCGGGAAACTTTTCTGGAAGATAACCGTCGGTTTCTTCTCCCCTTCCTGCTTTAAGGCCAGGGTAATTTGCCCGGGATTGGTGGTTCTGACAAAGGCGGAGAGAGTCACCACTCCATCGTGGGCTAACTGGATAGGTCTGGAAAAAGGCCTGGCGCCAGCAGGGAGAAAAAGCGCTTTCTGGCCGTGAGCAGCCTGCTTGCTGGTGATATTTTTCTGGGAAAGAACATAGGTGTTTAACCCGGCACACTCGCAGGCCCAGGCATCATTCAGCCCCAATTCAAAACTGGAATTAGCCATCAGGTTGCCCTGAGGCAGTTCTTCTGCCCAGGCAGAAGATAGAAGCCAGCGCGCCAGGCGCTGGAACAAAGATTCATGCTCCGGCTTAAACTCTTCCTCTCCAGAAGCAATGGAAACAGCATCAATCAGAATTACCCGTTCCCGGGACTCAGTCAGCAACCCCAGTCCTGCCTGGCCGAATTTCCTGGCGGTAATCGTTATTTCACGGGCAGGTTCCCCTAACAGGAAACGGCGAAAAATCCAGCCCTGTTCTTCCTGCCACTGGTAAAGCTGTTTTTCCCGGCCTAAGGTTACCTCCACCGCGTTGGGCCCGGGTCTCCAGCGTCCGCGGTAGACCTTCAGACCAACCGTGTAAAGACCGGCCGGCAGAGGCTGAGGTAGTTTCTTGCCCATGACTGGTTCCTTTCCGTGGTCATGGCAGCAGGCCAGAAACTGCCGGCTGGCGTCCCGGACATAGCTGCTGCATTCCAGAGCGTACCAGCCTGGTTCTTCACTGGCCCATCTGGGGTATCTTACCAGGCCATCAAATTCTTCAGCCTCTATCAGCCAGCGTACCGCACCCGATGCCTGGGAAGAAAGACTGACCAGGGCAAGACCAAGAATCACAACTTTCAGTGCTCTCATCTTTCGCTAACGAGACTGCGGCCACAACGGCGACGACCAGGCTAACTGGCCATTCCTCTGGCTCACCCGGAGATAAAGGTAGTTGTGGCCTTTTTTCAGTTTCACCTGGCGGAAGGTATGGCTGAGCTGGTACTCTTCCTGGGGACAGGCCCGATGAATCAAAATCTTTCTGGCGTTGAAAAAGCAGACATCAGCCCTGGCCAGGTTTTTCTTGTCCAGAGGGAAGACTTCTCTCAGACGCTGCCCGGACTCCCGGAGAAGCGGCACCAGATACGAGCGGCCCACCAGTTCCTTCAGGGTATACTGGCCGCGCCAGCCTTCCATAGAAAAATAAAGAGTGCTCTTCTCTGTCCCTTCTATCTCAAAGATGAGACCTTCCCTTGTTCCGGCCACCCCGGCATCAGTTCTGACTCTTGTCCGGAAAACCCAG
>ERZ795045.3321-NODE-3321-length-14329-cov-4.919644_pt1 | contig 14329 bp, 14 predicted proteins | sample MGYA00375129_ERZ795045 | MGnify/ENA primary metagenome ERZ795045 (study PRJEB30174, sample SAMN05720166) | activated sludge metagenome | isolation source: anaerobic digester from wastewater treatment plant | place: Japan | collected 2015-05-15 ... | reverse complement strand
ACTGTGCCCTTCGTGGCCAAGGCCACCGGTGTCGCGCTGGCCGCGGCGGCGTCCCGGATCATGCTCGGCGCCAGCATCCAGGAACTCCGGGATGAAGGGATCCTTCCGGTCGAGGGCGACGGGGGCACACTGCCCGCGCACGCACCGATGTCGGTCAAGGAGGCCGTGTTGCCCTTCCACCGCTTCCGCCGCGCCGACGGCGCGCCGGTCGACAGCCTGCTCGGTCCGGAGATGCGCTCGACCGGTGAGGTCATGGGCATCGACAAGAACTTCGGGCTCGCCTTCGCCAAGAGCCAGCTCGCGGCCTACGGCGGACTGCCGGAGTCGGGCACGGTCTTCGTGTCTGTCGCCAATCGCGACAAGCGCGCCATGCTCTTCCCGGTGAGTCGGCTCGTCGACCTCGGCTTCGAGATCGTCGCCACGACCGGGACGGCAGATGTGCTGCGCCGCAACGGAATCGATGTCAGTGTGGTGCGCAAGATCACGGAGCGAAGTGAGGGGGCGAGCGGTGAGGAACGCACCATCGCCGACCTCGTCCTCGCCGGGGAGATCGCGATGATCATCAACACCCCCACCGGTCAGTCGGCCCGAGCCGACGGCTATGCGATCCGCGCCGCGGCCAACACCGCCGACGTCACGCTCATCACGACGGTCCAGGAGTTCGCCGCCGCAGTGCAGGCGATCGACTCGATGCGCAAGACCGACCTGACGGTCACCTCCCTCCAGGAGCACGCCGCTGCGCTCGACCTGCTCGGTCGGGGACGCGAGAAGGCCGGGGCGGGCGCGTGAGCGACGTCGTGCAGGTCGCCGGCGAGGTCATCGCGACCCGCCGGGTCGGCGCCTATCAACACCTGACGATCGTGGCGCCCGGAGTCGCGGAGGCCGCGCGGCCCGGCCAGTTCGTCGCGCTTGCCGTGGGCGGACCGACGTCGGCCAACCTGCTCCGACGCTGCTTCTCGCTCCACAAGGTGAGTCCCAGCGGCGCCTACGGTGGAACCCTCGACGTCGTCATCGCCGCCAAGGGTCCGGGGACCCAGTGGTTGGCCGGGTTGCGAGCCCACGACAAGGTCGACGTCGTCGCCCCGCTCGGGCGTCCCTTTCCCATCCCGACCGAGCCGGTGGCCTGTGTCCTCGTGGGTGGCGGCTACGGCTCGGCACCTCTCTTCTGGCTCGCCGACGTGCTGCGGGAGCGCGGCTGCCACGTCGAGATGGTCCTCGGTGCGGCCTCCGAGGACCGGCTCTTCGGGGTGGTCGAGGCGCGCCGCAGCGCGGACGGCGTCACCGTGACCACCGACGACGGCAGCGCTGGGCGCCGTGGTTGGGTCTCCGACGTCCTCCCCGAAGTCATCACGCGCACGTCGGCGGCGGTTGTCTACGGCTGTGGCCCGATGGGGATGTTGCGCTCGATCACCGAGGTCGCGACCGCCCACGGTGCGGTCGCCCAGGTCGCCGTCGAGGAGTCGATGGCGTGCGGCGTCGGGGTCTGCATGACCTGTGTCATGCCGGTCCGGGGCAAGGACGGCTCGACGCGGATGGTCCGCTCCTGCGTCGAGGGTCCCGTCTTCCGCGGCGACCGGGTCCGATGGGAAGCCTTCACCGAGGGCGTATGCCGCGTGCCCGCCGATACCGTCGGCGCGCCCCGGGCAGGAGGGCATTGACATGGCGGACCTGACCACGCGCCTGGGGACGCTGACCCTGCCCAACCCCGTGATGACGGCCAGTGGCTGCGCCGCCAACGGACGCGAGTTGCACCGCTTCTTCGATGTCTCCGAGTTGGGCGCCTTCGTCACCAAGACAGTCATGGCCGACCCGCGCTCGGGGCGCCCGACGCCCCGGATGGCCGAGACCCCGAGCGGGATGCTCAACTCGATCGGCCTGCAGGGACCCGGCATTGGTGCCTTCCTCGACAAGGACCTCACCTGGCTGAAATCGGTCGGGGCGAGGGTCCTGGTGTCGATCGCCGGCAACACCGCCGTCGAGTTCGCCCAGGTCGCCCGAGACCTGGTGGCGCACCCCGCCTTCGACGCGGTCGTCGGCGTCGAAGTCAACATTTCGTGCCCCAATGTCGCCAACCGCGGTCAGGTCTTCGCCTGTGACCCGATGTCCTCGGCCAAGGTCGTCTCGCTGGTGCGAGAAGAACTCCCGCGTGACTTCCCGATGTTCGCCAAGCTCACCCCCGATGTCACCGACATCGTCGCCATCGCCGACGCCGCCGTGCGGGCCGGCGCGGGCGGGCTCACGATGATCAACACCCTGCTCGGCATCGCGATCGACACCGATCGGATGCGCCCTCAACTCGCCGCAGTCACCGGTGGCCTGAGTGGCCCGGCCGTGCGGCCGGTCGCGGTCCGCGCGATCTGGCAGTGCACCGCGGCGATGCGCGAGAACCGTATCGACGCGGTCCCGATCATCGGCGTCGGGGGAGTGCGCAGCGGCCTGGACGCGCTCGAGCTCCTCGCCGCGGGAGCGTCCGCCGTCCAGGTGGGAACGGCGACCTTCAACGATCCGTCGGCCCCCCGCCGGGTCCTGACCGAACTCGAATCCGCTCTCGACGAGCGCGGATTCGCCTCCCTGACCGATGTGGTGGGCCTGGCCCACGACCGAAAGGTGACCCTGTGACGACGCCCGGCCCCGCGGCATACCGACCCTTCGGCGTGCGACTGCGGGAGGCGATGGCGACCCACGGGCCGCTCTGCGCCGGGGTCGATCCCCACCGCGGGCTGGTCGAGTCGTGGGGACTGGCCTACGACCTGTCCGGACTCGAACGCTTTGCCATGACGTGCGTCGAGGCCTTTGCAGGCGACGTGGCCAGCGTCAAGCCGCAGTCCGCCTTCTTCGAGGTCTTCGGCGCGCGTGGGGTGGCGGTCCTGGAGCGGGCCGTCGATGCGTTCACGGAGGCGGGGACGATCGTCATCCTCGACGCCAAGCGCGGTGACATCGGGTCCACGATGGACGCCTACGCCGAGGCCTTCCTGGGCAAGGACGCCCCCAGCCCGGCCGATGCCGTGACGGTGAGCCCCTACCTGGGCTATGGCTCGCTGCGGCCCGCGATCGACCTCGCCGGGCACACCGGGCGCGGAGTCTTCGTGCTGGCCCTCACGTCCAATCCCGAGGGGCCGTCGGTCCAGCACGCCCAGCGCGACGGCATCAGCGTGGCCAGGGCCATCGTCGAGGGTGCCGCTGCCGACAACGCCGAGGCGGCGTCGCGAGGCGAGATGGGACACGTCGGGCTCGTCGTCGGCGCAACCATCGGCTCGGCCCTGGCCGACCTCGGCATCGACCTCGCGGCGAGTGCAGCCCCGATCCTGGCTCCTGGCCTGGGCGCGCAGGGGGCCACCCCGGCCGACCTCAGGGCGGTCTTCGGTGCCGCCCTGCCGCAGGTGCTGCCCAATGCCTCCCGCAGCATCCTGGCTACCGGGCCGGACGTGAGCGCCCTGCGTGCTGCCGCCCGAGAGGAATCCGAACGCCTCGCCGAGATGCTCGCGTCCTGATCGTCGTCATGGGCGGTCACCCTGAAGGGTGGGGCATGGCTATAGTCCGAAGTGAGCCCCTCGGGGCACTTCATCGACACCGACAGCACCCGAAGGACGAAGACACGTGGCCCTTCCCCCACTGACGCCCGAGCAACGAGCAGAGGCACTGCAGAAGGCAGCGGCCGCGCGCCGTGAGCGGGCCGCCGTCAAGAACCGCCTCAAGTACGCCCAGGGAGACCTCGGCGAGGTCATCGCGGCCGGTCGGACCAACGAGGTCGTCGGGAAGATGCGTGTGTCCGCCCTGCTGGAGTCGATGCCGGGGGTCGGGCCGGTCAAGGCCGCCCAGATCATGGAGGAGGTCGGCATCAGCGCGAGTCGTCGCGTGAGGGGCCTGGGGCAGAACCAGGTCGCGGCACTGCTCGCGCGCTTCACCGCCTGATGCCGAGATCCGACCGTCCCCGGCTGACGGTCCTCGCCGGCCCGACGGCCGTCGGCAAGGGCACCGTCGCGGCCTACATCCGTGAGCACCACCCCGAGGTCTGGCTGAGCATCTCGGCCACGACTCGCCCCCCACGGCCGGGGGAGATCGACGGCGTGCACTACTTCTTCGTCTCCGATGAAGCCTTCGACGCCATGGTGGCCCGCGGCGAAATGCTCGAGTGGGCCGTTGTGCACGGCCGTGCCAAGTACGGCACCCCGAGGGGACCGGTGGACGCGGCCCTGGCCGCCGGGCGGCCCACTCTGCTCGAGATCGACCTGCAGGGTGCACGCCAAGTACGAGAGTCGGCGCCGGACGCCTTCTTCGTCTTCCTCAGCCCTCCGAGCTGGGACGAACTGGTGCGGCGGCTCGTGGGTCGCGGCACCGAGAGTGCCGAGGAACGTCGGGCCCGACTGTCGACGGCCCGGGTCGAACTGGCATCGGTCACCGAGTTCGACGCCACCATCGTCAACGATGATGTGCAGCGCGCTGCCGAGGAACTCGTATCATGGATGAGATCCACCCCCGACGGAAAGCAGCGTTGACGCATGTCCGGAACCAAGGCCAACCCCATCGGCATCACCAACCCGCCGATCGACGAACTCCTCGAGAAGGCCGACTCCAAGTACGCGCTCGTGCTCTACTCGGCCAAGCGTGCACGGCAGATCAACGCCTACTACAGCCAGCTCCAGGAGGGCCTGCTCGAGTATGTCGGCCCGCTCGTCGAGTCCGAGATGCACGAGAAGCCGTTGTCGATCTCGCTGCGTGAGATCAACAACGACCTGTTGACGATCGAGCCGATCGAGGAGTGAGGTGAAGGTCGTCCTCGGTGTGGCCGGTGGTATTGCGGCCTACAAGGCTGCCTCGCTGCTGCGCCTGTTCACCGAGGCCGGCCACGACCTGACGGTCGTCCCCACGGCCTCGGCCCTGCACTTCGTGGGCGAGGCCACCTGGTCGGCATTGTCCGGCAAGCCGGTCCACACCGACGTCTGGTCCGACATCACGGACGTTCCGCACGTCCGCATCGGGCAACAGGCTGACCTGGTGATCGTCGCCCCTGCGACCGCCGACCTGCTCGCGCGCGCTGCCTCCGGTCAGGCCGACGACCTGCTCACCAACGTTCTCCTCACGGCCCGGTGCCCGATCGTCATGGCGCCGGCCATGCACACCGAGATGTGGGAGCACCCGGCCACGCAGGCCAACGTCGCGACCCTCTCCGAGCGGGGCGTCCACATCGTCCCGCCGGCCTCCGGTCGGCTCACCGGCAAGGACACCGGGCCCGGTCGGCTCCCCGAGCCCGAGGAGTTGTATGCCGTGTGCGCGCGCCTCCTCGAGCATCCCCGGGCCGTGGCCGCCACGGCACCGGTCACCGAGGTCATCCCGACGCGCGGCCCACTGCGTGGTCGGCACGTGGTCGTCTCGGCGGGCGGCACCCGCGAGCCCTTGGACCCGGTGCGTTTCCTGGGCAACAGGTCATCCGGCAAGCAGGGGTATGCCGTGGCGGCAGCCGCCGCGGCGCGCGGCGCACGGGTCACTCTGGTGACCACGGCCGACCTCCAGTTGCCAACCGGCGTCGAGGCGGTGCGAGTCGAGACCGCCCAGCAATTGCGGGCGGCGATGCTCGAGCACTTCGACAGCGCCGACGTCATTGTCATGGCGGCTGCCGTCGCCGACTTTCGACCGGCTGACTACGTCGACACCAAGATCAAGAAGGGGATGGCGCCCGGCGACGACTCGGCCCCAGAGATCCGATTGGTCCGCAACCCCGACATCCTCGCCGAGCTGGTCCGCCACCGCGGAGATGCTGCGGGCCCGGTGATCGTGGGTTTTGCTGCGGAGACGGGTGACGCGAAGGCCTCCGTGCTCGAGCACGGTCGCGCCAAACTGGAGCGCAAGGGCTGTGACGTCCTGGTCGTCAACGAGGTCGGGTCGGACAAGACCTTCGGGAAGGACGAGAACACCGTCCACCTGCTGCTTCAGGGCAGCTCTCGCGTCGAAGATGTCGGGCCCGCTGACAAGCGAGTCATCGCCGACGCCATCTGGGACCTCGTCGAGACGTTGGTCTGAGCCCCGGGTCACTGCGCTGGACTCGCGCACGGGCGACGGCGCCGGGGACGGTAGATTGATCGTGGCTGCCGCCGCGACCCCGGTGGTCGGCCCGAAACCCTAGATGCAAGGAGCCACAGCGTGTCCGCACGCCTATTCACGTCAGAGTCCGTCACCGAGGGCCACCCCGACAAGATCTGCGACCAGATCTCCGATGGCATCCTGGACGCCATGCTTGCTCAGGACCCGCGCTCGCGCGTGGCCGTGGAGACGATGGTGACCACCGGTTTGGTGCACGTGGCTGGCGAGGTCACCACCGAGGCCTACGTGGAGATCCCGAAGATCGTCCGGGACACCGTCCTGCGGATCGGCTACGACTCCTCGACCAAGGGTTTCGACGGGGCGTCGTGTGGGGTGGAGGTCTCCATCGGTCAGCAGAGCCCGGACATTGCCCAGGGCGTCGACACGGCCTTCGAGAACCGCACCGGTGGCGTCGACCCGAAGGACAAGCAGGGAGCTGGCGACCAGGGCCTGATGTTCGGGTATGCCTGCGATGACACCGCCGAGCTCATGCCGCTCCCGATCTTCCTCGCCCACCGCCTCGCGGAGCGGCTCACCCAGGTGCGCAAGAGCGATCAGGTCGCCTACCTGCGCCCGGACGGCAAGACCCAGGTCACGATCGCCTACGACGGGGCCAAGGCAGTGGCTCTCGACACGGTCGTCATCTCGTCCCAGCATGCCGACGGCATCTCGCTCGACGGACTGCTCGCCCCCGACCTGCGCGAGCAGGTCATCGAGCCGGTGCTGGCCGAACTCAAGGACGCCGGGTCCGACCTCGACATCTCGAACTACCGCACCCTGATCAACCCGACCGGCAACTTCGTCATCGGCGGCCCGATGGGTGACGCGGGCCTCACCGGGCGCAAGATCATCGTCGACACCTACGGCGGCATGGCCCGTCACGGTGGCGGTGCGTTCTCCGGCAAGGACCCGTCGAAGGTCGACCGGTCGGCGGCCTATGCAACCCGGTGGGTGGCCAAGAACGTCGTGGCCGCCGGCCTGGCCAGGCGCTGTGAGGTCCAGGTCGCCTACGCGATCGGCAAGGCCCAGCCGGTCGGTCTCTACGTCGAGACCTTCGGCACCGAGACCGTCGACGTCGACAAGATCCAGAGCGCCATCACCCGGGTTTTCGACCTGCGCCCGGCCGCCATCCTCGAGGACCTCGATCTCCTGCGCCCGATCTACTCCCCGACCGCGGCCTACGGTCACTTCGGCCGGACCAGCGCCAAGGGCATCGAGAACGCCTTCACCTGGGAGCAGACCAACCGCGTCGAGGAACTCCAGGCCGCCTCTCGCGGCTGAGCTGATCGGCCTGCAGCCACGACGGCCCCGACGCTCGGCGTCGGGGCCGTCGGCTATCTTCGCGGGCATGACGGAGCCGGTTGTGAGCGGTGGGGACGAGCAGCTCACGCTGCTGCCCCTGCGCACCCCCCGCACCCGCCGTGACGCCGCCCGCGCGGGCACCGCCGCATCAGATCCGGTCGCGAGGGTCCAGGTCGACACCGGCCTGCCCCACCTGGATCGTCCCTTCGACTACCTCGTGCCGGCCGATCTGGCCGACGAGGTCCAACCCGGAGTCCGCGTCAAGGTCCGCTTTGCCGGGCGCGATCTCGACGGCTTCGTCCTCGAGCGCGCGGACCTGTCCGACCACACCGGGCAACTGCAGCCGATCCGCCGTGTGGTCTCGCCCGAACCGGTGCTGGGTCCGGCCCTGCTGGCCGCCTGCCAAGAGGTCGCCCGCCGCTGTGCAGGCTCCCTGGGTGACGTGCTCCGGTTGGCGATCCCGCCCCGTCACGCGGCGGCCGAGCGGGCGTTGCCCCACGACCTGCCCCCTCCCGAACCGCTGTCCGCGCCCGGTGCTGACGACCCGGCATACACGGGGGGGTGGGAGCCCTACCTCGGGGGTCCGGCGTTCCTCGACCGGCTCGCCAACGGCGAAAGTCCGTCGGCGAGCGCCCTGGTGGCGCCGGGCATCGCGGGCGCCGACCGGTGGCCGGCTCTGCTCGTCGACGCTGCCCAGGCGACACTGCGCTCCGGTCGTGGCGCGATCCTCGTCGTCCCCGACGCCCGTGACTGCGACGCCCTGGAGGCTGCGGTCATCGAGCGATTCGGACGTGGTGCCGCCGTCCGCCTGACGGCCGATCAGGGCCCTCAGGCGAGGTACACCGCGTGGCTGAAGGTGTTGCGTGGCCAGGTGCGCCTGGTCATCGGCACCCGAGCAGCCGTCCATGCCCCCGTGCACGACCTCGGGCTGATCGCCTGGTGGGACGACGGCGACGACTCCCACACCGAGCAGCGGGCTCCGTATCCGCACGTTCGCACCGTCGCTCTCGTGCGGCGTGACCTTCAGGGGGTGGCCCTGCTCGCGGCGGGCCACACCCGCTCGAGCGCCGTCCAGCAGCTCGTCGAGTCCGCCGTCCTCAAGGCCGTCGAGTGCCCCCGCCTCGTGGTCCGCGAACGCTCACCGTGGGTCAAGGTGGCCGGCGAAGGTCCTGAGGGCGCTCGCGACCCAGGGGGCGGCCACGGGCGGATGACGAGCCTGGTGCACGAGAGCGTCCGCGCCGGACTCGCGGCCGGTCCAGTGCTCGTGCAGGTTCCCCGGGTCGGATATTTGCCTGCGCTGTCCTGTCAGGATTGCCGACAGCCTGTGCTCTGCCGTACCTGCCACGGACCCATTGCCATCCCCGCGCCGAGGGACGCCCCGCAGTGCCGTTGGTGTGGCCGACTGGTCACCGACCACCGGTGTGAACACTGCGGGTCCACGCGGCTTCGTGCCCGCGTCGTGGGCGCGAACCGCACGGCCGAGGAACTCGGACGCGCCTTTCCGGGAGTTCCCGTTCAGGTGTCGGGCCGCGCCGAGGTGCTCGGCTCGGTGCCGTCGACACCCCGGCTCGTGATCGCGACACCCGGCGCCGAACCCACGACCGAGGAGGGGTATGCCGCGGGGGTCCTCCTCGACGCGTGGTCACTTCTCGATCGGCCCGAACTGGACGCCGCCGAGGACACCCTGCGTCGATGGATCGGTGCAGCCGCGCTCGTGCGCCCCCGCGCACAGGGCGGAGTCGTGGTCGTCGGTGGCGTCCCCGACCACGTGATCCTGCCGGTCGTCGAGGCCCTCGTGCGATGGGATCCAGGATGGTTCGCCGCCCGCGAGTTGGCGGAGCGGCGCACGCTGCGCCTGCCGCCGGCCGCCCCGGTCGGCACCGTGACCGGGGGCCACAACGACCTCGTCGCAGCGACGACGGGTGCCCCGTGGCCACCGGGGGCACGGGTCCTTGGCCCCGTGCCGGTGGGGACTGACGGCACCGAACGCCTGATCGTCCAGGTGGATGACGAGGCCGAGCAGGCGCTGGCGACCGTGCTGCGCCAGGTCCGGGCGCGCTGGGCGGCGCGCCGCACCGGCGAGGCGGTCCAGGTGCGGATGAACCCCGCGGACCCCTCGCGCTGAGGGAGGGTGACTGGCGGCGGGGCTGTCGCGCGCGGCTCCTAGGATGAAGCCGACGAATACGGTCAGATGGGAGGTGCCGAGTGCGCGTGGTCTTCGCGGGGACTCCAGACGTGGCCCTGCCATCGCTCACCGCCCTGCTGGAGTCCCGCCATCAGGTCGTCGGCGCCGTGACTCGACCTGATGCCCGCGCGGGGCGGGGCCGCGCGTTGACCGCCTCACCGGTCAAGCAGGCAGCCCAGGCCGCAGGGGTCGAGGTTCTCACCCCCCTGCACCCTCGGGACCCGGACTTCCAGGCCCGACTTCGCGACCTGGCGCCCGAGGCCTGTCCCGTCGTGGCCTATGGCGCACTCCTGCCGCAGAGCGCCCTCGACATTCCACGGCACGGCTGGGTCAACCTGCACTTCTCCCTGCTGCCCGCCTGGCGTGGTGCAGCTCCGGTGCAGCGGGCACTCATGGCCGGGGACACGGTGACCGGCGCGAGCACCTTCCGGATCGAGGCCGGCCTGGACACCGGTCCGGTGTTCGGGACGATGACCGAGGCGATCCGCAGCACGGACACCGCCGGTGACCTGCTGGGCCGGCTCGCGGCCGCGGGGGCAGGTCTGCTCGTGGCGACGCTCGATGGAATCGAGGACGGCACACTGGCGGCTCGTCCTCAGTCCCACGACGGGGTCAGTCATGCGCCCAAACTCACCGTGGCCGAGGCGCAGGTGCGCTGGGATCAGCCAGCCTTCGCGGTGGACCGTCTCGTTCGGGGCTGCACACCGGATCCGGGGGCGTGGACCACTTTCCGTGGGCAACGAGTGGCGCTCGGGCCGGTGAGCCTGTTCACCCATGACGCCCCTTCGCTGCCGCCCGGACGCCTGCTGGCCGACAAGAAGTCCGTCGTCGTGGGCACCGCGACCGGTCCCGTGCTGCTCTCCACGGTGCGGCCCCAGGGAAAGAAGGAGATGGCGGCTGCCGATTGGGCCCGCGGCGTCCGTATCGATGTGGGGGAGGACCTCGGTGGCTGACCGCACGCCTGGCCGGGATCGGACCGATCGAGCGGATCGAGGGGGTCACCCTCCCCGTCGGCGGTCGAGCACCCGTCCCGCCGAACGCACCCGACGCGCCGAGCCCACTCGCGCCGCGGCATACCACCTGCTGCGGGCGGTCGAGGAGGGTGCCTATGCCAACCTCGAGCTGCCCAAGGTGCTGCGCAGGTCGCACCTGGCCGGCCGTGATGCGGCGTTCACGACCGAGCTTGCGTTCGGCACCCTGCGTCACCGGGCCTTCTACGACGCGGTGATCGCGGTGGCTGCGGACCGCCCGATCACCGCCATCGACGGGCGCGTCCTCGATGTCCTGCGGCTCGGAGCGCACCAATTGCTGGCAATGCGTGTGCCCGATCACGCCGCCGTCGACCAGACGGTGGGCCTGGCTCGGGCCGTGGTCTCACAAGGGGCCGGCGGTTTCGTCAACGCGGTCCTGCGGCGGATCAGCGAAGGCGACCGGGAGAGCTGGCTCGTGCGGGTTCGTCCGCCCGGTGGCGTGGCCGCGCTGGCGCTCGAGTACTCGCACCCCGAGTGGGTCGTCACCGCGCTTCGGGGCGCCCTGGTCGGCCATGGGACCGCGACCGCCGAGGCGGTCGACGATCAACTCGAAGCGCTCCTGCGCGCTGACAACGACCCGCCTCGGGTCGCGCTCGTCGCGCGGCCCGGACTGACGACCGTTGACGAGTTGATCGCCCAAGGTGGGAGGCCCGGTCGGTGGGCGCCGACGGCCGTCCTGCTCGACAGTGGCCAGCCAGGCGACCTGCCTGAGGTGCGTGACGGTCGGGCTGCCGTCCAGGACGAGGGCTCACAGCTGGTCGCGCTCGCCCTCGCGGCCGTGCCGTCCGAGGCCACCGGGGTGACCGCCGGCCGATGGCTCGATCTGTGCGCCGGCCCCGGCGGGAAGGCAGGCCTGCTCGCCGTCCTGGCCAGTGCTGCCGGCGCTGACCTCGTCGCCAACGAGGTCAGTGAGCACCGCGCCGATCTGGTGCGCGCCACCCTCGCGCCGGCGATCGCTGCCGCCGTCGAGCGCGGTTCGACCATCGAGGTGCGCACCGGCGACGGCCGCGATTACGGTGCCGAGGAGCCGGGGACATATGACCGGGTCCTCGTCGATGCGCCGTGCACCGGTCTGGGCGCATTGCGGCGACGGCCGGAGGCGAGGTGGCGCCGGCAGCCAGGGGATCTGACCGCGCTCGGCCCGCTCCAACGCGACCTGCTCCGCAGCGCTCTTGACGCGACAGCGCCCGGGGGAGTGGTCGGATACGCCACGTGCAGTCCGCATCTGGCAGAGACCAGCTTCGTGGTCCGCGATGTGGTCAAGCGCCGCGACGACGTGGAGATCCTCGATGCCCGCCCCTTCTTCACCCAGGCCAGCAACGGCGCCCTGATCGACCTGGGGAATGGCCCCTTCGTCCAGCTGTGGCCGCACGTGCACGGCACCGACGGCATGTTCTTTGCCCTGCTGCGGCGCCGATAGGGTTGTGCCCGTGCAGATCTCGCCCTCAATCCTGTCGGCCGACTTCGCCAACCTCGAGTCAGAGTTGGCGGCGATCGCCAACGCCGACTGGGCCCATGTCGACGTCATGGACAACCACTTCGTCCCGAACCTCACCCTCGGGCTGCCCATCGTCGAGTCGCTGCTGAAGGTGACTCCCATCCCCATCGACTGCCACCTGATGATCGACGACCCGGACCGGTGGGGACCGGGCTATGCCGAGGCCGGCGCTGGCTCGGTGACCTTCCACATCGAGGCCGCGTCCGATCCGGTCCGGCTTGCGCGCGACATCCGGGCGGCCGGCGCGAGGGCCGCCTTCGCCCTCAAGCCCGGGACTCCGTTCGAGCCCTATGCCGACCTGCTCGCCGAGGTCGACATGGTGCTCGTCATGACCGTGGAGCCCGGCTTCGGCGGGCAGTCCTTCATGGCCGATCAGATGCCCAAGGTTCGGCAGGTGCGAGAGGCCGTGCGGCGCCACGGCGGCGAGGTCTGGATCCAGGTCGACGGAGGAGTCTCTGCGCGCACGATCGAGCAGTGCGCCGACGCCGGTGCCGATGTCTTCGTCGCCGGTTCGGCCGTCTACGGCGCCGCCTCGGCGGCCGCGGCGATCGATCACCTGCGCGACCTCGTGTCCCGTCACTAGCGACAGATCTCGCACCGGACCACAGGTATGGGTGTGGTCGGCTGCGAGGTGTGTCCGTGACGGTGGGGTGGGGTTGGGTGACCAGCGGCACACGGACGCGCCCGCGGCATACCCCCGCGGTTGTTGCATACTGGCTTCACGTGCTCCGGGGTCGGTGCAATTCCGAACCGGTGGTGACAGTCCACGACCCGCTCGCAGCCAGCCAGCGGTTGATCCGGTGAAACTCCGGGACCGACGGTGAAAGTCCGGATGGTAGGCAGCACGTGCTTCGACGGGTATGCCGTGTGGTCGGCTCGAGTGGTCAGCTGGCGGATCCCGTTGCGGCGCAACATCCCCGGAGTTCGTCCGTGCACCAACGAACACCGAGGACGAACACCATGATCAGCACTCTCGTCGCCGCGGACGCCGCGAGCGGCAATCTCTTCCAACGGATCATCGACTGGTCCATCCCCATCGGGTCCTACCAACTGCACGTGCTCGAGGTCGTCGGCGTCCTCATCGGCGTCGTGTCCGCGTGGTACGGCATGAAGCGCTGGGTCTGGGCCTGGCCGATCGGCATCAGCGCCAACATCATCCTGTTCTTCGTCTACCTGGGCGCCCTCTTCGGTGCCGACCAACGCATCCCGCTCTTCGGGCAGGCCGGGCGCCAGGTCTTCTTCATCCTCACCAGCATCTACGGCTGGTGGCGATGGAACCAGCACCGCAAGGCGCGCGGCGCCGACACCGCCGCGCCGGCCATCACGCCGCGGTGGGCCACCGCCAAGGAGCGCTTCGCCATGGGGGCGCTCTGGCTGCTGGGCACGGTCGTCGTGCACCAGGTCTTCGTCGCGCTCTGGAACGCCGCGCCCAATCCCTACTGGCAGCCGCAGTGGTGGTTCTACTGGTGCGATGCCTGGATCTTCGTCGGGTCCATCATCGCCACCTACGCGATGGCTCGGGGCTGGAACGAGTTCTGGCTGGCCTGGATCGGCGTCGACCTCATCGGTGTCCCGCTCGGCTTCGCGACCGGCTATGTCCCGACCGCCGTGATGTACATCTTCTACGGCATGTTCGTCCTCTACGGCTTCACCCAGTGGGTCAGGGTCACGCGCGCGGCGGCCGCCGCTGGACGCACCCGCGAGGGAGACCTCGTCTCCTCGTAAGGTTGGGGCGTGAAGACGTTCGAGCAGTTGTATGCCGAGTTGAGCGAGAAGGCGGTGTCCCGACCCGAGGGGTCGGGCACCGTCGCCCAGCTCGACGCCGGTGTCCACGCGATCGGCAAGAAGATCGTCGAGGAGGCTGCAGAGGTGTGGATGGCGGCCGAGTACCAATCGGACGCCGACACCGCCGAGGAGATCAGCCAACTGCTCTACCACCTCCAGGTGCTCATGGTCGCCAAAGGGCTGACCCTCGACGACGTCTACGCCCACCTCTGACCCGGACTGACGTGATGTTGCGAATTGCCGTGCCCAACAAGGGTTCCTTGGCCGACTCAGCGGCCGACATGCTGCGCGAGGCGGGCTATCGGACCCGTCGTGACCCCAAGGAACTCGTCGTCACCGACGACGCCGGTGGCGTCGAGTTGTTCTACCTTCGCCCGCGTGACATCGCGGTCTACGTCGGATCAGGCACCATCGACTGCGGGATCACCGGTCGCGACCTGCTGCTCGATT
>ERZ795045.3318-NODE-3318-length-14352-cov-5.618871_pt1 | contig 14352 bp, 7 predicted proteins | sample MGYA00375129_ERZ795045 | MGnify/ENA primary metagenome ERZ795045 (study PRJEB30174, sample SAMN05720166) | activated sludge metagenome | isolation source: anaerobic digester from wastewater treatment plant | place: Japan | collected 2015-05-15 ... | reverse complement strand
CTCTATACCGAATCCGACATCCGCTCCTGGCTGCCCGGCGACAACCTGTGCGACGGCGCGATCGCCGTTCCCGCGGATCTGCCCGAAGGCGAATACGAACTTTCCCTCGGCCTGCTCGACGAGCTGTCCGAGAATCCCAAGATCCAGCTGGCCATCGCCGGCCGCGACGCCACCGGCTGGTATCCCATGGGGCGGATCGAGGTGAGGAAATAGGTACCGACAGCCAAGATGATTATATCCAGGGGTGATCCCCTGGCAAACAATCCCGAAGGGAATGACTATGAATAGCCGGAGGTGGCAACACCCGGTACCCTTCCAAACGATATCGATTCCGTAGGGATCGAATGGGATTTTTCACACCCGCTGGAATTGGTACGGATTCTTTACGAAACCGGAAGCGGAGTGGCCGAGTAAGCCTGTCTGCGGCAGATAACGTGCCATTGCGCTTGACCATCCGATCCGGCCCAATGAATATCCGATATAATAAAATTTTATATAATTCATTACAGTTTTGGGTACCCTCCGCCTTGACCTAGACAAATATCCGGAACGCCACAAAAATTCTGTCTTACCTTATCGATCAAGGAGCCTCGGCGATTCGCATGCCTTCCCAATCCCAGGAAACCCTGTCCCTCACGCGGCTGGGGGTAGCGGTATTCGGCGTGATGCTGTTCGGGGCGTTCGTACGCCTTTATGACCTCGACCTCATGGCTTATCACCATGACGAATCCATCCACGCCTATTATTCGCATCAGTTTTACAAGGGGAATTATCAGCACACCTACGATCCCACCTATCACGGGCAGTTTCTCTACCATTTCGGCGGCCTGTTTTTCGTGTTGTTCGGGGATTACGACTACGTCGGCCGCCTGCCGTATGCCACTATCGGGATTTTCCTCCTTTTCCTCGTGTGGCGGCTGCGGCCCTGGATCGGGGCCAGCGGGGCGTTCGCCGCGTTGCTCCTGGTGGCCACTTCGCCCACGTTGACCTATTTCTCCCGCTTCGCCCGGAATGACATCTATATGGCGGCCTGGGCGGCGGGCATCCTCCTCTTCGCCTTGGAGTATTTCCGTTCCCGGCGCGGCTGCCACTTGGTATGGATGACCTTTTTCCTGGCGTTGCTGTATTGCACGAAGGAAAATTCGTACATGACCGGTTTTATTCTGGGGTCATTCATCACCTTTTACGGGATTTTTTATTATTTCAGCTACCAGCCGGAGATCCGCCGGAAGGCGCTGTACGACATCTTTGCCCAGCGGGCTCCCTTTGTGAAAATCCTGGCATTGTATGGCCTTTACTCCTGCGCGGCTTTTTCCCTGGTCTACTGGGCCACCAGCCGGGCGGATTTCCGCCAATACGCCCAGCAACTGCGTGCCGCCTGGGGCAAATCCGACTTGTCGATCGATATCCTCCGCGAGACCTGGACCCGCTTCCAGGAAGCCCATCCCCGCTTGATTCCTTTGTGGATCACCGGTGCGGTGCTGGCCGCCATCTTCCTGTTTCTGCTGTTTGCTTATTTGCGGCGCCTTGCGTCGGAGCAGCCGGCGGAAGGGAACCTGTTCACCCGCCTGGCCCGGAATAACCTGCCGGTGGCCGGTGCGGTGCTGGTGGCCTTTGGTTTGTTCGCTTTTCTGTTCACCAACATGGGCCACCATCCCGCGGGTCTGAAAGCCGGGGTGATCGATTACCTGCTCTACTGGATGGGGCAGCAGGAGATGCAGCCACGCATCGCCGGCCCGCCGGATTATTACATCCCCCGGTTGCTGATTTACGAGCCGGTAATGGTCTTCTTCGCCGTGCTGGCTTTCATCGTGTACACGTGGAAAGCGTTGGGGCCGGCGTATTTCACGGCGTTTCAGGTCGCGTTTTGGGCCACGGTCTACACCTATTGGCACGTGGTGTTGCTCAAAAGCGGCAATCCCCGGTCCACCGTGCTGGTGTGGTTTATTTTTATCTGCGTGGCCATCGGGATCGTGCTGGCAAGGAAGTTTGCCGGCTTGGTTTCCTTCATTCCAACGGGATTTTCAAACCGGGATGATTCCCTTGAAGAACCGGAATCGCGTTTTGCCCCAGACGGCATCCGGGTATTCTTCCTGTATTGGAGCGTGCTTGCCCTCCTGATATACGCCTTGTTGCACGAAAAAGTGCCTTGGCTCATGGTGCATCAGGTCCAACCGCTGGCCTTGCTGGCGGGCGTGTTCATCGGGGACTTATGGGACGCCATCCCTGAGGGATGGCTGAAGAAGTTTTCCATCGCCGTATTGGGATTGTTCCTGGCCTATGCCATACGCACCAATGTGCAGTTGAACCTGCTCCGGCCCGACGATCCCCGGGAGCTGATCGTTTACACGCAAACCGGCCACGCGGTGAAAGATGTGGTGCGGGAGATACGGGAAGGCGCGGTGAAACTGGGGGCGGAATACTTGCCGCCTCATCCTAGCAAGTTGATTGCTGTCTTCCAGGGAGAATCTCAGTGGCCGTTTTACTGGTATTTCCGGAATTACATGATCGCTCCCTCCGAGGGATTGCCCGCCGCGAATGTCCCCTTCGCGGTGGTGGATGTGGGCCTGGAAGACAACATGAAAGTGTGGGCCAAGGGGCAGTACACCAAGCGCCGGATCAAGCACCGCCTCTGGTGGCCGCCGCCCGCCGCCGACCGGCTGCGAACCCCGGCGTTGATGCAGGAATTGCCGTTCAACTACGCATTGCGGAGAAATAAACCGCCCAGCGAGGGATGGCGTATGCTGTGGAACTACCTCCTCTACCGGCAGGTGTGGGATCCGCAGGATCCCTCCATCCAGCCGAGTTCCACGGACACGCTTTTCTACGCCAAAACCCCGCTGATCCAACCGGAAGAGACCCTGCAGGTGGCTCCAGGCTATGAAAAGCCGGTGATGCCCCTGGTGGTAATCAAGGCGGCTGGACAGTTTGGCGCGGAAGTAGGGCAATTCAACGAACCGCGGGGCGTGGCCCTCTCCCCGGACGAGAAACTGCTGTACGTCCTCGACGCCCGCAACGGCCGGATTCAGGTGTTCGATACCGACTTGAATTTCATCGGCTATTTCGGCGGTCCGGGCACGGGATTGGGCGAATTGCGGGTTTTCTATCAATACGGCAATGGCCCCAACGGCGGCATCGATGTAGGCCCCGATGGGACCATCTATGTCACCGACACGTGGGCGGAAGGCAATGGGCGGATCAACCGCTATACTTCATCGGGACAGCCATTGCCGCCCCTGGCCCCTCCCCCGGCGGATTCTTTCTATTTTCCGCGGGGATTGACCGTGACGCAAGACGGGGTGCTTTACGTGACGGACACCGGGAAACACCGGGTGGTGCGATTCAACCCCGATGGGACGTACGCCGGGGCCGTGATTCAAGGCGTTTTGCAAGAACCGGTGGGAATCGCCCCCGGGATGGATGGAATGCTGTACGTCTGCGATGTCGGGATGAAGCGGGTGGCCGCATTCACTCCCCAGGGCCGGTTTGTCCGCCAATTGTCCTTGCTGGGATGGAAAGCCGCAAGCGACGCCGCGGTGTCGTGGATTGAACCCTACGTGGCGGTGGACGCGAAAGGATTCGTGTACGTGTCCGATTCCACCACGAACACCATCCACCGCTTCGAACCGGGAGGCCGGGCGGTGGCGCAGGCGGGAGGCGAAGGCAACGCGCCTGGTCAGCTGCGGGGACCCAAGGGCATTGCGGTGGATTCGCAGGGCAATTTATACATCGCGGACAGTTACAATCACCGGGTTGTGAAAGCCCGTTTCCCCTGAAATCCGCCTCTCTCCGCCAAGGGACGGAAAGAGGGAACCGGGGACGGCAGGAGGAGGCGCGGCTGCCGGATTTCGAAACTCTTCCGGTTCGCCGCCATCAGGGAACTGGTTTTTTGATTCAACGGATAAACGCTTCTATTTTGCGTACGTGTAATTAGATAACAATTCGACGGATGGAAAAGAGCCGCCCACATTTCCCCTCGGGGAGAGGGTCAGGGTGAGGAAAATCTTTTTCTTTGAGCCATTCCCTCCGCGTGTTCCAAAACACGGGGCGGGAAGTCAACGAGATTTCTTCGGCTCGAAATAAGGGAATTGTAATATAATTTTCCCCATCCTATACGTGCTTGCCGGATGAACCGTTTTTTTTCAGCTCGTATATTGCAATTCATCGGGATTCAGTGTAAAAAAGTATGCCACGCGCTAAGGATTATTGCTGAGTACCTTCACTGCTTTAATCGTGGCGTGAACATTGCTCGAAATACTAACCGATTCTCTTTCTCTCAGGGAAGGGATCAGGGGGAGGGAATCTTTGAAAAGTCGAAATGCATCCTTCCCCTGCAATCGATTCAATTCGGTTCTATTGATTTAATTAACTGTTAATTTATTTGTTATTTTATTCGTTGGAAAGCCTGGAAGGACGGCCGTACCGCTAAACCATTATGCCGAAATCAGAAAGAGCCGGCGAATTCCCCATCTTGGAAGAGCCCCGGACATTGGTCGCGGCGGGTTCTTTCGAACCGGATGCGCCGCTGATCGATCACTTACGTCACGCGGGATTCATCATCGACATTTTCCCGTCCACCCGGGGATTGTATGATCATATTCTCGCCAATATCCCCAATGTGCTCCTCATGGATCTGGATGCATTGGATAGCGAAGCCATCGGGATCATTCAGAAACTCAAAGACAATCCCATGACCTTCACGAAGCCGGTCATCCTGGCCTACGGCAGCCAGGATGTGGCAATCGAAATTCAAGCGTTGGAAGCGGGCGCGGAAGATTTTCTACGCTTGCCTTTCCAGCCGGAGGTCCTCGCGGCCCGGATCAACACCAGCATCCGGCGCAACACCCGCCTGCAAATCACCAATCCCCTGACCGGCCTGCCCGGCGCGGTGTATGTCGAGGAACAGACCATCCGCCGCCTGGCCGCCAACCAACCGCTGGCCCTATGCTATGTCGATATTGATTATTTCAAGGCCTATAACGACAAATATGGCTACCGGCGGGGTGACAACGTCATCCGCATCCTGGCCACCATCCTCAACGAAGGCGTGACCCTCTTCGGCCGGAAGGGGGATTTCGTAGGGCACATCGGCGGGGATGATTTCGTTATGATTCTCGATACCGCCTGCGTGATTCCTGTCTGTGAATATGTCACGAAAAGTTTCGACATCCTGATTCCTTTTCAATACGACGAGGAAGATCAGGCAGCCGGATACATCCATTCCCGCACCCGCAAGGGGGAAGAGATGCGTTTTCCCATCATGACCGTGGCCATCGGCGTCGTGAGCAATCAAACCCGCAAGATTGAAAACTACCTGCAACTCACCGAACTGGCGGCGGAAATGAAGGAATACGCCAAGTCCATCACCAAGGCCAGCCACCCCCCGCAAAGCGCTTTCCGCATCGACAAACGGACGCATTGAAAGAACTGCAACAAGTTGTCCAATTGCAAGGAAGGGATGAATTTTTTCCTACAGAAATTCCCTCACTCCGGCCTCGAAGGCGTGGGGAATCAACAGTGAGTATCACGCCGGGTTAAAATCCTGATCTGATGTATCATTCAAATTTTCCCATGCTTTATCCTAAATTCCTGTACAGGCAACGAATTCCATCCCCCTTTATGAATTTCATCTCCCCAGGGGATGAAAACGAATAACCGCTGACGGCAGCCTGCGGTTGCGTAAACAAGGAATTCTACCCTGGGGGGATTGAATGTCCCATCCAATTCCGCCTAGCCCGCTCTCGTCCGGGATGCCAATCCGGTTCTACTCCATTGGTAAATACACAGGATCTTCTGACACCGGCACCACCACGCGCCCGTTTTCTTTGGATAGCGAAATCTTCTCGCCCAGCAGGGTCACGGCCTGATCCTTCACTCCCTCCAGGGCAACGGAACGCGGTTCGCCTGTGGTCCAGATCACGAGCACTTGTCTCTCTCCATTACCGAAAACGGCCCGGTATTCCTGGACAGCTTCATCAATTATGGCCCTCTTGAGTTCCATGCCCTGGAGTTCCCGCATGAACACACCCGCCGCCTGGTAGGCCTCCTTGGGTGTATAGTCTTGCCGTACAATACCGAAATTGTGCTCCCGTTCGGCTGGATCGGGGCCGTCGTCATGCCAGTCGTACCAGATGCTCAGCCGCGCCCCGGCCATGAAGTTGGTCAGGAACTGCCGCACGAGGAACTGCGCCTGGCGGTGCTCGTCCACGGGGAGTCTTTTATATGGATGGATCGAATAACCCCATTCCCCCGAAACGATGGGCATGGTGTCCCCCCCCTCGTAGTTTTGCATCAACTCCCGCAGCGCCCTATATTCCTCCAAGGCCGTTTCCGGCGGCTTTTCCCGGTACGGATGCACACTGACCACGTCAATCCACCGCAGCATCCCCCGGTCGAAGCAATCCTTTAAAAAATCCATGGGGATCTGCGACGTGGCGGGGGCCAGGATAGTGCATTCGGGATTGTGCGCGCGCATGGCCTTCGCGGTTTCCTCCACCAGTTGGACATAGGCTTCCGCGCTGGGCTGCTCCTTCCAAAATTGTTCAATATTCGGCTCGTTCCAGATCTCCCACAGCACATGCCCCGGGCCGATGGCCTTCATCGCTTCCACCGCGAAACGGGCAAACGCCTGCCGCCCTTCCGCCGTGAGCACGCTGCGCGAAGTTTCGTACAAAGGATTGCTGTAATCCAGAATGTACAAGGGGGCCATCCCCCGCTGCCACAAGGCCCCGGTCAGCCGCTGGTACCCATTGAAGTTGTATTTCCCTTTTTCCCGTTCCACCGCCGCCCAAGTCAGGTCCATCCGGATCAGGCCGAATCCCGCCTCGCGGATCTGATTCATCTCCCTTTCCCGCGGCTCCACGAAATGAATGTTCACTCCCAAACAATCTGGAACCCGGAACGCGGGCAACCACTTTTCCGCGGCCGGAACCGCCATCGCCGCCCATCCCGCCAAAACCATAGCCCAACCAATTCGCCGCATCATTCTCTCCTTCGTTCCTCAGGCCAGACATCCTCTCCCTGCCTGTATCAATACTGCTGTTCTATGATAAACAAGGGAGAAAGGGAAAGGGAGGTGTGTGGCGGTCAAACCAATCCCCCGGGTTGAATAGCCATATCCCCCAACTTCTTTTCCGGTTCCTGTTCTTCACGGTGAGAAATAGGATGAATGCCTGATGCCTGATGCCCTGCCGGCCCGCTCCAAACACCCTGCCCTGCGCGTCTGCCGCATTGAGCAATTTGACGCCAAAGGGCGTGGGACCGGTCCTACCGATACGGGGGGCCGCCTCGCCGTCCCGTACACCATTCCTGGCGAAGTGGTGGAGGTGGAAAAACTCCGGCGCCAGGAAGGCCGCCTGCGGCGGGTATTGGAACCTTCGCCGGTGCGCATTGAACCGGCTTGCGCGCATTTCGGCGTCTGCGGGGGGTGCGCCTGGCAGCATATCGACTATGCCGCCCAACGGCAGCTCAAGTTGGACCAAATCCGGGAACGGCTGTCCGCCCTGGATCTGTGTCCCGAAGAAGAATCCCTCTGCCTTGAGCCTTCACCGCCGTATGCCTACCGCAACCGCATGGATTTCATCTGGTGGCACGATGGGCGCTTCGGTTTGCGCGAACGGGGTAAATGGTTCTCGGTAGTGGACCTTCACGAATGCCGCCTTTTGCCGGAGGAGGTGATGCATACCGCCCTCGAGGTGAACCGCCGCGCCCGGGCTCTGGGGCTGCCTTTCCGTGACGCCAAGCGCCAAACGCCGGGATTGCGCTATCTCGTTGTCCGCCGCGGGATCTTCACCGGCGACCTGATGGTGAATTTCGTTAGCGATCCCATGGATCTGCCTGCCTCGCTCTGGGAGGGTCTAGAAGGAGTGACCAGCGTTTATCAACTGGTCAACGATAATCTGGAAAACGATCTCTCCGATGGCATACCGGCGCGCCTCTGGGGAAATCCATCCTACCAAGAACGGATCCTGGACCGCATTTTTGAAGTAGGCCCGCGGTCGTTCTTTCAACCCAATCCCGCGGTGGCCGAAAAAATGGCGGCCTATGTCCGGGACCGGGTAAACCACCGGGAACGGCGCGGGGGATTGCTCGATTTGTATTGCGGGATCGGGCTGTTCTCGGTTTGCCTGGCCGATTTGTTTGACCACGTTACCGGGGTGGAGAACAATCCCGAAGCAGTGCACTGGGCGCGGATCAACGCGGCGGGATTGCCTATTTCGTTCGTGGCGGACGACGCGGAAACCTGGCTGGCCAGTCCGCGCCGTGAATTCGACACCCTGCTGGTGGATCCCCCCCGTACCGGGTTGCATCCACGGGTGATCCAAGCCGTCCTGGGACAATTGTTCCCGAATATCGTGTATGTCTCATGCAATCCCGGCCGGGGGCTGGAGGATATCGCGGCACTCGCCCCCCACTACCGCCTGCACTCCGCGCGCCTGTTCGACCAGTTCCCCCAAACCCCGCACGTGGAGTTGATCGCGTTTCTGGTTCGGCGGAATTGACGATCAGCAGACCCATCGGATTGCTGTTGGACACCCAGGGCAAAAAATGAAAATGCAACTGATAGAATTAATATAAATTTTATAAATTTAATGTAACTGTTTACCCATCAGCGGAAAAAAAATCCCAAAATAAATTACATTGAACGTTATTTCGGAGAGGGGAACGAAGTATAACTGGGCATGGCGAAAAAATCCACGGCCTATGCCTAACTGCTGCGCGAGTTTCTGAATCCCGCCGGGGTGATCTACCCGGAACGCGTGACCCTTGGGCTGCGCGAGGATCCCGCCGACGACGAACAATCACGGGGTGCGGGAACTCCGGTCGGCGGTGATCGGGCGCAAGGTGACGCAAAGCAACCGCCGTGATCGGGGCGCGGGGACCCAAGCGGGGTTGATGAGCATCCTCCGCGCCTTGCACCGCCGGGGGTCTCAGGCCACCGATGCGCTGGTGGAAAGCCTGCCAATCCGCCTCCGGGATGGCAAACAGCCACCCTTCCCCGCAAAATCCACTACGGTGAAGTTTTTTACTACAAGGATAAAAAACGAATTATACAATTATATCTTTTGATTTCAGTCACAATATACCTGAATATATGGCGTTTCCAAAAATGAATAACGACGATTTGCCTGGGTGTCAGGTGTTCATTGAACCGTCCCCTTCTGCACTCGTAGCCGGTTCTTTCATCAAAACCTGCCGTTGCATCAAAATCCATATGTTATCAATCGCCTTTTTATCGACCACCGGTTCACCATTAACGCTAGTTTTTACCCGGACCGCGCACTCGTTATTTCCCACATCGCGGATTTGAATGGAAATAGCAAATCGAGTGTCCTGGATGAGTGGCGAAATCCAAAACCGGGCAGCCGTATTATCTTTTCCTGCTGCGCCCGAAATTAAACCCGCTTCCCGGTCGGACATCGATATGGTATATCCCGCATCGAACAAGGCATTGGCCGCCGCGGAGAAGGTTTCGTCAAAACTTGCCAAGACTGTACGGGTCTCAATGGCATTCAATTCCGCTTGCGAATAGTTTTTCCCAGCCGTCGCGCAACCACTCACGAGTTGCGCCAACACGATAAAGCAGACAATGGGCGATTTTGTTTTCATTGGGGTTGTTCCTTTCGATTAGAATTTCGTGGTGCTCAACCGGTAATCCTGGACAATGTCTTGTTCGTCAAAGTAGATGATTAACATGGTGGAACGAGTCGACGAGACCTGTTTTCTTCCCGCTATCCCCGCGAGCAAGACGGTCAGATAACCGCCGCTTTCCGAAATCTCGTTGGCGATCTGGTCGTAGGTCCAGATATCGGTGTTGTTTCGATGCGTGATCAAGTTAGGCGGTCCAAATAGTTCCATCACATCCGCTTGGGTGGTTACTCCCTTCTTTATAAACTCCTTGGTCATTCCAGGAGTTAATGCGCTTTTGGTTAGGTTCTCTTGCTTGGCCGGAGCGGATGCACAACCGCTGAATAGCATTGAAATCAACACCAACGGAATCAATTTGAGATCGATACGATTCATCGATTATTTCTCCTTTACTATTCATAAAAATTTCTTAAATTCTATTATTTTTTTCCTCGATTGTCAATATAAAAATATAAAAATAATGTTTACTTAATTACTAAATATTGTCATTTTCATTTTTGGATTTATAGATAAATGCTTTTTGAACTTCCATTTAAAACAATCTCCCCCCACCTTGCGCAATTCTTCGGACATCCGGAGATATACCGCAAGCCCGTCATGCCCCGCATGGGGACGAAGACCAACTTAAATGTGGCTGGATAACGAGTCGGGGAAGGTGATAATCAACGGAACAAGCAGACCTCTTGCGATTACATCATCCCCCACCCCAATATATGGCTCTCCCCTGGTGTGGGGGTCACGGAGGGCGGAGGGGTGGGCGTGGGCGTAGAGGTGGGTTCTACTCCCTCTTCCGTCGCGAAATGCAGAAAGATGGTGCCTGCTGCCACCGTGTTGACCAGTTCTTTGCTGGAATGGTAATGGCTCAGGTCGCCGGGATAAAACGGATCCCGCGCGCCGGTATTGAAACAGGGAACTGCGTACTCCAGCAGCCAGCGTGAATCTCCCGTGGCCGCGGTACCGAGCGCGAAGGCGTCCGCCGCCAGCAGCATCCAGGCGTTGATTTCATCGCCAGTCACCCCGCTGAACCATGCCCGGTCTCCCTCGCGCGTCATGTGGTTGGCCATGGACCGCAGCACGTGCTCCAGGGCGGGCAGCGCGTCGGGATCCAGGGGAATCCCCGCGTCCCGCGCGGCCAGGATGTACTCACCGTGACTGCGCCCGAACAACGCCGACGGCCAGCTGGCCCGCTCGAAATCACGCTGGTTGAGCATGTACCACCGGGAGGTCCGCCCGGCGGCCCGCAGATACGCGGCATCCCCCGTCAGCCGCCACGCCCACACCAGGATGCGCTGCACGTTGGCGGCGGCCCGCAGCGTGCCCAAGCCGTATCCTTCGCCCGTACCACCGCCCCAGGCTTCTATTATGGTGGGATCGTCCGCCGTGTTGCGGATCCGCCACAGGGTGTTTTCCGCCATTTCGAGGGCTGCCGCGCGGACCACTTCGTCCCCGGTCAGCAAGGCCCAGGCGGCCATGCCAGTGAAGCCGTAATACAGATCGGTATTGGGATTGTTGCAGTTGCGGTGGGGATTGGTCAGTCCGCTCTCGTCGTGCAAACTGTGCCCCCACGCGCCTCCCTCGAACCACGCCCGGCCGGCCATGTAGCCGCTCGCGCGCGAATGGAAGATATCGATATCCGCGAAATGCCGGTTACTCGTCTCCGCCCATTTCCACCAGTTCGCGCCGCCAGTCCGGAGTGCCTGGTGGATGAAGCCCAGCCCCACGTCGTACTTCAAGTTGTAAGGGCTGCGGCCGTCTTCGAAATCCGTGGGCAGGTCGCCGAAATCCATCCATCCGAAAAGATCCCAGCGCTGTTGCGCGTCGTCGATACTGCGGGCGAGGCCATCCCGGTTTTCACGGTTGGGATCGAACTGCGCGTCCAGGTAATCTTCGTACTCCCCATAATATCCACTATACCGGCGCGGCCCGATGTATCCCAACCCATGGGTGGAACGCATCCACGCGAAAGCAGGATACACCACCGTATGATATGGAGGTGAAATGGCGGGATCGAGGCTGATCCATACGTCGTGGGTTTTTTGCTCTCCCGCCCGCAACCGGTGATCGATGGCATATTCGCCGGGGAACAATCCGATCTCCAAGCGCCCGCCCCGGGCTCGCAGCGCCTTGGGAAATTGCTCCCGGAACCAGGGAATTTCCACCCGGACGCCGCCCGCCGTCATCACACCATCCGCGTAATTCCCGCTTTCGGCCTCCACGCCGTTCCGCGTCCGGACAAATCCCCGCCGGGTCACGCCCGATTGCATGCGCGGCCCTTGCCCCACGTAAAAGTTCCACTGATCCGTGCCACTCGAATCCTGATAGAGGACTTCCTCCGGTGCGGTGGTTTCCGCAAGTTCGAGAGACCAGGTGATGTCGTCGAACATAACAGTTCCCGGCGAGTTGAGTCCTTGGATCACGGGTTGGCTGTCGCTGACCTCACAGTCACCGTTATCGGCGTTCGGCGCTTCATAGCCCCAAAGCGCCCGGTGGTGATTGACCAGCGTCAACCGCGCGCGGATGTACGGTAATCCCGCGTAAAAATGCAACCGTGCTACCAGATCCAGACCATGAACCGCTTCCGGGGCCCTAACCGTTACCACCGCGCGCAACGGTCCGGCTTCCTCAACTTCCACACTGGCCGGTTGGGGGGGATTATTCCACAATCCCCTGTCGATGCGGACTGCCCCATCCATGCCTATCACATTTCCTAATATTCCACTGTTCCGTTCCACGTGATATCGGCCCGCGCCGGTATCCACGATAAGGCCCTCATCCCCGGAGTTGGTGATCGTAATGGTCCTGGATGGACTTGGCGGAGTTCCTGCTTCCAGCCGGTAGGTTTGCCCCCTTTCGGCCTGAAAATCCACCAGCAGCCAGCTGATCGATCCACCCGGACCCGACCGGACGGCAGCGCGGATTTGGCTGGGCACCGGCCCGCGCGGATCCAGGACGGTGAAGCGGGACGAATCCCAATCGCCCGGCGGCAGCGGAACCCCTACCGTAATGGGAATCTTGCCGGTTGTTCCGTCAGGCAGCCGGACTTCCAACGGCACGCTCAACGGCCCGGCGGGCGTGGGAGTTCCCGTGGGAACCGGCGTAGGCGCCGGGGTCCGGGTAGGAGCCATAGTCCCGGTAGGAGTAATCCCCGATGTCGGCAGCTGGGTGGGCGTGGGAACCGGCGTTGAGGTCGGCGTAAAGGTGGCGGTTATCGGGGGAGTCGGTGTCGCCGTGGGAGCCGCCCCTCCTTGATGGGGAACCAGCACCAGCCGGTTACCATCCGGAGAAACCACAAATTGGGAGACGGTGACGAGGCCGTCCGCGTCCGCGGTTACCGTGCCGGACGCGATGAGCCGATTGTCGCTGACCGTTCGGTTTTCCCAATCGTATGTGGCTCCTGGTGTGATGACGAAACGCTGCACGCGCCGGGGCGTCACGTCCACGGTCTGCGCGCCTTCCAAGGATCGCAGGGCGATTTCCCACCGCGCGGGCGAATCGACGGGCGGGCCGGCCCACGCGTTCCACGACGCCGACCATTCGATATTCATGTTGTATTCACCTGCGGAATCAGGAGGAACGGGGAGGCTGCCGGAGGCATAGGTCAAGGCCGGCAGCGTTTCATCCCGGACCATGCGGAATCCCCAGAACGGACCACTGGCCCTGGGCAGCCATTGCTCTCCAACGGCCGGTCCCAGGCCTGCGAATCCCACCCAGGTGTGATCTTCGTTTACCGTCGCGCCCGAAAAGGCGTGGCGGCCCTGATACAACGGCTCGTAAGCCGGGCGGCCTTGCGATTCCCAGGCGATCACCCGGTCGCGCGTCCCATGGGCCAACGCCACGAAGGCGATATCTTCACCCCGGCGCTGGACCAACGTGGCCTGGTGGTTCTGCCAGTCCCACACGCCCGTCCCGTTGAACCGCGTCAGATGGGCGGCGTACACCCCCCGGTTTTCAATCGGCAGATTCAATGCCACCGCGCCCCATTTAAGCTCCAAGTCGGTCCCCACCCAATCCACCTCGCAGCCCTGGCTGGCCGCGCGGTAGTTGGTCATCGGCTCGCTACAATACACGCCCGCGAATAAGTTGGGATAGCGCAGCGCCAGGGCCAGCGAACCGCTTGCGCCCATGGAATGCCCATAAGCAAAAATCCGCCGGGGATCGATGTCGCTGTACAGGGGATCGCGCAAGATGTCATAAATCGCCCGCTGCAACCGCTCCTCGGTGAAATTCACGATCGGCCCGGTGGTCACAGGCGATCCCCCGTCCCGCCAATAATCATGCGTCGCGCTGTAGCCGTAATACCACGACTGCCGCGGATCGTCGCACCACAACTCTACGCATCCGAAATAATGCGAACCGTCCCCGGCCTCATAACGGCTGCCGTGCCCCTCGATGTGCAGCAGCAACGCGTAAGTTTCGGGGTATTCACCCCCGCATTGTTCCAGTGTCGGATACCCCACGAAATAGTTGTACGCATAGGTTGGCCCATCCGGCGTCTCGTAGGTGGGATTCCAGCGCGCGTAATTCATGAATTGGGTATACACACGCCCCCGCCCGCCCGGCGATTGCCATACCAACACCGGTTCGGGATCCACCGCCGTTTCTGTCACGGGACCGAAGGTATTCCCCGGCCCGAAATCCCGCTGGTTTTCCACCCCATCAAGCACAGTGCTCACGGCATAGTACGACATGCCCCCTTCTTCTACT
>ERZ795045.3299-NODE-3299-length-14405-cov-6.122578_pt1 | contig 14405 bp, 11 predicted proteins | sample MGYA00375129_ERZ795045 | MGnify/ENA primary metagenome ERZ795045 (study PRJEB30174, sample SAMN05720166) | activated sludge metagenome | isolation source: anaerobic digester from wastewater treatment plant | place: Japan | collected 2015-05-15 ... | reverse complement strand
CGGAGCCCCGAAGGGGCTTTGCCGGAAAGTAGCGCGGAGCTTCGAGCTCCGCGCGCGTGGGTGTTGCGCAATCCGGCGCGCGGTGCTGCAAGCACCGCGCTGCTTGCAAGCGAAGCCCTGCCGGGCTGGGCCGGGCTACATTCGCGGCGCAAGCGCAACGGTGCGGGCTGGGGGGCGGAGCCCCGAAGGGGCTTTGCCGGAAAGTAGCGCGGAGCTTCGAGCTCCGCGCGTGCGCGCGACACTCTCCTTATCTCGGAATCCCAGCAGATAAGGTATATCCCAGGTGGGGATTCTATCGGGCGACCCGGGGAAGCGCCGGGCGGGATAGGAGGAGCGAGATGCAAGAGAACGCGACGTCGGGCGCGGGCCACGCGGAGCCCGCGCGGGTAACATCCGAGCCTTTCGGGAAGACGCCGGAGGGCACCCAGGTGGAGCTGTTCACGCTTCGCAACAGGAACGGCTGCGAGGCGCGGATTACCAACTATGGCGGCATCGTCGTCTCGCTGCATGTGCCGGACCGTTCCGGGGAACTCGCGGATGTCGTCCTTGGCTACGAGACGCTGGAAGGCTACCTGAAGGCATCGCCCTATTTCGGGTGCATCGTGGGCCGCTATGGGAATCGCATCGGCGGCGCCCGGTTTACCCTGGACGGCAAGACGTATACGCTCGCCGCGAATGATGGCCCAAACAGCCTCCACGGCGGCGTCCGTGGCTTCGATAAAGTGGTGTGGGCCGCGAAGGTGATCCCCGGCGAGGATGGCCCGGCGCTCGAACTCCGCTACACCAGCCCGGATGGCGAAGAGGGCTTCCCCGGCACGCTCGCGGTCTGTGCGGTCTACGCCCTGGGAGACGACAACGCCTTGCGCCTCTCGTTCGAGGCGAAGACAGATAAGCCGACGGTGTGCAATCTGACTCACCACTCCTACTTCAATCTGGCGGGGCAGGGGAATGGCGATATCCTCGGCCACGAGATGATGATCGCGGGGAGCCACATCACCCCCGTGGACTCCACGCTGATCCCGACGGGAGAGCTGCTTCCGGTGGCTGGCACGCCCTTCGATTTCACGCGCCCGCGCCCCATCGGCGAGCGGATCGATCAGGAGGAGGAGCAACTCGCGTTCGCCGGCGGGTATGACCACAACTGGGTGCTCGACAAGCCGGCGGGTGCGCTCGGCCTGGCGGCGCGCGTCTGCGAGCCCGCGAGCGGCCGCGTCCTGGAGTGCTGGACCACCGAGCCAGGGATTCAGTTCTACGCGGGCAACTTCCTCGACGGCACAATCGTCGGGAAGGGCGGCCAGGTATATAGGCGGCGCTACGGCTTCTGCCTCGAACCGCAGCACTTCCCCAATTCTCCAAACCAGCCGCGCTTCCCGACGGTAGTCCTGCGGCCTGGCCAGGTCTACCGGTCGGCGATGGAGTATCGCTTCCGGACGCGGTAGCCAGGCCCGCCGCCTGGAATCAGGCTTGCGTGAAGGCGACCAGCGCGTCGAGGAGCGCGGCGCCCAGCCGCCGGTACTCCTCGCGAGAGAGCACCCTCCCGCGGATCTGGGCGTAGGGCGTCTCCAGGCAGAGCGACGGGATGCCGAGCGTGTCCCACACGTAACTGCTCAGGATGCCTCCATCGCTCCACCGAGAGGCGTAGGTCGCCTGCACGTCCGGCTGCTCGCGGATGAACTCCGCGGGGAGGCGCTCCCGGATGAAGAGCGCCGCCGCGCGCGTCGCATCCACGTGTTCCTCGGGGCGTGAGGGCCGCGGCAGGTGGAAGTAGGCGCCCTCTGTCTCGGCCGCGCCGGGGCCGTGCAGATCCACCACCAGCGCCGGGCGGCATCGGCGCGCCCAGCGGTGCAGGTCTCTCTGGATGACGAGGACCTCGTGGCGCATCGGCGGGCGCGTCCATGCCCGGTTGAGATCGTAGGGGAAGGGATCCTTGCCATAGTCGCCTTCCAGCACGCCATCCAGGTGGGCGAACGGCACCGCCCAGAGGAGAACCCGCGCCGGATCGACCGCGCGGCGCGCGTGCCGGAGGATGCCATCGAGCACCCAGGAGCCAGGCGTCTCACCGGCGTGCTGCCGGGCGATGACGTAGATCCCGGCCGCTTGCGCGGGCTCGTTACCGAACGCGTTGGCCAGGTGAGTGAGTGGCCGTCCCTTCTGCGTAACGCCAATCGCGGCCTCGTGCCAGTAGCCCGGGCATTCGGAGAGCGTCCACGCCAGGTCCTCCGGCAGGTAGGGGTAGCAGAACGCGAAATCGAAGGAGGACGCCCGCGGGTTCACTACCCAGACGGCCTCATGCTGGCCATCCGGCAGCTCGCGGATCTCGGTTTCGGTCACCCGCTCCCAGTCGCCACTGGCGTGTCGATAGACCGGGCGCGTTGTTCTCCCGCCTGCGCCGAAACCGAGGCAGGTATCGGCATTCGTGAGGAGCAGCTCGACCGGGCGCCCGGTGCATCCCTCGATGCGGATCCAGAACCAGAGCGCCTCGGTTCCACCGCGCGGATCGGCCGCGAAGCGAACGACGTCACGTTCAGGCAGCGCCGCCGTTTCGATAGCACACGCGTTCCCACCCGGGAAATCGGTTCTTACTTCCAAAGCCATGGTGGCTCCTCTCATGGGGGTGGGGACGGACGCGGGCCGGCGGCTGACCGCGCCGCCAAGCCGGCCTCACCACCCAGGGTGACCGGGCGGATTGGGTCCGCCCGGCGCTCATGGCTCCACCAGATCCGCCGCCGCCGCGTTCTGCTCCACCTGCTGGATGCTCTTGCACCCGGGAATGACGCAGGTGACGGCCGGGTTTTTCAGGCACCACGCCAGAGCCCACTGCGCCATCGGCACGCCCTCGGGCACCTCCTGCTGCCGGATTCGCTCCACTTCCGCCACGGTTGCGCGGATCTGCGCAGGGTCACGGTGCGAGCGGACATCGTTGGACGGGAAGTGGGCGCTGGCGTCATACTTCCCGCTGAGGAAGCCGCTTGCCAGCGGCACGCGCGCCAGCACACCCAGGTTCTGCCGCTCGCACGAGGGGAAGACGAACTCCTCGGGGATGCGGTGGAGGCGGTTATACACCACCTGGATTGCCTCGGCGCCAACGCGCGTTGCGGAGTCCACCTGGTACAGGTTCTCCTCGGGAGTGCTTGGGGTGGGCACGGAGATGCCGAGGTGCCTCACCTTGCCCAGGCGCACCTGCTCCTGAAGCATCTCCCACAGCCCCGGCGTGTCGAACTCCTCGTCGGTGCCGGAGTGGAACTGGTAGAGATCCACGTAGTCCGTCTGCAGCGCCCGAAGCGAGTCCTCCAGCTGCTGACGCACCTCGTCCGGCTTCCATCCGGGCAGGTGGCCGAACTTGGTCGCCACGATCCACTCCTCGCGGGGCTGCCCCTTCAAGAAGTGCCCGATGAGCGTTTCGGAGCGGTGGTTCTCTCCATAGCATTCGGCGGTATCAATCAGGTTGATCCCCAGCTCGCGCCCGCGACCGAGGATGGCCGCCACCTCCTCCTCGGTGAACGTCTTTCCCCAGGCACCTCCGAACTGCCACGTGCCGATGCCGATGACCGAGACGCGCATCCCAGTCTTGCCCAGCGTGCGGTACTTCACTGGCCTGCCCTCCATCCACCGGCCGGCAATGCCTCCGTGGAGGAGATACGCGCCGTTCAGGGGGCATTCCTGTTTGGATGGGGCCCCCAAAGGCATCGGTCTGACATGAGCTTACCCGGCGTGCTCCACCGTTTAGCCGGCCCACTTACAGACGCGATCCAAGAAGGGGATCGCGACGCGCATCAACAATAAGAGCCTATGGAACAGGTCATCCGCGGCAAGGCGGGTCTGCGCCGCGCCGTGACCCGGACGGCATAGATGCGGAGGGAAGGAATGGCACTCAAGGTTGGTATTGTTGGGATGCGCGGCATCGGGAATACGCACGCAGCCGCTCATGTGCAGGATCCGCTCTCGGAGCTGGTCGCCGTCTGCGATCTGGTGAAGGAGCGGGCGGAGGCCGGTGGAGCAAAGCATGGCGTGCCGGCGTATGGGTCGCTGAAGGAGATGCTGGCGGCCCACCCGGAGATCGACATCGTCGACGTGTGTACCGGCGGCTTCGAGAACGGGAGCTGGCATTTCGAGCCGGTGATGGAGGCGCTCGAGGCGGGGAAGCACGTCCTCGTCGAGAAGCCGATCTCCAACAACATCGAGGAAGCCCGGCAGATGGTCGCCAAGGCCGCGGAGAAGGACCTTTACCTTGGCTGCAACCTGAACCACTACTTCACCGAACCCGCCGAGCGGGCTAAGCAGTATATGGACGAGGGGAAGGTGGGCGAGCTGGTCTACTGCCTCCACAAGATGGGATTCAATGGAGGCGAGGCGACGTATGCCCCCTCGAACGCCTCGCGGAGCAAGGGCTTTCCCTACTTCCACCTGAAGGCGTTCCTGGCCCATCCCTTCAGCGTGATGCGCTACTTCTGCGGCGACATCACGCACGTGCAGGCGTTCGTGGATCGGCCCAGCTTCCGGCGCGCCGCCGGCGACGTGATGCTCTCCATCGCGAGCATTCACGTTCGCTTTGCTAATGGCGGCGTTGGCTACCTCCTCTCCCAGCGCGGCGACGCGACCTACGGCCTGGGCGGCTGGTGGAGCTTCGAGGTTGCGGGCACTCGCGGCACCTTCTGCATCGAGAACTGCGTGGAGAAGTGCACCTTCTGGCCGGCGCCCAAGCCGGGCCAGGCCGGGAACGCGGCCGCCATGTCCGGGGGCGGAGCCGGCGGCGTCGAGGTCCTTGACACCGGAATCAAAGACTTCGGCGCGACCTTCCCGCGGCGCATCCACGCTTTCCTGGAGGATGTGACCAACGGCGTGCCGCGCGATATGCTCCGCGCCTCCGGGCGCGACGCCCTGGCAACGCTGGAGTACACCTGGGCGGTGATTGAGTCGTACGAGCAGGGCGGCATCCTCGTGCGCCCGAACCCGCTTCCGCCCATCCACGGCGATCCGCGGGTGCTGCTCGACTGAGTGTCAGGGGGAGCCGGGGATGGCGCCCCGGCTCTCCCATCCACCGGCCTGGGGCGGTTCAGCCGGTCCGGCTGCAGCCGGCATCCCCGGGGGGCTTGCCGGAAGCGGGTGCACCACCCTCTGGTGCTCTTCTCTCCCGAGGTTCATGCCCCGCCGCGTGTCCGCCGTGGCGGGTGAAGCCGCTCTCCGGCGGCCGGCCCGCATGAGCAGGGCGGTACGTGTGCCCGGGATCGATCTGTTCCTGAAGCAGGGCATCGGGCTTCGCGCATAGAACCCGGTACCATCCACGCTGCGAACATAGACGGAAAGGTGGTTTCCGCACCTCGTAGGGATTCCGGGCGGAAGCAAGTAGGCATCATATCAGAGGGAGCTCTCTGCCATAAACCAGCTGTTGAGAAGTCTGCGATGGAGCGGCGGCATCGCAGGCGCGGGCGAGCCTGCTTCCACGAGGGCGAAGCAGGGGCGTGCGGGAACCACCTGGAATGGGAGAGGAATGGCGCAGGAACGGGGGGGGCGCGTCTGGGCGAGGGCAGATCCTGCGCGCGCTTCGATCACGGAACTACCGGCTCTTCTTTTTTGGACAGGGTGTCTCGCTCATTGGCACATGGACGCAGCAGATTGCCATGAGCTGGCTGGTGTACCGGCTGACAAACTCACCCTTCCTTCTGGGCGTGGTTGGGTTTTGCAGCCAGGCGCCCTCCGCCCTCATGGCACCCTTCGCCGGAACTCTCGCCGATCATTTCAGCCGGCACCGCATCCTGATCGGAACTCAGGCGCTCTCGATGGTGCAGGCGGCGATGCTCGCCATCCTCACCCTCACCGGCGTGATTGACGTCTGGCACATCGTGGCGCTCGCTATCTTCCTCGGCTTTGTCAACGCGGTGGATATGCCCACGCGCCAGTCGTTTGTCGTGGAGATGCTTGAGCGCAAGGAGGACCTGAGCAACGCGATTGCGCTCAACTCGTCGCTCTTCAACGGCGCGCGCCTGCTGGGACCGACGCTGGCCGGCATGATCTTGCCGCTCGTTGGGGAGGGCGCGTGCTTCGGGATCAACGCCGCGAGCTATCTCGCGGTGATCCTCGCGCTGCTCGCGATGCAAGTTCAGCCGCGCTCGCTCCCCAACCCCGAGGGCCGCATGCTCGATGGGATGCGCGAGGGGTTTGCCTACGCCCGGCGTTCCGCGCCAATTCGCACGATTATCCTCCTGCTCGCTGTGGTCAGCCTCGTCGGCATGCCCTACACCGTCCTGATGCCGGTCTTCGCCCGCGAGATCTTGAAGGGCGACGCGCGCACGCTCGGCTTCCTGATGTCCGCGTCCGGGGTCGGAGCGCTCTCCGGGGCGCTTTACCTGGCTTCCCGCCGGAGCGTATTGGGCCTCGACCGGGTGATCGCCCTCGCGACGGCCACGTTTGGCATGGGGCTCATTCTGTTCTCGGCATCGCACTTCCTCTGGCTCTCGCTTGCGCTGCTGGTCATCGTAGGCGCGGGCGGCATCCTCCAGATGGCTTCCTGCAATACGATTGTGCAGACGATTGTCGATGAGGATAAGCGCGGGCGCGTGATGGGCATCTACATCATGGCATTCGCGGGCACGGCGCCCGTGGGAAGCCTGCTGGCGGGCGCCCTCGCAAGCCGGATTGGCGTTTCGGCGACTCTGCAGCTGGGAGGCGGGATCTGCGTCCTGGCGGCGCTGATTTTCGCCAAACAGCTTCCGGCACTGAAGGAAGCCGCCCGGCCCATCTACATCCGCCTTGGCATCCTGCCCGCGAAGAAGTAACTGGCGCTCTCGCGGCGGGACCATCTACGGTGAGGCCCTGCTTCGCGATAGAGGCCGTTTGGCCGCGGTGGTCTCGGATAAGAGCGGTCTTTCCCGCGCCGATGAAACCAGACCGGTAGCGCCGGCAGGCATTGGCAGGATGCGCATCGAACTAAGCGGGCGCGCGGAGGTGAGCCGGTCGGAGCGCGCCCCGATACCAGGGGGCTCCGGGCGCCGGCTTGCCAAAGGAAGCCCGGCAGGGCACGGCGGAGCCAGCGGCCTCGCTCTCCTGTTGGGCCCGCGGCGAGAGGAGTTCGCACACCATGCCTGGGAGACTCGAAGCAACGCACGGCGTCATCTGCTCCATGCCACGGGACCTCTTCGGTTATTTCGGGTGGCCGTCGGTCACGCGGATGCCGGATGGCACGCTGGTGGCCGCGGCCTCGGGGTTGCGCAACGAGCATGTCTGCCCCTTCGGGCGCTCGGTGATCTGCGTCAGCCGGGATGAGGGCGAGACGTGGAGCCACCCGCGTGTGGTTAACGACACGCCACTAGACGACCGAGACACGGGAATCGTCAGCCTCGGCGGCAAGGAGCTTCTCCTCACCTGGTTTACCAGTGATAATCGCACCTACGTGAAGCCGGACAGCCCGCACTACCCCCTCTGGAGCCGGGGCCTGGCGCTCGTGAATGATGAGAATGTCTCGGTTTACGCAGGTGCCTGGGTGCGGCGCAGCACGGACGGCGGCGAGAGTTGGGAGCCGCCGATCCGGATGGGAATCAACACGCCACACGGCCCAATCGTTCTCGCCAATGGCGAGTTGCTCTACTTCGGCAAGTACTTCGGGGAGCGGCTGGGGCGCCGCCGCCGCGGGGATGGCGAGATTCTCGCGGCGCGCAGCACCGATGGCGGGCGTACCTGGGAGCGGATCGGCGAAGTGCCCCTCTATCCCGGCACGGTCACCGACCACTACCATGAGCCGCACGCCGTAGAGCTGCCGGATGGCCGGCTGGTCGGCCTGATCCGCTTCCAGAACCACAGCGATGCCCCCAAAGTGGAAGAGATGGGGCTGGTCCATTTCAGTATGATGCAGACCGAGTCGGAGGATGGCGGCCGGACGTGGTCGACGGCGCGTCCGCTGGGCTTCCACGGCTCGCCGCCCCACCTGCTGCGCCACTCCTCGGGAACGCTCATCTGCACCTACGGCTACCGGTTGAAGCCGTTTGGCCAGCGCGTCGCCCTCTCCTCCGATGGGGGACAGAGCTGGGAGCACGACTGGATTCTACGCGACGACGGCCCCGACCACGATCTGGGCTATCCGTGCACCGTAGAGCTGCCCGGCGGGGATCTTTTCACGGTCTACTACCAGAAGCCGGAGACCACGGCCGACAAGTGCGCGCTCCTGTGGAGCCGGTGGCGCCTGCCCTGAGCGGGCAAGTAAAGAACGGGCGCCGGATCCGCGCGCGGATCCGGCGCCCGGCAGGTGGTCGTAGTTTTACTATCCGGCACGCTCCATCACCAGGACGCCGTAGCGTTGGAGCGTTTCCGGTGGCGCGCCGGCGCCTTCGGGGATGATCACGCGCATCTTCCGGCGCAGCCCGGCGGGAATTGGCGCCGGTTCCTCGCCCGGGTTGACCAGGATCACCGTCTCCTTGCCACCGGCGGGGCGCAGCCGGATCCCGTGGATCGCGCCTTCGACAAACGGCTGGCGGTCGGCGCAGAGGAGGGCGGGCGCGAGGGCGTTCACCTCTCGGGCGACGGCGGTCATGCTTCCCCACAGCGCGGGCTGCTTGTCTGGCAGGTAGCCCCCGAGCTTCCAGGGCCATCCCTTCTTGCTCGCGTCATACTCCGTGTAAACGTGGTAGCAGTAGGGTGCCAGGCCGCGCGCGTCGTGCGCCAGCGCCAGGTAGGCCATCGCGCGGTACTCCTCCGGTGTGGGCGTCTGATAGCTTACCTTCGGCACGTTGGCCACCACGTCCCACCCAAACGCCTGTGGCACGGCGATCACCGGCTGGCGGCGCTTGACGGCGGCGTGCGCTGTCTCCATCCAGTCCGAGACCTTCGTGAGCGGCTGGCGTGTGGCGAGGAGCGGGTAGGGGTCGATCATGAAGAGGTCCGAGACGCCGGCGTAGCGGTGGAACGCATCCGGCTTGTCGAAGACGACCCAGGTGGGATGATCGGGGTCGAACTCGCTCACGGCCTCATGCAGGTCGCGAATGATCGAGGGCGCGATCCCCTGGCCGTCCGGCTCGTCGTAGAGATACCACCCGAGGAGCGCGGGATGGTCCTTCAGGCCAAGCACCACCTCGCGCAGCTTCTCGCGCTCTGCGGGGAGCTTCCCGGCGAAGGGAACCGCCGCGGAGACCATCACGCGCAGCCCCACCTCCTGCGCCTTATCGAGGAGCTTGCGCAGCGCCTCGGGGTTGCTGTCGTAGGCAAAGAGGGTGTTGAACCCGCCCGCTTTGATATTCGGAAGCTGCTCCGGCGGCGCGCCGCCATACACCCCGTGCGGGAAGAACGGCTTGCCCCCGATGACCAGGTTGAGGTGCTCGTCAATCCGCACCGTATTCGGGCCGTCCTCGCGGATGGCGAAAGGCAGCTCGGCCTGCGCCACCGGCTTGCCCCCGGAGACGAGCGCCAGCTGGAGCTGGTAGCGCCCGTTGGGCACGCGCGACAGCTCCAGCCGGAACGGAACGCGGTTGCCGGTGACCCGGGCCTCGTGCGTGGCCAGTGGCGTCGCGTTATCCGGGGCCAGAAGCGCGGCGCGCAGCGCCAGCCCCCTCAGCGCCGCGGGCTCCGCATGGAGCGTGACGCTCGCTTCCAGGACGCGCGGGCTCTCCTTCGTGACGAAAAGCGTGTTGCGGTAGGACGCTTTGCCGAGCGAGGCCTCCATGACCGGCGGGGCTTCCAGAGTATCCGCTGCGAGCAGGAGCCCCTCGGGCGAGAAGACGTGGGCGGCAATCTGGATCGCATCCACCCGGTCGGTTCGGAACGCGATGTCGAAGCGCCGCTTGCCGGCGGTTTCGAGGACGCGCTCCTCCAGCTTCCCGGCGCCATCGAGGCGCAGTTCGACCCTGATCTTCTCGGGCAGGTCACCGGTTGCCTCCAGCGAGAAGCCGAGAACCCGGCCCTCCGCGGCCTTCAAGCCGCTCTCCTTGAGCGAGATCCGGAGCGGGCAGGCCACCACGGCGAAGTCGTCGCCCCAGATGGTGCCGGTGGTGCCCGGTCCCACGCCAAGGGTGAGGTAGCCGCTCTTCGCGCCGGCTGGCACCTCCACGCTCTGCGCGCGGGTTTCCCACTCCGCCGTGCCCGTCAGGTGGGCCAGGTCACGGATGCCAAAGGCCAGGCCATCACCGCCGCGAAACCCGATGCTCAGCATCGCCGAGCCCTTCGTCAGCGCCGAGCGCATCGCGGCGGAGACGGTGAGCCGCTCTCCCGGGGTGACCGGAAAGCCGGGCGAGACCCAGAAGCCCCGCGTCTTCTCGTGCGTGGCTTCCAGGCGCAGCACCTTCCCGCGCGCGCCCGCCTCCTCGACGGTAAAGAGGGGCGCGTCGCCCCCGGCAACGTAGGTACCCCATTGCGCGGGCTTGTCGCCCTCGACTTCTGTGATCCCACCGTTCTGGATCCGATTGCCTGGCTGTGGTGCCGCCAGGCAGAACGATGCCGCGCAGATCCATGCGATGGCATACGCGAGTAGTCTCATCTGGCTTTCTCCACTCCTCAAAGGCACGGACCGGCACGGCGCCTCCCCACGTGCCCGCGCCTCAGAACCCTGCTTGCGCGAGGAAGGAGCGCAGGTTGCGCGCGGCCGCCTGAGTGTCTGCGACCGCGTCCGGCTCTCTTCCGGGCGGGCAGTCGGAGATCTCCACCATGTAAACGCCCGTGTAGCCCGCCTTTCGGAACGCGGCGAGCGCCGCGACAAAGTCGATCTGACCGAGCCCGGGCGGGAGATGGTCGTCGCGCTCGCCGAAGTTGTCCTGAAGGTGGGTTGTCTGGATCGCGGCGCCGGCCATTTCGATCGCGCGAACGACGCCCAGGTCGCCCAGGTTCGCGTGCCCCGTGTCGATATTGACGCCAACGTTCGCCGCGCCGCAGGTCGCCACCATGTTGAGGAGAAACTCCCAGTCGGCCAGCGAGCGCATGTTTTCTACGGCGACCACCGTCTCCGGGCCCACCGCCTCGGCAAGGGCGCGCAGTGTTGTCTGGTTCGCTCGCTTTCGCTCCTCGAGCCGGGCCGGGTCCATGCCGCCGGCGCTGTGGACCACGACGACGCGGGTGCCCAGAGCCCGGGCGATCTCCGCGGCGCTCTGGAACGCCGCGAGCGTCGGCTCGACCTGCGCATCATCCGCGGCGAGGGGCGTCCAGGCATGCACCGACCACGGGATCAGCCCGAGCGCGCGCGTGCGCTCCGCCACCTGCGCCAGCTCCTCGAGCGTCAAGACCGAGGCGTGAGAGTACTCTACGGCGTCGAAGCCGGCATCGGCGATGATCTCCAGGGCGCGCAGTTGATGGGGGAGAGTGAATGCGTCCTCGTTGGAGAGACGTCCCGCCGAATAGAGCGTGTTGCACCCGATTTTGATCTCCACAGAATGCCACCTTTCCGGGCAGCCACCGTGTTGGCCTCGCCTATCACGCTGCCCGACAAGCCAGGATTCCGCGGCTCGAGGGGCGAATCCTTTGCGTGTGAGACCTCACGAGGCGCGCTCCGGGAGGGGGCGAATGGCGATGCGGAGAGTGTGGCTGTGGCTGGCGATGGCGTGCGCAATCCTTGTCGCGGGCCAGGGGATGATTCGCGCGGCAGCCCCGAAGACGCGCATGGCCGTCATCACGCGGCTCCGGCGCGGGCAGTGGCCCGTGATCGATGGCCGGTTTGGCGATCCCGCCTGGCAGGGGGTTCGCCCACTCCAGGCGTTCGTGCCCCTGGGCGGCGATGGCGCGAAACCGAAGGCGGAGACCGTGGCGTGGGTTACCTACGATGATGCCCGGCTCTACCTCTTCATCCGGTGCCGCGAGCCGCGCCCTGAGGAGATGCGCGTCGCGGGCGAGGGCCGGGACGACGACGTGGGCGAGGGCGATAGCCTGCACCTTTTCATCGCGACGGCAGACCTGCCCGATCCCTCCTTCTACTTTGCCCTCAATCCAAAGAACGTCCGCTGGGACGCCTTCTGCAACGGCGAGACCATCGAGCCGGCAATCGATTGCGAGTGGGAGAGCGCAGTCGTGACCGGCAAGAAAGAGTGGTGCGCCGAGATCGCGATCCCGTGGTCAGCTCTGCGCCGGGAGCCGCCGCTTCCGGGCACGAAGATCCGTGCCAATCTCGGGCGGCGGCGGGTTCCCGACGATGAGCGTACCACGTGGTCGCCGGCTCAGGAGCAGTTTCACGAGCCGGAGCGCTTCGGCACCTGGGTGCTCCAGTAGCCCGCTTTACGGCAGGATGTCCAGCGGGTCGCTCGTCACCTTGCGGATTGTGCGCGCGTCGAGGCGCTCCACCCCGGGCCGCGTGGCGGCGGCGTCGCAGTAGTCGGCGCGGTTATACTCCAGGAGGATCTCCATCGGCTTTAGGGGGGAGAAGGGGCGTGCCTGGCCGATCAGGCTGACGGCGCGCCGGGCCGCTTCGCGAATCTGCGCGCGCGCTTCCTCCAGGTCCACCAGCTCCGCGCGGTTGCGCCCGATGGCGCGCTTGACGACCGCCGTTTCGACGGGGTGGAAGAACTGGCGCGCCTCGACGCAGGCGGCTTCATCCCCGCTCACCATCAGCATCGGAACGTTCCAGTTGCTCGCCACGATCGCCCACTGCGCCAGCTCGCCCATGCGCCGGCCGTTGATCGAATAGTCGTGCCAGTGGATGGAGGACTGCGTGTGGTCGAGGAAGGCGTTCATCGTGCCGGACATGGCGTGGGCGCCGATGAAGAAGGTGCCCTGGTAGCTCTCGTCTAGGATCCCCCACCACTTCTTGTTGGGGCGCGTGTCGTTCTCGGCGCGCGGGTCGAGCATCTCCAGGATGAAGTTGTTCCCACCGCCGTGGCTATCGAGCACCGTCACGTGATCCGCGCCGCCGGCGAAGGCGCCGTCGATTGCCGCATTCAGATCGCCCATCAGGAGCTCGCAACAGCGGCGGTAGGTCTCGCTGGTGCGCTGCATCATCTCGAAGCTATCGATTCCGGAGACACCCTCGAGGTCGGTGTGGATGTAGATCTTGATCATGCGCTTCTCCAGAGAGGGCCCGGTCGCCACCGGGACCCTCTGATCCGGACGATGGCAAAGGTGTGGGGGATAGGCCTACCAGCGCCGGCCGTCAAACCAATTGGGGCCGGGACCCACATCGCGCGTGATGATTCCCTTGGCGATCATGCTGTCGATAGCAGCCTGGGCCGCCTCCACCGCTTTGAGCCCGTCCTCGCCGGACGCGAGCCACGGCAGCAGCGTGCCCTGCTTTACGCTTTCGATGAAGCCGCGGTAGATCACCTCGCGGTCGGCATCGTGCGAGGCGTAGGGCAGCGGCTCATCCAGGGTCTGGTCGTGCGCGAAGACGCGCAGACGCTGGTTATCCAGGTCCCACGCCAGGCTTCCGCGGTCGCCGATCACCTCGTAGCGCACATACTCTTTCCGCGTTTGCGCCTCGTAGGCATAGTCGAAGCCCTTATCGACCACGGTGAGGATGCCGTTTTCATGTTCGCAGAGGGCGACGCCGTGGTCGGGATACTCGAACCCGCGCATGGAGTAGCCCATCGCCTCGATCCGCCGGAAATCGCTGCCAGTGAGGAAGCGCGCGTAGTCGAAGCTGTGAACACCGCAGTCGAACATGGCGTTCTTGCCCTCATGGCAGATGTTGACCAAGCGGGAATAGGCGGCCTTCTCGCCAAGGCGCTCGCGCACCACGCGGTTATCGGGCGCGGCCATCAGCCCGATCAGGCGCACCATGCGCGCGTGCCCGATGATGCCCGCGTCCACCACATCCTTGATCCGCCGGTTGACTGGATTGCCCCGGTTGTTGAGCGAGATGCAGAACAGCCGGCCGGATTCGCGCATCGCGGCCACCATCTCGCGAGCGTGCGCCACCTCGGTGGCGATAGGCTTCTCGCAGAGAACGTGCTTTCTAGCGGCGGCGCACGCCATCACCAGCGGGTAGTGCGCGCGGTCGGCCGCGACGACGGCGATGACGTCGATAGAGGGGTTGGTAATCAACTCCTCGGGTTGAGTGGTGGCGAGGGGAACCCCATACTTCTCGCCCAGGGTCTTCACGTATTCCGGGTTGAGATCGGCGATGCCGGCCACCTCCACCTCGGGCATGTGCGAGAGAACATCGAGATGACTGCGGCCCGCGGAGCCCAGGCCGATAACACCAAATCGCATCGATGACTTCCTTCCCACGGCAAACACGCTTACCTGTTCTGGCCCCACCCCTGCCTCTCCTCTCGCTGTCGGCAGGAGAAGCGGAACGGGGCGGGGAATGTGGCCCCCGGAGGGAGTGGAACGCGATGGAGAAGAGAGAGCCATTGACCGCCCGCGCGCTCCTGGAGATCGGGGGCGCGTTTCAGACCAGCCGGCCGCTCCTCACGGCAGTGGAGCTGGATCTTTTCACCCGGCTGGGAGACGCGAGGCTCACCGCGTCGGAGCTCGCGCGGGCGATGGGCGTGGACGAGCGCGCGCTC
>ERZ795045.3297-NODE-3297-length-14414-cov-5.119159_pt1 | contig 14414 bp, 12 predicted proteins | sample MGYA00375129_ERZ795045 | MGnify/ENA primary metagenome ERZ795045 (study PRJEB30174, sample SAMN05720166) | activated sludge metagenome | isolation source: anaerobic digester from wastewater treatment plant | place: Japan | collected 2015-05-15 ... | reverse complement strand
GATGGCTGTAATCGTGGAGCGCATATCCGAATACGAACGTGATACCTTGGCCCGGATTTGGGCGTTCAAAAAGTTGGGAACAGCAATCGCGGCCAGGATGCCAATGATCGCCACCACAATCAATAACTCAATTAAGGTAAAGCCAGATTTCCTCCTCATGAACCATCCTCCTCCCCACTCATGGGTTTGTTTGAGTAATTTTACCGCAAGACCGGATCAGAATTCCATCCATCCAACCTGTTTATCCTGTAAAAAAATGTAATTCTATCTCCCGTTCCTTCTTCTCCTCAAAAATCCTTCTCAAATCATATATCATATCATCTTTCGATTGAAAAAAAATAGGCTTTCCCACTCCAGGAAAGCCAAAAATCTTCTATTTTCACCGGCCGCCCCGTAGATTAGAACGTACCGGACCGCCTCCCGAGCGCATCATGATATCGCCGATGCTGACAATCCCGTTAGAGGCGTCATAGGGGATCCCGTACCGCACACCGGTGGCGCCGCCATACATGGCCTCCGCCGCCGGACCGAAGGCGTAGAGGATATAATCTCCCTCCCGCAGGGGCGGTTCATACTGGGTAGCCCCATAATCCGGGCCATTCTGGGCAGGATCATTGTCCGCGTAATAGTACACGTCGTTGCCCCGCAGGCCAAACCGTTCCGATTCGCCCCCGGATACTGCCTGCATGAATTTGGGAGCGAAGGGATCTTTGGGAATCGAGGACAAATAGGCGATCGGACTGGTCAGGGGCGCCAGCACATGGATTTGACGGCGGGTGGCTTCCGGTTCGTCACCCACGCCTCGGAAGACATCACGGATCCGCTTGCGGCCCCAATCCGTATCATCATCCCAGAAATCCACCAGCAACACTCCCCGGTCGAGGCGGAGTTGCTCGATGGCGGTTGAGGTAGTGCGCATATCAGCATAACTCCGGGCGACCTTGGCGCGAACCTGGGCGTTCAAAAAATTCGGGACCGCGATGGACGACAGGATGCCGATAATAGCTACCACGATAAGCAATTCGATCAAAGTGAAGGCATGCTGTTTCATGTTTTTTTCCTTTCTTCGGCTCCTGATGCAAGCCATCATCCCTTGCCGGTGTATCGTCCCTTATCCTCTTCTCCTAAGTGTAGTTTCCCGGATGTATTCCAATAAATCGATTTGTAATAAGTTGCATAAAGGAGATGAATCCATTTCCGGTGGAGGAAAAGGAGGAGGAAATTTTTTTGAAAACCTATGTATTTTTTAAATAATATAATTTTTACTATTGGAGATACATGGATTACAATAAAAAGAGGCGACAATAGAAAAAGCGAGAGCGTGTGATTCACGCTCCCGTTGATTTGAATGAGATTGAGTTCTACACAATCCGTATGGATTAACGTCCACCCAACCGGTTTTGTCTGACGATTCCTCCCCCCGAACGCATCATGATGTCCCCGATGCTTACCGTGCCGTTCGAGGTGTCATAGGGGATACCGTAGCGGACGCCGGTGGAGCCGCCATACATAGTCTGGGCGGCAGGACCGAAAGCATAGAGGATATAGTCTCCTTCTCCGAGAGGAGGATCGTACATGGTGGCCCCATAATCCCCGCCAGGATTAGCGGGATCGTTGTCGGCATAATAATAGATTTCATTGCCGGCCAGCCCAAACCGTTCCGACTCCCCTCCCGACACGTTTTGGGCGTTCGTCGGGGCAAAAGGATCGCGGGGGAGAGAGGTCATGTAGGAGACGGGGCTGGTCAGAGGAGCCAGAACATGAATTTGGCGGCGTGTGGCTTCGGGTTCATTGCCTACGCCGTTGAAGACGTTCTGGATCCGCTTGCGGCCCCAATCCGTGTCATCATCCCAGAAATCGACCAACAACACCCCTTTATCCAGGCGCAACTGCTCAATGGCGGTTAGGGTATTGCGCATGTCCGCGTACGAGCGGGCGACCTTGGCGCGGATCTGGGCATTGAGAAAATTGGGTACGGCGATCGCGGCGAGAATCCCGATAATAGCGACGACGATGAGCAATTCAATCAAGGTGAAGCCGGGATTTTTCTGCAATGTGATACTCCTCCCTGTAAATAGGTATGGTCTTGCGAAAAAATAACGTAAATAATTCAATAGATTGAATTTAGATACGTTCTTCTTTAGAACCATATCTCTTCCGGGTGATTATTCAAGGCGGGAGGAAGACTGATAAGGAGGATAAGGACAAAGGGAGAATCCCAGGATTAAGAATCGGTGGGCCAGTGGCACGTCTTGACCGGGAAGGACAAGGTAAAGCAGGCCCCCCCTTGTGGTCGGTTATTGACCTGGATGCTCCCGGCGTGGAAATCCTCGATGATGGATTTGACCCAGGACAATCCCAATCCTCCGCCGCTGCTCTGATCTTTGGTGGAATAACCGGACTGAAAGATTTGGCCGATTTCGGACTCGGAAAGTAGTCGTCCCTGTTTATCCCGAATCCCCGGGCCGTTGTCATGAACGGATACCGTGACTGTCCCCTCCCCTTCCAGGCGGGTTTGGATTTGAATGATTCCTTGTTTGCCGTGATCCATCCCGTTCCGGATCGCCTGAGAAGCATTGGCCAAAAGATTGAACAGAGCCATGCGCAGCAGCCGTGGCTCGGCCTCGACTTCTACCGGATCGTGAGCCAGGACTTGCGTCGTGATCCGCTGGGAGCTGGAAAGTTGAAACAACTGGGCGACATCGCGAATCAGGGCCGTAAGATCAACCCGCTCATAGCGGGGGCGGCGGGTGTATCCGAAAGAGCGGTAGATATCCACCATATCCTGGAGAAAGTGGAGGTTGTTTTCCAGACCTTCCACCGCTTGGAGATAGATGGCTCCCTTGGAATGGTCCATGGAAACGATTCCCAGGTCATGGGCGCGGCGGATGGTATCAAGGTCCCATTTCCCAGAAGCGATGATATTAGTCAGATCGTGGCCCATATTGGTGGCCAGGTTGATGCCAAACCGGTTCCGTTCCTGGGTGAGGGCGCGGCTGCGGGTAAAGGCGCGGGCCAGGCCATTCTCCGCCTGCTTTTTGATTTCCTGGCTCATTTGCCAAAGTTCATCCGAAGAAAAACGGTTATCTCTGCTGATTTCACATAGAATTCCCCCGAGTGTCTGTTCGCCGGATTGCAGGAGGATGGCGCAAGCCCCCCCGGGAGTGATTTGAATCGGCGCATTCTCTTCAGGCCAGGCACCGGGGGAATTTAATTCTGATTGAGTACTGTTTTCAAAGGGAACAAGGCGCCGTTCGTCCGCCAGCCAACGGAAAACACGCACGTGGGTAAATGGATAGATTTTTTGGACAGCCGGAATCACAGCATTCATGAATTGATCCACCACGACTTGGTCATCCGCTTGGGAATGAAGCGTATCGACAATGCCGTCGATTTCCAGGCCGAAGAGGATCTCCCGCTGATTTTGCGCCAAGCGGTTGAAGGCTTTTTCGATTTCGTGACGGGGCGCCCGGATGAGGGCGACTCGGTTGGATTGGATCATGCGTTCGATCGCGCTCCCCACCCGCTGCAAGGGACGGAGCACACTACGGGATAACCAACCATAAAACACCCCGCTGCCCGCGATGAAAAGCAGGGCATAAATCCAATAACGCACCACCATGCGTTCAATTTCCGGCCAACCCGGAGGAGTGGCGTAATAGACGGCCAGCCGGATCGGCCGGCGGGGTACGGTTTCAATGGTGCTCGCCACCATGGCATGGAAGGACTGCGAGAGGAAACAATTTTTCCACGTGTTGAACTGCTCGAGCTTATTCAGGTCTTCGTACTCATAGAGGACTTGTTTTTCTTCATCGGTCAGCCGGACACGGAACCAGGGATGGCCGCCGGCGAGAATCGACGGGGCATTTTCCGCCAGATAGCGGACGGCCTCTTCTTTGAACCGGGCGGGATCGGGATAGCGGTCCTTGATTTCCTGCATTTTTTTCTTGATGGGATCGATGTGGGTGAACATCTCTTCCCAGCGGTCGGCCGTGTCCAGGATCAAGGTGCGTTTTTTGTTGTAGAACAAGGTGTCCAGCAAAGCCAGGAAAAAGACATCGATCAGAATCACTGCCATAACCGGCAACATCCGGAAGAAGAAGGCCCGGAGAGAAAAAAAACGTGGGGTTTTAGAAGAGTCAGCCATGAGTATTCTTCGTCCCGCCGGGATGAATACGGCATGGGACTGAATCGGGATCGAGCTGTTATCATTATATTATTATTGTACCGTTTTAGATCCCCGGTCCGCCGCACACCGGGGGAGAATCAGGGTTGGGTGCGTCATTAAAAGCGATTTCCACTTCTTCCTTCGCCGTGGGGGATGCGGGAAACACGTGCGGCAGCCGGGCGCAAGTCCAAAAAAACATGCAGCCCCCGCCGATGAGATACAAGTGATAGGTGAAAAAACGCCAGAGAAGGACTACCACGCCTACCACGGAGGGTTTGATGATCTGCCGCAGGATAATGGCGGTGGCCACTTCCACGCCCCCGCCGCCGCCGGGAAGAACGAAAAAAAGGGAGGCGGTGAAGAGAAATCCCTGGAGTAAGAACAGCAGCACCGGATCGGTGGGAAACGAAAGCGCGTAGAAAAGAATGGGTAAAACGCTGTACCGGCAGGTCCATTGCAACGACGCCACGGCGAAGGTCAGCAGCACCGCGCCCCGTTTCAATCCCAATAGATGACGGAATCCTTCCTTCATCTGATGCCATCCATGGGCTACCTTCCACCTTAAGAGACGGAATCGCGCGGGCAGACGGTAATCCCGCCATCCCGGCCGCAGGCACTGGGTATGAATCCATCGCCGGAACCAGCGCGATCGCACCGCCCAGCCGAGAAGGATGCCCGCTACCGCAAGACTCAAAAGCAGGCCAAGCGTCCCCCCGGGCGGGATCTTGCTAACGGTCTGGCGGATTTTAGGATTGTTCAGAATGGAATACGCCGCAAAGGGCACAAGCAGCAGAAAAAAAATGCTGTCCAGAACCACGTCCACCGCCAGCATGGTGGTTCCATGCGCCCAGGAAATCCCGGCCCGCCTGAGCAAGGAGAGGCGAATGGCCGCGCCTCCCATTCCTGCCGGCGTGGCCGCGATGCCGAATTCCGAAGAAAGCGAAACCGACAAGCTTTGCCGGTACGTGAGTGTGTATCCTAACGAACGCGAAAGCAAATACACCCGGGAACCGTTGAGCAGCCAAGCGGAAACTATCAATCCAAAAAGCAGGCCATTGATCCACCAGTTGAAATCGTCAAGATGCTCAAGGGTTTCTGGGGCGGAATAGAAAATCACCACGCCGGTGGAGGCGGCCACCGCGAACAAGGCACCCTGTAGGGCGTAGCGCAGGATCGCTTTTTGCGTCAACCGTTGGGGCGGTTTCATGGGCAAGCGGGCCTGTCATTCCAGTATTCGCCGGGCCAGTTCCGCGTATGTCACCACGGAGCGCACAGGCGCTAACCGGCGGACCAAATTATAAATCGTCTCCCGGACGGCCGAATATTTCAAGTCGATGGGATGCACCGCCAAGCGGAGAATCGAGGCGTCGCGGTTGAGTTGGAACCACACCGGAATCCAAAGCCGGGAGATCCAGCGCCTCAACCGGCTGCGGGAACTGAACGCCAAAACCGGCGCGCGGTAAATCCGCCGGACCGGTAAAACCTCGATTGTTCCCCAGGTTGTCGTATAAAGCATATTCAGATCCTTTAGAGCCTGCCGGGCATTATCGCTAAGCAACCAGGCCGGAGCGGTGAAACCTTCCACAGGCAAACCGGCCCTCCGAAACAGGTCTAATCCCTGAGAAATCCGGTGGTTAGCCTCGTCATACGAAATTTGGTAAAATTCACCCTCCCGCGCAGTATAGATCCGGGCTACGGCATGGGCGATCAATCCGCCGCGAACCGGCCCTCCGAGATGGGTGAGACCGTGCAGGACTATTTCATGTCCGGCCTCCGCCTGCGTCAGGAGCCAGTCCGTAAAACGGGAATCCCGGGTCATCCATGGCCCATCGTGCCATTTGGGAACGACCAAGAGAGATACGCGTGGAACGCCCAGGCCGCGCAGGGTCTCTATAAATTCATGGCATAGATCTTGACACGGAGGGGCCAGATCGTGAAAGGAAACCACCAGGTATTTTTCGCCGGAGAGAAGAGGCATGATTCATGATACTCGAAGGTTTATCGAAAATCAGCCGGGCGATGATTCCCCGGCATTTCATCGCGGAGGAACGGCGGCTTCAACCGGCGGAAGCATCGTCCTGGGTACGGACGGAGTAAGCCGCATCCCGAAACAAACGGCTGTTGCCAGTCAAATCCAACACCATAGTGGACAGGTAAACTTTATGACCGATATAATCCTGGAACTTGGTGACTTCCCGCCGATCCAGGGTATGGAAATCATACTTGTTGAATACCCGCTCGGTGCGGCGGTCTTCAAAGGTTTGAATTTGCCCGTACACCTGTTTCACTCCCCGGGCCCGCAGATTATTCACCATGGTTTTCACGAGTTGCATGCCCAGTCCGCTGTTCCGGTATTCCGGTAAAATGTTGAAATGGAAATGGGCGGATTGCTTGGGCGCCGCCGGAGTTTCTTTCCGGCCGTTGGTCAGGCACCAGTGGAGATATTTTTTTGTGGGAACATCATACCGGCCGCGGATCAACCGCCAGAGCACCTTGGGAACCAAGGACGCCAAAATACAGAATTCCGCCCATTTATGATAGCGGTACCGGGCACAGGCCAGCAGATAGCCCACCACCCGGCCGTCCACTTCCGCCACCCAAGAACTTTCCGGTTCCCAATCGGTGTAATAGCGGGTAAGGAAATCCGCGAAGACTTCCCGGTCGCTAAAGAGGGGATCGATAGGATTGCCGGAAAAACCGGTTTCACAACAGATATAACGGATGGCGTCGCGGTCAGCGGGTGAGTATGGCCGGACACTTGTACTCATGGGCGTTCCATTCTTCTCCCGGATAAGAAAACTGTTCCACCGGCCGGCCTTCCAGAATATGTTGATAGAGGCATGTCAACCGTTCAAAGGTGGTAGTAATGGAAAAATGCCGGACGATGCGTTCGCGCCGTTCTTCCGGGGTTTGGGCATTTTGGACGCATTCGCATTGACGGACCCCTTCGGCTAGATCCGCCGGAGAAGCCGATTCGGCCATGATCAAGGGATTCTCCCCGATGACCGTTTCATCCAGCCCGCCGGAGCGGACCGCCAACACACGAACGCCGCAGGCTTGAGCCTCCAGGGAGGTGATGCCGAAGGTTTCGTAGGTTCCGGCGTGGACAAACAGATCCGCGGCGGAATAATAAGCCGTGAGACGCTCGGTGGAATCGGAGTACCGGAGCCAAGTCACATCGTGGCGCTGCTGAACGGTATTCTCGACAAAATCCCGCAGTTCGCCATCCCCTACCAGGAGCAAGTGATAGCGCCGGGCCTTTCCCGGACGGGCGGTGAGTTCTTCCATCATATGGATCAGGTTGCGGATTTGTTTTTCGCGGGCCAGGCGGCCGACGAAGAGCATGAGGAAATCCTCCTGGCTTAAATCCAATTCCCGCCGGATTTCCCTGCCCGCGGGGTTGGGTTTAAAGACTTGGACATCCGTCCCCAGGGGAATCCAGACCACCCGTTTTATGCCGCAACGGGTTAAAACATCTTGCAGCCGGCGGCTGGCCACCACAGTGGCGTGCATCCGGTTATAGAGATTGACGATATAGCGGTTCATTACGCGGGATAAAATTCTTTCCACCGGCTGGCCGCAAAACCGGCGGATCGTGCGTCCCAAGGCGCGGGGAAAATCGGAATGGTAAAACGCCACGATGGGTATGCGGAGCCGCCGTCCGGCCTCCAAGGCAATCCAGGCGGAGCGGTAGGCATCGCCGACCTCGATCAAGGCAGGTTTTTCTTCTTTCACAATGGACAGAATCCGGCGGCGGTTCAGCAGCATCCGGTAACTGAATGAGCCCACCAGCCGGAGGGATTTGATTTCATACATCCGGGTGCGGTAAATACAATCCACATGGTCGCGGTGGGAGGGAACAATTACCAGATGTTCAAAATTATCCCGGCCGGCCAGGAAACGCATTTTGTCTTCCAGATACCGGCGCACTCCCCCGCCGAGTGGGCTATAAAATTGCACCACATCGCATAATTTCATAAAAAAACCTTCTCCAAGTTGTTCCACCCGGCCGGACCGGTTGCTCCCGGAAGGATGCGGAAATGAACTTACCGGGAGATGGTTCAGGCTGCTACTCGTAAAAACCACGCCTATATACCGGCATTTCCGGACTGAAACCGTGAAATAATCACACGTCACTATTCTCAACCGTATCCGGGAATGGTATACTAAATGATCATTATTCTCAAAGGTTTGAGGGGAGTTTTTTTTCATGATCCGCCGCTGTTCACCCGGATCCCGCATCTGGCAGGGGATTTTTTTATGCGTTTTGCTGGCGCCTTCCGCGCCGGTTTCATCGACGGACATTCCACCGGTTGGCAACCTTCCAGTGGAAGATGTTTATCAAAAGGGAGTGAATCTCTTTATCTCGGAAAAGTATGACGAAGCCGAAAATATATTTCGGTATTTAGTAAAGGAAGATCCTCAAAACGCGGAGTATACCTGCTGGCTGGCTCAATCGCTCGCCTTTACGCTTGGGGAACGGGCCATGCGCGGCGCTTCCAAAATGACCCTGCTTCCCGACGGCAAAACCGTCCGGGACTTGTACCTGCGGGCGATTTCCCTGGATCCATCCAGTGAGCGCGCCCGGATCGGGTACGCTGTGATCCTGCGCGATATCCCCGGCATTTTCGGGGGAGACGTTAACAAAGCCGAATCGATCCTGCTCAGCGTCATAAAAGACAATCCCAAAAGCCTTTCTGCCTTGCATCATCTGGGCACTCTGTATATCCGCAAAAAAGGTGAATGGGAGCGGGGATTGGAATATTTGAAAAAAGCTGTAGGGATCGGAGAACGTGGTTCTCTCAGCGCTGAGGATCGCCTTCAACTTGCCAAGACCTATCATGCCATTGGTAAGACGTATGACGAGAATTTAAAACAACCGGCCGCGGCTATTCCCTACTATGAGAAATCGATGCAAATCCAATCGGATTCGGTGGTAACCCTTCTGGACTTGGCAAATGCCTACCGTCTCGACAACCAAACCGCCCAGGCCAAGGAGATGGTCCGCAAGGCTGCCGAATTGATAGAAACCCGGCAATACAATAAATACCGGAACGACTTGACCAAAATCGCCCGCCAGCTCGATATGAAGAAAGAGTTGAATTTGTAGAATTCTTGTTTCCAAGGCAAGAAAGGACCGTTAAAAGCCCGGGGCCAATGCTCCGGGCTTTTTTATCCATTCCCCCAAGGGACGGCAAGACATGCGATTCCATCGCCCGATTCAATCGCCGGGATGGCGCACCGCCTCATACGAGATCCGGTGTTTTTCGGACACGGATATCAGGCGAATGAATGCCGCCACCCGGTTGTTGGATGTATACAAAATCCGGTCGGCCAACAAGGCAATTTGGCCTTTTTTTTTCTTGAGGAGTTCCGCTTCCTTATCTTCCAAGGCAGTGATTTCGATGGAATCGGCAACCCGGGTGATGGGAAGGCTGTATTTTTCGTGGAGGATATCGATGAGTGAACACCCCCGCAAATCCTCCAATGGAAGACCGGGACAGAGATCGTGCGATACATAGGATGTTTCCAGGACGACGGGAACCTGATCGATTGACCGCACGCGGGACACTTTGAAAACCTGGTGCCCGGTCTCCAAGGCGAAAAGTTCCATCAAATCCGAGGGAGCGACCGAAAGCATCTTTTGGATCACTTCCGTTTCCCAGGGGAGGCCGAAATCCAGGATGTTTTCGGTCAGTTTAACGCGCAGCCATACCCCTTGGCTTTCCATGGCATGTTGAACAAAAGTCCCCTTGCCGGGAATCCGTTTGATGTAGCCTTTGCGGGTCAATTCGTTCAAGGCGGCGCGCACGACCGCCTTGCTGACGCCTTGTTGCGCGCAAAGCGTTTCTTCGGTAGGCAACTGTTGACCCGGGACGAGTTCACCCCGGACGATGGCATCAGCAAGGATGTCATACAATTGGATATACAGTTTGCGAGGGCTTTGCCGGTCAATAATTCGCATGAGATTATAATATTATTATGTTTTCAAGATTTTGGGTGAGTATACAAAATTGAGGGAACAAGTCAACAGAATAATGACGGCCGCTCCTCCCCATGGAAACAGGAAGCATATCCGCATGTACTGAATCGTGGCCTAGAAAACAAGAGTTTCACTCCCGGATAATGGATCACACAAATATCTACATCTGCCATAATATATAAATATGATTTTTTTATAGATAGAGAGAGAATTAGGGGGGCAGCTTTCATCGATTATTTCGAAGAGGTGTGAACCGGTGCTCTGAAGACAGGTACGCACTGGCGAAATGAATCTTTATAGGTTTTCCTTTAACTCCCCATCCTGTACAACCACAACGATTTTCCCCTATAATAGGCCCATATCATGACGGGAGGATATAACCATGCCGAAAAGCGAAATGACACGCCGTGCAGCCCTCGCGTCCCTCGCCGGGGCCGCCGCGGGCGCGGTTTTGGTTCAAGGATCGCCGGCCGGAGCGCAGGACAAACCGAAACTCAAGGGCCGGATCAAGCAATCCGTCTCGCGCTGGTGCTACGACAGCGTGCTGGACTGGGAACCGTTCGCCAAAGCCTGCGCGGAAATGGGGCTGGTAGGTATCGACCTGGTCGATCCCAAGTTCTGGCCCATCGTGAAGGACCACGGCCTGGTGGCCACCATGGTCCCGGGGGCGGGTTCCATCGGTGACGGATTGAACGACAAGCGCTTTCACGCGAAAGCCATGGAAGATTTCAAGAAGAACATCAAGGCCGCAGCCGACTTCGGCTGGCCCAACGTGATCACCTTCTCCGGCAACCGCCGCGGGACCAGCGACTACCAGGCATGGGACAACTGCTGCGAAATCCTGAAGGAAGCCGTCAAGATCGCCGAAGACCACAACGTGACCATCAACATGGAACTGCTCAACAGCAAGGTGGACCACCGCGATTACCAATGCGACCACACCCTGTGGGGCGTCGAGCTCTGCCAGCGCGTCGGCTCGCCCCATTTCAAACTTCTGTACGACATCTACCACATGCAGATCATGGAAGGCGACCTCATCCGCACCATCCGGGAGAACATCGACTACATCGGCCACTTCCACACCGGCGGCAACCCGGGCCGGCTCGACCTGGACGAGACCCAGGAAATCAATTATGCGGCCGTGATGAACGCCATCGCCGAACTGCAGGACCAGGGGAAATACAAGGGTTACGTGGCCCACGAATTCATTCCCAAGAAGGGGATGGAATCGTTGCGGCATGCGGTGATGCTGTGTGATGTGTGAAATATAATCTCTGTAATTATCTCCACTAAGGCCATTTTGAAGTAGGCGGCGATAGGTTAATAATTTTATTATCTTGTTATTTATTTCCAGAGGATCGTGTGCTTGTATGAGGAAGGCTTTGAATTTTTTCTTCGATATACTTTTGAGGATCATCAATGAGGTTGATCGACAGATCCTGCCATGCCAAAATAGTTTCGCGCTTACGGCTCAAACTGTCACCGTTATAATAATCCGCCGTATAGTTGCAAAATCCCTTGATGGGCAGGCCCTCCTCATTTATTTCTTCGACAAAGAATTTTATCGTATAATGGAGAGAAAGATCATTTGAACTTTGTGATAAAAGTATGTGATCGCTTTCATATTCACTTATAACACATCCATATTTGCATTGTTTTAACTTCGCGATAAAACTAGAACGGACGGTATCATCATGGCCTTTGATAAAACGTTCAAAGTATTCCGGAGATAAATCGACTTCCAGGACTCCGGTTGTTTCTAAACTGTTGAGTTGCTGCTCTTCTAATTTTTTCGCATTATTTTCCAGCAATCGCAAAGGTAAAATTCCAAACGTAAATGGTTCATACATCCCCCAAGAATCATGATATAGAACAAGCGGCTTTTTCCCGCCTTCCTCTGTTTTGGCTGTAAAAGGATTGTATGTGCTATTTTCAACCCGCAAGGCGGGCAAATAAACAGCGCCATCGTTTGTAGTACCAGAAAGTAGTTCGTAATAAATGGCAGGAGTCCAGCAATAAAAAGACGTGGTTTTGTCATCCAATCCATTGTCATGCACCGTATTCGAGAAGAGCATGTAATGGTCTTGATCATATAAAAATTGAACTCTTGATTGGGATGATTCTTCCTGGTATTTCTTTCCCGATGAATCATATGATACGTTGTTCCATTGTAGTGAGTACTGAATTAATTTAGCCATGAAACGGCTATTGGTTGACATAAGCATTGACCGTATGTCATTGACATATCCATCGCGAACGGGCAGTAAAAGCAGGAGGAGGAGCAGATACTTGATTTTCATATTATTTTTTTCCTTTCTGGTAAACCCAGTCCCTTTTCCCTCCGCGAGGAGATTGGGATGCAGGAATTTTTAGAGATGTGGACCTTCTGTGGCCATCTGTACCCCACCCTTCCCTCTTCATGTACGCAATTTCCAGACAGATCCGTGTATTTTTCTCGGAAAAGAGCTAAATCCTCTTGATAAATCCCCCAAGTGCTTCGAAAACTCCCGTTTCACATTCTCTTATTTAAACGCCTCAGATCCCCGTAATTCCTCGATTTTTTTCAAAAATTTTTTGTTTTGATAATCCGAAATGATACTCATAGCATGATCTGCCATGGCTGGATGAAGCTTACGTCAGATTTAATCATAGTCTTGAATCTTTCTAATTGTGGTTCAGACTAAATTGTGATACAATATCTAGTACTTTCCATAGAGACTGTAGCCGTGATCCTTAAACCGGGGTGCAAGAACGATGCCCGATGATCTGCCGATTATCCAAGAGCAAGATATGATGGACCTGGGGGCCTCGCTCAGCGATTACCGCCCGTCGTGGGATGAGTATTTTCTGCTGCTGGCCAAGCTGGCCGCCACGCGGTCCACCTGCTATTCGCGGCCGGTGGGGGCGGTGATCGTGCTCGACAAGCGGGTAGTGGCCACCGGGTACAACGGGGCCGCGCCGGGCGCGTGGCATTGCACCGACAAGAAGCAATGTTACTGGCGGCAGCCCGAGAACCAGGTGCCCGGCATCGAGCCGCGCGAGCTGTCGCGCGCCGTGCACGCGGAAATGAACGCCGTCGCCCATGCCGCGCGCAAGGGCATCCGCATCGAGGGGGCGTCCATCTATTGCACGCTTTCTCCCTGCATGAACTGTTTCAAGGTATTGCTGAGCGCGGGGATCAAGAAGGTCTTTTTCGAACACATCTACGATTTCAACAACCAGGGCGGGGATCAATTTTTGTGGGATTTTTACAAGCAATACGAGGATCTGGCCACGGTGAAGCAGCTGTCCATCTCCCCCAAGACGTTGGAAACCGCGTTGAAATTCATCGCCAATACCACCTCGCAGCGCCGGCATGAGGATTATTGAAGAAATGACTCGGGCGGACACCGAGGTCCGCCCCTACAAAATTCCCTCACCCCAAGCCGCTCCCATAGGGAGAGGGAATTCTTATTTTGCCGTCCTTTCCCCAGGGCGTCGCCTTGGGCTGGTTTCTGGCGCGCCGTGGGCGATGAAAAGACCGTGCCGCATTGCGGTCAATCACTCGCCACAAAATCACAACAGAATCTTTGCTTATCCGGATGGCGGTCGTGCTCGGTTTACTTTTCCACGTTGACCAACACTTCCGTCCATTGCCGCAAATCCACTTCGCCGAAGGCCACATCGGCCGTCAATACGGTCAGCCCTTCCGCGTTGGCAGGCGGAATGACTGTCCTCGTGACGACGCTTTCCTCGCGGGGATTCACTTTAACAACCTGTGTTTGATCTTCGCACGTCCATCCATCGGGGAGATTCAGGGTGATCCGGAACTCGCGCCCCACGGGGGAATGGTTGAAGATCACGGCCTGGACATCGAACGGCTGTCTTGCCCGCGCCGTGATGCCGTAGGGCGAGAGGCGCGCCCACTGCTCGTCGATGCCGTAATTGGGATCATCCCACAGAAAGAGTTCCTTCATCAACGCCGTCCTTTTGTTCAACGCGTCGATCATGAATTGGATCTGCTCCGATGAGAACCGGAACGTTTCCACCACGTGCTGGTTGATGAGCAGGTAATCCGGCTTCATGTTTTTGAGGACATTCAGGCAGTAGAAAAAGCCCATGCCGGGATGCAGGAAATTGCGGTTGAGCAGGCAATAGTCGTCGATTCCCGAGGGCGTGAACGAATCGCCGATGAAGAAGATGGTCTCGCCGTTATCTTTCTTGACCAGCAGGCCGCCATGATAGAGCGTCTGGCCGGGATGATAAGAGAAGGTCAGTTCGAAT